>Ga0207975_100219_pt1 | contig 38885 bp, 30 predicted proteins | sample LakWasMe91_HOW11_2_FD_183913 | JGI IMG/M metagenome (GOLD analysis project Ga0207975, IMG submission 183913) | Freshwater sediment methanotrophic microbial communities from Lake Washington under simulated oxygen tension - Sediment Metagenome... | ecosystem: Environmental > Aquatic > Freshwater >...
ATCAGACCGGTTTCGCGCGAGAAATACTCGGACGCTGGCTTGCCGTTAACGATGATTTGGCCAGTGCCAACCTTGATGAAGACGCGAGCGACTGCACTCTTGCGACGGCCGGTGCCGTAATTGTAGTTACCGATCATGTCAGCTCCTTAGAGAACGAGTGCTTTAGGTTGCTGCGCAGCGTGCGGATGGGAACCTTCCGCGTACACTTTGAGCTTCTTGATCATCGCGTAGCCGAGCGGGCCTTTAGGCAGCATGCCCTTGACCGCTTTCTCAAGCGCGCGACCCGGAAAACGCTGTTGCATTTTCAGGAAATTGGTCTCGTAGATACCGCCTGGGTAGCCGCTGTGACGATAGTAGGTCTTGGCGGTTGCCTTGGTACCGGTCACGCGCAGTTTGCCTGCGTTGATGACGACGATGAAGTCGCCCGTGTCGACGTGAGGAGTAAATTCTGGTTTGTGTTTGCCGCGCAGTCGGAGTGCCACTTCGCTGGCAACACGTCCGAGGACTTTGTCCGTCGCGTCAACCACGAACCAATCGCGCTGGACTTCATGTCCTTTAGCGGAAAATGTTTTCATGTTGACTTCCTAATTATTAAATCGCTCAAATGGTGGTTCCGCTCGTGCTGCCTGCGGACTCTGCCTTATTTACTTTTCCTGAGCAAACGGAAAGCCGGCAATCATAGCGCACTTGCCGCGCCCGCGTCAAGCCACGGTTGCGCTTGCTGTTGCCTGCCGTGGCGTTCTCAGGCGTGCATGGAGCTCATCGGCTCCGCCCTCGACCGCCAAATCCATCCACGTATGTCCTTTGCGCCAGATGGGGCGGCACATCATCTTTCTTTATCGATTATCAAGTTAACAAGCAATCGCATATTTATAATTAGTTAATTTTATGAAAATTGCAATTAAAGCAGCACCCCGCAAATTCCTCGCAGGATCGCCCCGCCCCAAAGCCTGGCCGGTGCCAGGATACTTCAAGCTCAATAGCAAAGATAAACCCGGTGAGGGCGACGGGAAGTTTGGACAGCCTCGTGCAAACGGTACACACAAGGGCATCGATATTCAAGCACCTTCTGGAGCAAAAGTCGTAGCGAGCGGGGACGGCAAGGTCGTTGACATTAAACCTAATCCGAGTGCTACCTATGGGAACCAAGTGGTGATTGATCACGGGCAAGGCGTGTTCACTCAATCTGCCCATCTCGACAGTGCAACCGTCAAGCCCGGGGAAATGGTAACGGCGGGCCAAGAAATTGGAGCGGTTGGACGCACGGGGAACACGCCAAGCTCGGGAGACACACATTTACACTTCGAAGTTCGTGTAGGAGGTCCATCCCCAAGCGTTGCCGGCGGGAAAGTGGCAGACCCACTTACCAAATTATCATCTCCGACACCACCAGAAACAACACGTGAGAATTAAAAAAAGGAGGTTAAAGATGAACAAAATAATATCCCCGGCATTCGCAGGATTGGCGCTAATGCTGCTAAGTTCATGCTTACGAAGCCAACCAGATAATATTATCATTGGAGCCGACTTGGGTTTGATTCCTATCGGTGGAGTTCCGAAAGACTTGAGTGTTTTTGTTTCCACCGATTGTAATAAATACGAACCGAAGTTTCACGATTGTTCAGCACACGATGCGCAGGGACGTAAGTATGCGTTTTTTGATGGGGGTCTTGCGAGAGTGTCGGTAGATAAAAATTCGGCAAGTGAAGACCTGCGTCTTCCTGCTGGCATTCAATTTGGCGAAGATATTAAATCTGCCGCTACAAAAGTGGAAGCTACATTAGGGATCAAATTGAGTTCTGGAAAATCGGTGAATAGGTCAATTGTTTACGCTTCCGATTTTGTTGTCCGATCAAATACGGGATCGACCTACTCATTCGAGCTAATTGCCGATGAGGAGACGCGCCTTATTGAAGTGATCGAGCGTGCAAATCTGCCATAAATACACACACTTGGGTGGCCGAAATTTTATGGGTCGTTTGGCGTAGTTCATTTGAAACTAGGGGACACCCCCTTATCGACGCGGAAGGATTGAAACGCGAGACGACACTTGATCAAGCGGTGCAGCGGGGTGAGTTGACGCGTGGTGTAACGGTGCCGGCGATTGCTATCGCGGCCTCGCCTTCCGCAATTGGTGTGGCTGGCACCGCCGCTGCCGGCGCGCCAGCTGTCGAGAAACTAGGGGACACCCACTTATCCCAGAAATCCGAACCGGAACCCGAACCGAAACCCGAACAGAAACTATAGCCGGAAGACGAACGGTCACAAGAACTGATGATAAGGAGAGTTTTATGTCGATTGAAATAATTGCGGATTATCACGATGCGGCGATTACCGGCATTGCAGCCGATGATGTATCCGGTGAATTACTGTTGGCCGTCAAGTTGGAAAATGGGGCAAAGAAAACATTAGCTCTTGACGGTTGCGAGATATTCAGGATTGTTGATTTTACGCCGCAGAACGTGATCTCTCGGATTATGGTCTTTAGGGATAGCTCGGTTGACGAAAATCTCCTAATCGAAAAGCTTCGTTGGGTTACAAGTTTTTGCGATGCATCGAGCTACCTAAGCGAGGAAAGGCTGCAGAATCTTATGCGGCGGATCAAGGTTGGCGAACTGTCCTTAGTAGTTGTTGAGCCGAGTGCGGGCGCCGAAATTATAGCGCTTTGCCGAAGTGTTCGTGATGGTGGTGATCCGCATCCTGCGGGTTAAAAATAGACACTATGTGCCAAGACCCGCTTGGTTATGGATGCGTTAAACCAGGGGACACCCACTTATCCCCGCACGTACAACCAGGGCACTGCTGGTGACGCAAAGTCAAGTGGTAATCTGGGATTCTTGTCTGGGCAGAATGCGAAGGCCGGTGTCTCAATAGAAAAAATATCGGGAGAAAGCGTCCCTAAAAATGGGCTCCGAATTTCGACAAATTCCAAACAGGATGGGCTCATCTCAGACAGTGCAGAAAAAAGCGCTGCCAACCATAATTCTGGGAAGGTGGACTACAATCTCTATAGCAACAACTGTACGGCTGCTGCCGTCAACGTCGTCAACAGTTCTGGCGCCGGCATTACGATTGCCAACTCAGCGATGACCGTGAAACCGAACTCCTGGATCAAAGAGGTCAAGGACGATTCCAAGGCAGTGTCGCGCGAGGAGGATAAGAAATGATCACTAGATTAGGGTTGGGGTTGGGCGCCACCTTAAGTGCCTTGCTATGTTGCGGATGCGCAAAACACTAAGGGACACCCACTTATCGACGCCCGCCTGCCACTGCGTTTGCCATCTTAGACATTCGCCCGCTGTCGCGCCAACCAGGCATTTTTCCCAAGAAAGAATCCAATCCAACTCTAGATAATTCGCAACTGCCGAGCTCGCTGCGCGCCCTAGACTCGTTATCTACCCACCCATAGGAGAGCGAGTCATGAAAAATTTCCCGCGCGACATGAAACACAGCTCCGGCGCGCCGCTGTTGCTTGACCCCACCCGTTTGCTGCTGTCGTTCCAGCGCCCGCTGGCGCGTGCCGACCTTGACCTTTTGCTCGGCGGGCTGGACCTGTTCCTGGAAAACGGCGACGTCGAGCCGCCCGTGCCGGGCGAAACCGTGAACCACACCAACACCCGCTTCTGGGTCCAGGCGCGCCGCGCCATTAACCAGGAGCGCTTCGAGGTGATCGAGAAAGCGGCCATGGCGCTGGGCCTCGAGTGGATCGGCCCGGTGTACCGGCTGGCCGGCGAGTCGGGCCGCCGCGCCCTGATGACGCCGCTCCCGAATGTCATCGTGGTGCGTTTTCGCGAACGCGAGGGCATCACCACCGACCTGCGCGCCGCGGTCGCTGGCGCGGCAGCCGGCGCCGGCATCCAGGTCGAGCCGGTGCTGCAGGAAGTCCAGGAAAAATCGCGCTATCTGAACGGTTTCCGCTATTTCCTCATCACGAACGTGCAGCAGGTGAACGCCTACCAGCTCAGGCAGCGCCTCGAGGAAACCAACAGCCAGTTGATCGCCGACGTGCAGTTCGAGACCATGCCGCTCATCACGCCAACCTCGATCGCGCCCAACGACACCCTGTTCGCCCAGCAGTGGGACATGACCCGCATCCAGGCCGGCGGCGCCGGCACCACCGGCTGGGACCTGGGCACCGGTGCGGCCAGCGTGGTGGTGTGCGTGCTCGACACCGGCTGCGACCTCACCCATCCCGACCTGGTCTTTTCCACCCCCGGCATCAACCTCGGCACGATGATGCCCGACGGCTCGCCCACCGGCAATCACGGCACCGCCTGCGCAGGCATCGCCGCGGCCACCTTCAACAACGGATTGGGCGTGTCCGGCGTGGCAGGCAACGCGCGCATCATGCCGGTCGCGTTCCAGAACTGGAGCGATACCGAAGTGGCGGCCGGCATCAACTGGGCGTCGGCCAACGGCGCGGACGTCATCAGCATGAGCTTCGGCAACAACGGCTGGAGCCATGCGCTGATCGATCCGGCCATCCAAAGCGCCTTCAACAACGACGTCGTGATGTGCGTGGCAACCCACAACTACAACAGCGGCATCACCTATCCGGCCACCAATGCGCTCGTGATCGCGGTCGGCGCGTCCGATGAAGTCGACAACCGCAAGACCCCCAGCAGTCCCGACATGGAAAACTGGGGCTCGAATTTCGGGCCGCAAATCTCGGTGGTCGCCCCCGGCGTGCACATCCCGACCACCGACCGCCAGGGCAGCGCAGGCTACAACACCTCGGCCGGCACGGCGGGCGACTACACGCTCACCTTCAACGGCACCTCGTCGGCGACCCCGCACGTGGCCGGCCTGGCCGCCCTGATCCGCAGCCTGTATCCGACCCTCTCGAATGTGCAGATCCGCGCGCTGATCGAGCACTCGGCGCAGAAAACCGGCGTCGTCGCCTATGCCGAGGTGGCCGGCTACCCGAACGGCACCTGGAACCAGGAGATGGGCTACGGCCGCATCAATGTGTTGCGCGCGCTCGATGCGGCCGACGTGATGATCAAGGATGCGCCTTCCGATACCGGCGCCGAGCCTTTCACGGGCGGTAACTTCTGGGATTTTTCCGACATCGTGGTGCGCATCACCGACGATAATGTGTTCGTGCCGAGCGATCCGCTGCAGTCGAAGAATGTGGAACGCGGCCAGGCTAACTACATCTATGTACGCGTCACCAACAACGGGCCGCGCGCGGCGCGCAACGTGACCGTCAGCACCCGCATCACGCCCTACGTCGGCCTCGAATTCGTGTATCCCCAGGACTGGACCCAGGTCAACGCAATGCACGTAAGCCCGGCCCCGGTCACCACCAGTTTCGCCGCGATTCCCCCGGGCGGCACGGCGCTGGCCAAGTTCCGCATCGAGGCGGCGCAGACCGAGACCCTGTACGGCTGGGTAAGCGGAAATGGCTGGCACCCTTGCCTGCTGGCCTCGGTCAACGCTGACAACGATTACGCCTTCGCCACCGCCGTCCTCACCGGCACTGTGCCCACCACGCGCAGCAACAACCTGGCCCAGCGCAACCTGTCGCTGATCGACGTGCTGGCCAACGCCAGCGCCAGCTTCCCCTTCATCGCCGGCAATCTGTATAACGCCGAACGTGTGATGACGCTGGTGATCGACCGCAGCCGCCTGCCGCAGGCCATGCCGCTGCTGCTGTCGATCGACGACGACGGCAGCGCCTTCCCGCTGGTCGATTTCGAGACCGTGCCGAGCGACGTCGAGCCGATCGAGGACGAGTGCGGCGACAGCTCGGTGGTGTTCCTCGAACGCACCCGCATCCGCACCCGGCTGGGCTGTTGCGCCGGCGTGATGACGCTGGAAAAAGGCTCGCGCTTCGACTGCCTGGTCACGCACAAGCTGGGCAAGGTCAGCGTCGTCGGAGGCGAGGTGATCCTGCGCGGCGGCAAGCGCTATGTCGATGTGAAGGGCTCGCAGGTCTCGGTGCGCATGGAAAAGGCGCCCAATGCGATCTATGCGCTGTCGCTGCGCACCACCATCCCGTCTACCGCTGCGCAGGGTGAGCAATTCATGATCGAGGTGGCCCAGCAGAACACGCAGGGCACCACCGTGGGCGGCGCTGCCATGGTCTATGTAGTCAAGTAGCGGCTCGCTTGCACGGTGGCCCTCAGGGGCCATCGTGCAAAGCTTAACAATTGATTGACTCAGGCAACAATAGCAATCTACTATTTACGGCGCATCCACCGTGGGGAGACCTCGTGAATTTTAGCTTTTGCCTTGCTGCTTCACTGATCGCACTGTTATCCGTGGCGCCCGCCGCCCAGGCGCTGCCCATCAACTCCCAGGGGCGCAGTTGCCACCTGCCCGGCTCGGAAGAGGCGCTGCGCTGCGTCAGTGTTCCCGTTGCCCTCGACTACAAGGCGCCTGGCGCGGCAAAGCTCAATCTGCATGTCACCGTTGCCCCCGCGTTTCGCGAAGCGGCCCGGCCAGACCCTCTGTTCGTGCTGGCCGGCGGTCCCGGCCAGGCAGGCAGCGACATCCTTCCCCTGCTCGACATCGCCTTCCGCAAGGTGCGCGCCACGCGCGACATCGTCTTCATCGACCAGCGCGGCACCGGGCTGTCCGGCAAACTCGATTGCGACAACGATCCGGCCGACGAGCGCATGAGCGAAGCGCAGGCCGATGCCGCGGCGCGCGCCTGCATCGCCAGCATCAAGCAACCGTTCGCCGCCTACACCACCGAGGCCGCCGCGCGCGATATCGAGCAGGTGCGCTTGGCGCTCGGCTACAACAAGATCAACCTGTGGGGCGGCTCGTACGGCACCCGCCTGGGGCAAGCCTACGCGCGCGCCTTCCCGGCTGCGCTGCGCTCGATGATCCTCGATGGCGTGGCCGCGCCCGACCAGATCGTCACCGCGGGCGGGCGCGACGCCCAGAGCGCGCTCGACACGCTGTTTGCGCAATGCGCCGCCGACGCCGCCTGCAACAAGGCCTATCCGGCGCTGCGCGCCGAGTTTTCCAGCGTCTCGGCGCAGGTGGCGGGAGGACATGTGAAGCTCGACATCGCCGACCCGCGTACCGCCCAGCCGCTTCGGCTGACCATGACCAGCTCGCGCTTCCTGGGCACCGTGCACAGCATCCTGTATTCGCCGTTCGACAGCCGGCGCCTGCCGTTCCTGATCCATAACGCCTTCCAGGGCCGCTGGGCGCCCTTCGTCGCGCGCAGCAATACCGCCAACGATTTCTCGCTCAACGGCGCAATCGCCCCGCTGCTGTATTTATCGGTGGTATGCGCGGAAGATTATCCGCGCCTGACCCCGCAGTTGCTGGCGGCCGATACCGAAGGTTCCTTCATGAGCGCGCCGGTGACGGCGCGCGTGGCGGCCCTGTGCGACGTCATCAAGGTACCGGCCGTTGCCTACCGCGCGCCGGCGCGCATCGACACGCCTGCCCTGCTGCTGTCGGGCGCGCTCGATCCGGTGACCCCGCCGCGACGCGCCGAGGCCGCCGCCAGGTCCATGGCACACGCCCAGCAACTCGTGGTCGCCCATGCTGGGCACGGCATTTCCCATCTCGGCTGCGCGCCGCGCCTGCTGCGCGAATTCCTCGACCAGCCGCAGCAGGCGGTGGCTGCGAAATGCCTGAACGAAATCCCCGCGCCGACCTTCCAGCTCGGCAGCGCCGGACCGCAACCTTAACGCAGGGACAGCCATGATCGAAGTAAACGATGTACGCAAGCAGTTCGGCGCGGTGCAGGCCCTGGGCGGGGTCAGCTTCAGCGCGCGCGACGGCAATATCACGGCGCTGCTGGGCCCGAACGGGGCCGGCAAGACCACCTTGCTGCGCCTGCTTGTCGGCCTGCTGCGGCGCGACCACGGCAGCATTGCCATCGACGGTGTCGACCCGGCCGTCGATCCGATGGCGGTGCGCGCCAACATCGGCTTCCTGACCGACCAGTTCGGCCTGTACGAGCGCCTCACCACGCGCGAATACCTTGCCTATTTTGGCGAGCTCAATGGCATGTCGCGGACCGCCATCGGCCAGCGCACCGACGAGGTGATCGCGTTGCTGGGGCTGGAAGACATCATCGAGCGCCGCTCGAAAGGCTTCTCGCAGGGCCAGCGCATCAAGGTGGCGCTGGCGCGCACGCTGCTGCACCGGCCGCGCCACCTGCTGCTCGACGAACCGAGCCGAGGACTCGACGTGATGGCCACGCGCGCCCTGCGCCGTGCCCTTGCCTCCCTGCGCGCGGACGGCTGCTGCGTGATCATGGCCACCCATGTGATGCAGGAAGTGACGCACCTGTGCGACGACGTGATCGTCATCGCCAAGGGCCATACGGTAGCGCAAGGCTCGCCGCAGCAACTGTGCGAGCGCACCGGCATCGCCAGCCTGGAAGACGCCTTCGTCAGCCTGGTGGGAACCGAAGAAGGAATCGCAGCATGAAGCCGAAGTTTCTGGTGGTGTTCTTGAAGGAATTCAAGGAAACCCTGCGCGACAAGCGCGCCCTGGCCCTGCTCGCGATGTTCGTGCTGATGTATCCCGCGATCGTCGGCTTCGGCCTGCAGAAGCTGATCAACCGGGCCACCATGCCCGAACGCGAGGGCATCGAACTGGTCGTCATCGGCGCCGCGCAGGCGCCCACGCTGATGGCCCAGCTCAAGCAGAAAAACATCAACGTCACCGAGCGTGCACCGATGACGGAAGAGGCGATCGGTGCTCTGTTGCACGAAAACAAGTTCGCCGCCGTGCTCAGGCTGGACGACAAATTCAGCCAGAACTACCAGGCCATGCGGCCGGCGCGCGTCGAGCTGTGGTTCGACTCGGCGCGCGACACCGGCGGCAAGCAGCGCGACATCGAGGACCTGCTGCGCTCGTACGGCAACAACATCGCCGGCGCGCGCCTGCTCGCGCACGGGGTCTCGCCGGCCACCCTGGCGCCGGTCATGGTGCAAAGATACGATACCGGCACCAGCGCTTCGCGTTCGGCCATGCTGATCGGCGCCATGCTGGGCGCCTTCTTCATACCGGCGTTTATCTTCTGCCTGAGCAGCGCGGTCGACAGCACCGCGGGCGAGCGTGAACGCCGCTCGCTCGAAGTGCTGCTGGCCCAGCCGGCACGCCCCGCCGACCTGATCGTGGGCAAGTGGCTGGCGGCGGCGAGCCTGTCGGTCATCGGCGTCACGCTCGAGCTGGCGATCGCACACACCGTATTGAAATGGCTGCCGCTCGAAGAGATCGGCATGTCATGGCGCCTGTCGAGTGCCGACCTGGCGCTCGCGTGCATCGCCACGATACCGCTGTCGCTGTTCGCGGCGGGCCTCGAGATCGCGCTCGCAATGAACGCCAAATCGTTCAAGGAAGCGCAAAGCACGGTCAGCTTTGCGATCCTGCTGCCGATGATCCCGATGATCGTGGTGCCGATGCTGGACCTGAAGACGGCGACCTGGATGTACCTGGTGCCGGTGCTGTCGAACCAGACCTTGCTGCGCGAACTGGCCAAGGGACAGGAGATCGGCGCACTGCCGTTCGTGCTCACTTTCGGCGCCTCGCTGGTGCTTGCGCTGGCCTGTGTCGCCATGGCGAGCTGGCGCATGAAAAGCGAGCGCTACGTATTGTCGGTGTGAGGGCCGGCGCCGTCCGGTTCGCCGCTTTACTTTACAATGGGGCGATATTAATTGAGCCGCAAGCACGGAGAGAGCAATGGAAGTCAAAGTAAGCTGGAACGGTCCGTCCGGCATGAGTTTTCGGGCCGAGACCGGTTCCGGCCACATGGTCAGCATGGACGGCGCGCCCGAGGGCGGCGGCCATAACCTGGCGCCGCGCCCGATGGAAATGGTGTTGCTGGGAACGGGCGGCTGCACTGCCTACGACGTGGTGCTGATCCTCAAGCGCGGCCGCGCGGACGTGCGCGGCTGCGACGTCACGCTCAAGGCAGAGCGCGCCGAGACCGATCCGAAAGTGTTCACGAAAATTCACTTCCATTTCACGGTAACGGGCAAGGAGCTCAAGCCGGCGGCGGTCGAGCGCGCGGTCAGCATGTCGCATGACAAATACTGCTCGGCTTCCATCATGCTGGCCAAGAGCGCCGAGATCACGCATTCGTTCGAGATTGTCGAGCTCTGAGTCGCGTACTCAATGGCGCGACGCGCAAGCAGGGCCGTCAGAGATAGTAGGCGGTACCGGTCATGATCCGGGCCATCGCCGTCATCGCCAGCTTTACCGGCTGCGGCGTGGCGCTCGCCCCCAGCGACTGGGCGGCGGCCCCGTGCGCCGCTTCGTCGGCGCGCATCTGCGCCACGATCACGCGCGACTTCGCGTCCTGCTCCGGCAGCAGCACCAGGTGGCTTTCGAGGTGCGCCTCGACCTGGCGTTCGGTTTCCACCACAAAGCCCAGGCTGCGCGCGTCGCCCAGATGCGCCGCCACCGCGCCGAGGGCATAGGCGCCTGCGTACCACAGCGGATTGAGCAAGCTCGGCTGCGACCCGAGTTCGGCCAGGCGCTCGGCGGTCCAGGCCAGGTGGTCCTCTTCCTCGCGCCCGGCGTGCGCAAACTGCTCGCGCAATTGCGCACTCCTGGCAAAGCGTGCCTGCGACTGGTACAGCGCCTGCGCGCACACTTCGCCCACGTGGTTCACGCGCATCAGGCCGGCGCTGTGGCGCTGCTCGCGCTCATCCAAAACGGCGTCGTCCACATGCGCGGCCGGATTCGGACGCGACGCGCTGGCCACGCCCGCCATCACGCGCAAAGCCTTGTCGATGCCGACGATCAGTTGGTCAAGAGGATTGATTGAACGATTCGCTGCCATGAGAGTTTTGCCCGAACGCAAAAAAACGCCATTATAGGACTTCCGGCGCACCCGGGGCGCCGCCCATCATGGCGCCGGGGACGCCACCTGCTGGCGCTCGATCCACTCGAGCACGGGTCCGGCGATATCGATCTTCGAGATATTCTTGGCCACCCCCAGGTTGAGCGAGAGCAGGAACGGAATGCTGGCGCTCGGGACGTCCGGACAGTGTTCAGCCAGGGCATCCTGGAAATGGGCCGATTCGAGCACGGGAACGACCTTTGCGCCGCTCATGAATTGCAGCACGCTGGTGATGCTGTGCCCCTGGCCGATCGACTGATAGATGAAGCGGTTGAATTGGCGGTCGATTTTCTTGAAGTCGAGCGTTTCCGGCGTCATCAGGCCGGCCAGGTAATACAGCCCGAGCGCGACCCGGAAATAGGCGTGTGCGTCGGCGCTGTTCCTGGCGCGCCTTGCGACCGCCAGCACGTTTTCTTTGGTCACTGTATCCATATTCACCCATTATCCACATTTCGGACGAGATTTGTCATGTCCTAAGGCTTGCATTGCTGAATTTCTGCATGCTACTCTGGACTTTTACACAAGGGGCGCCCGATGATCGAGGTCACAGGTCTTGCCAAGCGCTTCCCCATGGCGCGCCAGAAGGAGCGGCGCGCCAAAAGGCGCGACCCGCGCGAACAGCAGGGCTGGTTCCAGGCGGTGCGCGACGTCAGCTTCGAATGCGCCCCCGGCGAAGTGCTGGGCCTGCTTGGGCCCAACGGCGCCGGCAAGACCACCGCCTTGCGCATCGTCTCGACCGCGCTGCGCCCGGACGCGGGACGCGCCTTCATCGACGGCATCGACATCCTGGCCGAGCCGCTGCAGGCGCGCCGGCGCATCGGTTTCCTGTCGGGCACTACCGGGCTGTACGGGCGCCTGAGCGCACGCGAGAACGTCGAATATTTCGGGCGCCTGCACGGCATGGCGCCGGAGCGGCTGCGGCGCCGCTGCGACGCGCTGTTCGAGCAATTGGACATGCACGAGTTTGCCCACAAGCGCGCCGACAGCCTGTCGAGCGGCATGAAGCAAAAGTGCGCGATCGCACGCACCGTCATCCACGAGCCGAGCATCCTGATCCTGGACGAGCCGACCACCGGCCTGGACGTGATGTCGGCCAAGATCGTGCTCGATTTCGTCGCCAGCTACAAGGCGCTGCGCATCCCCGTGATTTTGTCGACCCATCACCTGCACGAGGTCGACAAGCTGTGCGACCGGGTGTGCATCGTCAACCACGGGGCCAGCATCTTCCAGGGCACGGTCGAGCAACTGCGCCATCTGGGCGGCGGCGGCGACCTGTACGATGCCTTCGTGCACGTCATCCACCACGGAGCCTGATGCCATGTGGACCGTGTACGCCAAGGAACTGCTCGAACTGCTGCGCGACCGCAAGACCTTCGTCTTCACGGTGCTGCTGCCCATCCTCGCGATGCCGCTCATCTTCGGCAGCCTGGGCTACCTGTCGTCGTTCATGTTCAGGAACGCCCAGCAGGCCGAGCTGACCTATGCGATCTTCGGCAAGCAGCATGCCCCGCAGCTGGCCGAGCGCTTCGCTCGCGAAAAAAGCCTGCGCGAAGTGCCGCTGGCGCAGCCGGAGGCGATCAAGGCCGCCATTGCCGACGAGCGCATCAAGTTCGCACTGGTCATTCCGCCCGGCTTCCAGGATGCGCTGGGCGCACACCGCCAGGCCAGCATCGCGCTGCACTATAACAATGCGGTGGCGCTCGACATCACCAGCAAGCGCGTGCTGGCCGTGATCGAGCAGCACAACGGCGCGCTGCGCGCGCAGGCGCTGGCCTCCTTCAAGCTGAGCCGGGACCAGCTCGACTTCGCGCTCGACCCGGTGCGGCTCGAGGTGCGCTCCACCGCCGGCAAGCGCGAACGGATCGGCGCTCTGGTGGGCGGCTTCCTGCCGTATATCCTGCTGATGGTGTGCCTGATGGCGGCGATGTACCCGGCGATCGACCTGGGCGCCGGCGAGAAGGAGCGCGGCACGCTCGAGACGCTGCTGCTGGCGCCGGTCCCGCGCGGCGCGCTGGTGCTGGCCAAGTTCCTGGTCCTGTTTACGGTCGGCCTGACCTCGGCCCTGCTGATGGTGGCCAGCATGGGGCTGCTGCTGACGCTGTTCGGCGGCGCGCTGCAGGGCGCCATGCAACAGGGCGTACGCGCGATCGGCGCGCGCGACCTGGCCATGGTCGCCCTGATGCTGGTGCCGACCGCGGCCATCTTCGCCTCGATCCTGCTGGCGCTGTCGATCTATGCCAAGAGCTACAAGGAAGCGGCCGGCCTGATCTCGCCCCTGATGATGCTCATCATCGTGCCGATCGCGCTGGCCATGCTGCCCGGCGTCGAGCTGAACTGGTTTTGGGCAATGGTTCCGCTGACCAACGTGTCGCTCGCGATGAAGGAACTGGTCAAGGGCACCATGGACTACCGCATGTTCTTCGCGATCCTGCTGTCGACCTCGGTCATCGCCGGCGTCCTGCTGGCCTGGTGCCGCTGGTGGTTCGAACGCGAACAGGTGCTGTTCCGGAACTAGTCGGAGCGACGCGACGCAACGCTTGCTTGCTTTTTTGGTCCAACGCGAAGGCATCTTGCCTTTTACCTGACCGAGGTGAGCACCATGGACCAGACTACCTTTCAACAACGCAGGCAATTCCTGACCGTGTGGAGCGCCGCCGTCGGCGGTATCGGACTGGTAGCGACGGCCATTCCGTTCGTCAAGTCGATGATGCCCAGCGAGCGCGCGCGTGCGGCCGGCGCCCCGGCCGAACTCGACGTGAGCGGCATCGCACCGGGCACCCTGGTGACCGTGGAGTGGCGCGGCAAGCCGGTCTGGGTGCTGCACCGCAGCGACGCGATGCTCGCCGCGCTCGGCGGGCACGACGCCAGCCTGGTGGACCCGGCCTCGAACCAGCCCCAGCAGCCCTTCTACGCCAAGAACCCGGTGCGCGCGGTCAAGCCGCCGTTCCTGGTGCTGACCGCCATCTGCACCCACCTGGGCTGCATCCCGAGCTTCCGGCCCGAGCCGGGCAGCGCCGACCTCGGCGCCGACTGGCCGGGCGGCTTCTATTGCCCCTGCCACGGCTCCAAATTCGACCTGGCCGGGCGCGTGTTCCGCAACGTCCCGGCCCCGCGCAACATGGAAATCCCCCCCCATGCCTGGCTCAGCGACGCCCGGCTCCTGATCGGCGAAGACCCGCATCCGGTGTAAGCGGCGTCCGCGCTCCTGACAAGCGAACTGGACGGGAGGGGCGCCGCTGGCGTAGGATGGGGTATGCATAGTGCATCGCCCCGTGCACTCCACTCCCCCGATTTTGCAATCTGGGGCGGCCAACATGCCGTGCGTCGCAAGGCGCCGCTCGGAAAGCCACGAGTTTAATACAATGCAAGTGTCAGATAAGCCGGCCGGCGCGCGCCGCGGTTTTTGCATAGCCATACGATCAGGAGTACCCATGGAATTACGCATCCGCAACCTGTCCAAGACCTACGCCAATGGCGTGGTGGCGCTGGACAAGGTCACGCTGACCATCCCGGCCGGGATGTTCGGCCTGCTCGGACCCAATGGGGCCGGCAAGTCGACCCTGATGCGCACCCTGGCCACCTTGCAGGAATGCGATTCCGGCTCGGTCTTCTTCGGCGAACTCGACGTGCTGGACGAAAAAGACGAGGTGCGCCGCGTGCTGGGCTACCTGCCGCAGGACTTCGGCCTGTACCCGAAAGTGACGGCCTATGAGCTGCTCGACCACTTCGCCGTGCTCAAGGGCCTGTCGCACAAGGGGCGCCGGCGCGAGGTGGTGGACGGCCTGCTCCAGCAAACCAACCTGTTCGACGTGCGCCACCAGCGCCTGGGCGGCTTTTCGGGCGGCATGCGCCAGCGCTTCGGCATTGCGCAGGCCCTGCTGGGCGACCCGCAGCTGATCGTGGTCGACGAGCCGACCGCCGGCCTCGACCCGCAGGAGCGGGTACGCTTCCACAACCTGCTTTCGGACATCGGCGAAGACAAGACGGTGCTGCTGTCGACCCATATCGTGTCCGACGTGGCCGACCTGTGCGCCAACATGGCGATCATCAACAAGGGGCACGTGCTGCTCTCGGGCGAGCCGCAAAAGCTGATCGACGCGATCGACGGGAAAATCTGGGAGCGCTTCGTCGCCAAGCACGAGCTGGCCACGTTCCAGCAAAAGCATGCGGTGATCTCGACCCGCCTGCTCACCGGGCGCACCCTGATCCACGTGGTTGCCGATGCCGATCCAGGCGACGGCTTCGAGCCGGCCAAGGGCGACCTCGAAGACGTGTATTTTGCCACCATCGCCGGGCGCAACGCAGCCGCCGCAGCGCTTCGCTAAGGACTTCGCATGCTGGCAATCGCCCTGTTCGAAGCCCGGCAACGGCTCAAGATGCTCTCCACCTGGGCCTACTTCGCCATGTTCCTGGCGCTGGCGATGCTGTGGATGGCAGCGGCCGGCGGCGTGTTCAAGGAAGCCTATGTCACGTTCGGCGGCAAGGTGTTCATCAATGCGCCGCGTTCGGTCGAGCTGACCGTCGCCTTCCTGGGCTGCCTGGGCGTGATCGTGGTCGCGGCCATGATGGGGCGCTCGGTGCAGCAGGACTTCGAATACGAGATGCACCACTTCTTTTTCAGCGCGCCGATCGGCAAGCACGATTACATCTTCGGACGCTTCCTGGGCGCCTACGCCGCGCTTGCCGTGGTTTTTTCCAGCATCGTGCTGGGCGCCTGGCTCGGCACCTTCATCCCCGGGGTCGAACCGGACCGGCTCGGCCCGAGCTCGCTGGCGCTCTACCTGCGCCCCTATTTCTACACCTTGCTGCCCAACCTGTTCATCTTCGGCTCGATCTTTTTCGTGCTGGCCGCGCTGACCCGCCGCATGCTGCCGGTCTACGTCGCCAGCGTGGTGATGATGATCGGGTATATCGTCGCGCCGTCGCTGGCGCGCGACCTCGATTACAAGACCCTCGCTGCCCTGATGGACCCGTTCGGCACCACCGCCCTGATCCGCCTGACCGAATACTGGCCCATCGCCGAGCGCAATACGCGCCTGATCCCGTTCGAAGGCGTGTACCTGGTCAACCGCCTGATCTGGTCCGGTTTCGCCCTGGCGGTGCTGCTGCTCGGTTACTGGCGCTTCCACCCCACCGGCAGCATCGACAGCGGGGCCGGGCGCAGCGGCGAAGGCGAGGCAGCGCTGCAGCTGTCGCAGGCGGCCACCGACACCGGCGAAAAACCCGATTTCGCACGCCGCAGCCTGGCCCTGCTGCTGCTCAGGTCGAGCTGGCTGAACCTGCGCGAGTCGGTCAAGAACATCTACTTCGTGGTCATCGCGCTGGCCGGCGTACTGGCCATGTTCGCGACCTGGCTCAGTCCGGGGCATATGTTCGGCACCAGCACCTACCCGGTCACCTACAAGGTGCTCGAACTGGTCAGCGAGACGTTCTCGCTGTTCATGCTCGTCATCACCACGTTTTACGCCGGTGAGCTGGTGTGGCGCGAACGCGAGGCGCGCACCGCGCAAATGCTCGACGCGCTGCCGGTGCCGAGCTGGCTGCCGCTGCTGGCCAAGCTGTTCGCGCTGGTCGGGCTGCAGGCCGCGCTGCTGCTGGTGGTGATGGTGTGCGGGATGCTGATCCAGCTGTTCAACGGCTATTTCGCGCTGGAGCCCGTTTTGTACCTGCGCACCCTGTTCCTGATCGAGCTGCCGCAATATGCGCTGGTCGCCGTGCTCGCGATCGCGCTGCAGGTGCTGATCAACCAGAAATACCTGGCCTACTTCGCGATGATCCTGTATTTCGTCGCCAAGATCAGCTTCGGTTCGCTCGGCCTTGACCATCCGATGATCCTGTACGGGAGCACGCCCGACTTCATCTACTCCGCGATGAACGGCTTCGGCCACTTCCTGGCGCGCGAGCGCTGGTTCGAGCTGTACTGGGGCGGCGCGGCGCTGATGCTGATGGTGCTCGCGCTGGTGTTTTGGCCACGCGGCTGCAACGTTGAACTGGGCAGCCGCATGCAGTTGGCGCGACGTAACCTGAGCTTGCCGGTACTGGCCAGTTTCGGCCTCGGGCTGGCCATCTTCGCCGGCGCCGGCGCACTGCTGTACTACAACCTGCAGGTCGCGAACGACTTCCAGACCACGTTCGAGCAGGACGAGACGCGCGCCCAATACGAACGGCGCTACAAGCAGTTTGCGGCAGTACCGCAGCCGCGCATCACCGAGGCCAGGCTGGCGCTCGACATCATGCCAAAGCAGCGCCGCCTGCTGGTCAAGGGCCGCTACCAGCTCGAAAACAAGGGCACCCAGCCGATCGCCGAGCTGTTCGTCCACCAGGACCGCGCGGGGGCCATGCAGCTGCGCTTCAGCCAGCAGGTACGCCTGCTGCTGTCCGACCAGGAGCGCGGCTTTCGCGCCTACAAGCTGGTCAAGCCGCTGCAGCCGGGCGCGCGCATGGCGCTCGAATTCGATCTCGAGTACGCGCCCAAGGGCGTGCTGGGCCTGGGCATGGATACCCCGGTGCTGGCCAACGGCACATTTTTCACCAACGAGGTGCTGCCGCACGTGGGCTACCAGCAGAGCACGGAGCTGATGGACGACCGCGACCGCAAGCGGCACGGTTTGCAGCCGCGGGCAAGCATGCCGGCGAGCGACGACCCGCGCGGGCAGGAGCGCAACTATATCGGCAGCGACGCCGACTCGATCGCCTTCGATGCAGTCGTCAGCACCAGCCCGGACCAGATCGCGATCGCACCCGGCACGCTGGAGAAGGAATGGACCGACAATGGCCGGCGCTACTTCCACTACAAGATGGACAAGCCGATCCTCAATCTCTACTCATTCCAGTCGGCCCGCTACGAGGTCAGGCACGCGCTCTGGCAGGACGTCACGATCGACGTGTATTACCACCCTGGCCACGACTTCAACATCGAGCGCATCGTCAATGGCGTCAAGACCTCGCTCGAGTACTACACCAGGAACTTCGGCCCGTACCAGCACAAGGTGGTGCGCATCGTCGAGTTCCCGCGCTACGCCACGTTCGCGCAGTCATTCCCCAACACGATCGCGTATTCCGAGAGTATCGGTTTCATCGCCAAGGTCGACGACAACAACCCCAAGGATATCGACTATCCCTTCTACGTGAGCGCGCACGAAGTGGCGCACCAGTGGTGGGGGCACCAGCTGGCGCCCGCCAATACGCGCGGCGCCGCGGTGCTGAGCGAGACACTGTCCGAATACTCAGCCCTGATGGTGATGAAGAAGACCTTCGGCCCGAACAAGATGCGGCGCTTCCTGCGCTACGACCTTGAGCGCTACCTGACCGGACGCGCAATCGAAAACAAGAAGGAGCTGCCGCTGGCGCAAACCGAGAACCAGAACTACGTCCACTACCGCAAGGGCAGCCTGGCAATGTACCTGCTGCAGGATATGCTGGGCGAGGACAAGGTCAACGCCGTGCTGCGCCAACTGCTCGAGCGCCATGCGCAGCGCGGCGCGCCCTACCCTGGCGTGACGGCGCTGACCGATGCGCTGCGCGCGATCACGCCGCCGCAGCAGGCTTACCTGATCGACGACCTGTTCGAGTCGATCGTGCTGTACGAAAACCGCGCGACCGGCGCCAGCGCGCGCAGGCGTGCGGACGGCAAGTATGAGGTGAGCGTGACGGCGCAGGCCAGCAAGGTGCGCGCGGGCGGACTGGGCGACGAGAAGGAAGCGCCGCTCAGGGACTACATCGAGTTCGGCGTGGACGACAAGGACGGCAACGCGCTGCTGCGCGAGCGCCGGCTGGTCGACAGCAAGGATGTCAGCGTGAGCATGATCGTCAGCGGGCGGCCGGCCAGGGCCGGCATCGACCCGGACAACAAGCTGATCGACCGCAAGCCGAACGACAACATGATCGAGGTCGATGTGCGCTAAGAAGCGCGGACCGCGTGAAAAAACGTAGTAAAAAAAACGCGAACCAACCGGTTCGCGTTTTTTGCCAGCTTATTTTTCGCCTGCTTATTTCTTCGCGGCGGCCTTCTTGGCCGGAGCCTTCCTGGCCGGCGCTTTCTTTGCCGGCGCCGCCTTGGCTGCGGCTTTCTTGACCGTCTTCGGCGCCGCTTCCTCCGCCGCCTCGCCCTCGGCCGGCGCGGCCGCGGCCTTGCCCTTGGCCGGCGCCTTGGCCTTGCGCTCCTCGAACTCGAAGCTGATCTTGCCGTCCTTGCCCTTCACCAGGAAGGCCTTGAACGGCCGGCGCGTGCGCTGCGATACGAAGCCCGGCAGCAAATCGGTCTTGCCTTCATTGAGCAGCTTGACCATCTGCTCGGGCAGGATCTCCTGCTGCAAGATGATGCGCCCGCTGCGGAAGTCGCAGGTCTTCGGCTTGGCCACGCTGTGCTCGCATACATAGGCGAGCCCCATTTCATAGACATTGCCGTTGCATTTCGGGCAGGGGCCAAGCGCGGTCTGGCCGGTGAAGTCGACTCCCTCGCCGTTTTCGCCTTCCTCGTCGTTCTGGCCGAAATCGAATTCGAGCTTGTAGTTGTTGATCTCTTCGTCGCGCACGATGCGCAGGATCGCGGCGAACGGACGCCCCATCTTGGAACGGAAGCCTTGCATTGGCCCGATGGTGCGGTTCTTGAGCAGCTCTTCGACTTCGGCGATCTCGAACTGACGGCTGCCGGGCGTCTTGCTGATCGAGAAATCGCACTTGGTGCAGGCGAAGCGCCGGTAGTTTTCCTTGACCACTGCGCCGCAGTTCGGGCATGGCGTCTTGAGCGTGGCATAGTCGCCGGGAATCGTGGCGTTGTCGTATTCCTTGGCGCGCTTGACGATGATCTGCGTCATCTGAGCGATCTCGCGCATGAATTCCTCGCGCGAGATCTTGCCCTTCTCCATCTGGGACAGCTTGTATTCCCATTCGCCGGTCAGCTCGGGCGCGGTCAGTTCGTTCACGCCCAGCCCGCGCAACAAGGTCATCAGCTGCGAGGCCTTGGCCGTCGGGATCAGCTCGCGCCCTTCGCGCAGCAGGTAGCGCTCGGTCAGCAGGCCTTCGATGATGGCGGCGCGCGTGGCTGGCGTGCCCAGGCCCTTGCCGGCCATCGCGTCGCGCAGTTCGTCGTCGTCGATCAGCTTGCCGGCGCCTTCCATCGCCGACAGCAGCGTCGCTTCCGTATAGCGCGCGGGCGGCTTGGTGACCAGCGCGTTCGCGGTCACTTTCTCGGTCTGCACCTTTTCACCCTTGGCGACCGGCACCAGGGTGCCCGCGTCTTCCTTGTCGTCGCCGGCCGCTTCCTTGCCGTAGATCGCGAGCCAGCCGGCGTTGGTCATGACCTTGCCCTCGGTCTTGAACTGGTGGCCCGACACTTCGGTGTAGCGGGTCGTGACCTGGAACTCCGCAGCCGGGAAGAACACCGCCATGAAGCGGCGCGTCACCAGGTCGTACAGCTTCTGTTCAGGCTCGGACAGGTTCTTGGGCGCGATCGTGGTCGGGATGATCGCGAAGTGGTCCGAGATCTTGGTATTGTCGAAGATGCGCTTGTTCGGCTTGACCCAGCCCTTGTCGGTGATCTGCTTGGCGAACTGGTGGTAGTTGTTGTTCTCGGCCAGCACCGTCATGGTTTCCTTGACGGTCGCGATGTAGTCTTCCGGCAGGTGGCGCGAGTCGGTACGCGGGTAGGTCAGCACCTTGTGCTTTTCATACAGCGCCTGCGCCAGGCCGAGCGTGTTCTTGGCCGAAAAGCCGAAGCGGCCGTTCGCTTCGCGCTGCAGGCTGGTCAGGTCGAACAGGGCCGGCGCCATCGAGGTGGTCGGCTTCGATTCCTCGGTGACGTTGCCCTGGCGGCCCTTGCAGGCCATGGCGATGGTGTCGGCCGCGGCCCGGCTCCACAGGCGCTCGGGGCGCTTCTCGGGATCGTTCTCGTCCTTCTTGAACGACTGGTCGAGCCAGCGCCCTTCGTACACGCCGGCCGCGCACACGAATTCGGCGCGCACTTCCCAGTAATCGCGCGCCACGAATTTCTTGATCTTGTCTTCGCGCTCGACCACGATCGACAGGGTCGGGGTCTGCACCCGGCCCACGGTGGTGAGGTAGAAGCCGCCCTCTTTCGAGTTGAAGGCGGTCATGGCGCGGGTGCCGTTGATGCCGATCAGCCAGTCCGCTTCCGAGCGGCAGCGCGCCGCATCGGCCAGCGGCAGCATCTCTTCGTCGCTGCGCAGGTGCTCGAAGCCGTCGCGGATCGCGCCCGGCGTCATCGACTGCAGCCACAGGCGCCTGACCGGCTGCTTGGCCTTCGCGTTTTGCGCGATCAGGCGGAAAATGAGCTCGCCTTCGCGGCCCGCGTCGCATGCGTTGATCAGGGCCGTCACGTCCTTGCGCTTGATCAGCTTGTTGAGCACCTTCAGGCGCGACTCGGTCTTGGCGATCGGGTTGAGCGCGAAGTACGGGGGAATCATCGGCAGGTGCGCGAAGCTCCATTTGCCGCGCTTGACGTCGTGCTCTTCAGGCACCGCGATCTCGAGCAGGTGGCCGACCGCCGAGGACAGCACGTACTGGTCTGACTCGAAGTACTCATCGTGCTTGGTGAAGCCGCCCAGCGTCTTGGCGATATCGTTCGCGACGGAGGGCTTCTCGGCGATGATGAGGGTTTTGGTCATAGGGTTTCTCGTCGTACTTATATTAGTGGTTCGGCACGCGCATCATACATGCTTGGCGACCGCAATCGCGGTTTTGCCATAATGATATCGAATTTGTAACAATGAATTAGCGGCCAATGATAAGCGGGTTGTTGGGAAATCCGCAAGTGGCCTCTGCAACCATTCTGCGAGGGCCTGCCGCTTGTTGTTGCCGGACCGGGCCGGCCGGCGCCTAGTGTAGCAGGCGCGGAACTTGCTCGTCGTCCGAGCCGAACAAGTCGTCGAACATGAGCGCATCAGGCTCCTTGCCCTGGCTCCAGAGCAACATCAGGACGATGATCTTGAGCTTGCCGAGCCCGACCGGGGATTCCTTGAGCGCCAGCGCGCGTTCGACCACGATCTCGCGCTGCATGGCGCTGAGCACCTTGGCGCTTTCCAGGAACTGGATGAAACCGACCGCGGCGCTGCCGAGGGCGTCGTATTCCTGCTCCAGGTAGAAGCGGGTGCCGCTCGAGGACCAGCTCGCGCCCTGTTCGGCGCCGGCCATCTCGGTCAGGTCGGTCAGCCACAGCAGCGCCTCGGAAATCTCGACGTCGTCGAAGCCGACAGCGGACAACTTACGTGCCAGGGCAGCCGGCTCGGGGCAGGCGTCGGGGCGGTAATATGTCTCGTAGAGATAGACCAGGATATCGAACATGGCTCTACTTTAGCAGCTAAGCTCGGCATGACACAAGCCCCGTACGCCAGTTCACGGGTTAAGGCGCTGGAACAGTCCGCCGGGCAGGCGTTCGACCTGGCCGGTCAGTTCGAGCATCAGCAACTGCGCGCTCAGCTGCCCGGGCTCGCTGCCGGTGCGCGCGGCCAGAGTGTCGGCATCGGCCGGGTCGTGGCCGAGCGCGGCCAGCAGCGCGCCGTGGCCGGACAGGGCAGCGCCGGCATCGTGCGTCATGGCCGCTGGCGCGGGCGGCGCCAGGCGCAGCTCCTCGAGCACGTCGGCGGCCGACTCGACCAGCTTGGCGCCCTCCTTGATGAGCGAATGGCAACCCTTGGACAGGGCCGAGTGGATCGAGCCCGGAATGGCGAACACGTCCCTGCCCTGCTCGGCCGCCAGGTGCGCGGTGATGAGCGAGCCGGAGCGGGCCGCCGCTTCCACCACCAGCACCCCGCGCGACAGGCCGCTGATGATGCGGTTGCGGCGCGGGAAGTTGCGCGCCTCGGGCTGCGTCCCGAGTGCGTACTCACTGACGATGCAGCCTTCGGCCCCGATGCGCTCGGACAAGCCTGTATTGCGCGGCGGATAGACCTGGTCGATCCCGGTGCCGATCACGGCCACGGTGGAGCCGGGCGCGCGCAGGGCGCCGCCGTGGGCGGCGGTATCGATCCCGAGCGCGAGCCCGGACACGATGGCCAGGCCAGCCCCGCTCAGGGCGCAGGCGAAGGCGTCGGCATTGGCCATGCCCTGGCTGCTCGCGTTGCGGCTGCCGACCACCGCCAGCGCCGCGCCGCACAGCAATTCGGGGCGCCCCTTGAGGTACAGCAGCAAGGGCGGGTCGGGGATATTGGACAAGGCCGCGGGATAGCCCGGGTCAAGCAGGGTCAGCAGGAAGCATGAAGGCTGCGCCAGCCACGCCAGGGTGGCCTCGACCAGTTGCCCGGTGGCCGGCGCAGGCGGTGCGCACAGGGTGCGCGCGAGCGCAGCAGGCACCACGGCGGCCAGTGCGTCGTATCCGGCCGTAAAGACCTGCCCGGGCGTGCCGAACACGTCGAGCAGCTTGCGCGCGCCCTTGCGCCCCAGTCCCGCGCTGTGCTGCAGGCGCAGCCAGTCAGCCACGCTGGCGGCGCGCTTCAGGTCAGGCTTGGGGTCCGTGTCCAGCACGGTGATATTACTCCGGTGATTTTGCCACGTCGCCGACTTCGACCGGCTCGCTCACTTGCATGATCAGCCCATAGGACACATGCTTGAAGACGCGAAACACGAACAATGTTCCGTACTGCTCGTCGGGCAGGATGAGCTTCGGACTGCCCATGCCCAGCATGCCCTTGCTGCCGCCCGGGTCGGCCACGGTCTTGCCGAAATTATAGAGCTGCAGTACGGAGCCGATATCGAGTCCGTCAACAGAACCGCGGTTGATGCTCACCACCTGGTTCTGGCCGGCGTAGGTCACGCCGGAATAGATCGACATCACGCGCGCGCTGACTCGGCGGTCGGGCTGGTGCGGCACATAATTGAGCATCGGCGTCGGCGGCGCCGGCATGAGCAGGTCGCCCACACCCATTTCGCGGTTCGAACTGGCCACCAGGAACGAATGCGCGTGCTGGTCGGTCGCGGCTTCGGCTTTCAGCTTGACGGTGCCAAGATAGATCGCTTCGCGCCCGAGCTCGCTGCCGGTCTCGGGGTCGGTCAGCGCACTTCCCGGACGATACACCTGGAACGAGGTGGCGCCCTTCAGGTCGCCCTTGACATAGACCGTATCGCCCGCGCCCATGTTGACATGTCCTGCGCGCGATGCGGCGATGCGCGCGGCGCCGGCCATCTCTTCCTGCTCGACTACGAGCGGACGCGACAGGAACGGCTCGATGATGCGCGCCTGGATCGACGGTATCGCATCCTTGCCCAGACCTTCGGTGCGCAACTGGGGCGACAGGCGCGTGATGCCTGGCATGCCTGCGCCGCCGTCGGCGTCGCCGCCCGGGCGGTTCAGGCTGAGGCGCCCGCTGGCGCGGTCAAGGTAGATGACCTGGCCCGGATAGATCCAGTGCGGATTGCGGATCTGCTCGCGGTTCAGGCCCCACACCTGCGGCCAGCACCAGGGATTGTCGAGGAACTTGCCGGAGATGTCCCACAGGGTATCGCCCTTGACCACCAGGTGCTGGTCAGGCGCGTTGGGGCGAAATGAGCAGCCTGCCGCCTGGACCGGGCCTGCGACTGCGGCGGCCACGAGTGCCGCAGCTGCAAGGCGGGCGCCGACTGTGCTAAAATTTTTCATTGAAAGATATCCGTAAAGTGCGGCATTAACACGGAATTGCCGGCTGACCCGACACTTGGCCAGCCTTGGCGCAAGAGACAGCACGATTTAACGCTGCCCTATCGAGAACAGGATGATAAGGCTTGCCGAACTGGATCAAATTCTGCACATAAATCCTTGAACTAGCAAGAAAAACCGCGCCCTGCCACTCTGCGTAGGTGTTGCTTTTTGTTGTTCTGGGGCATCTTTGTGCGAATGCTTATTGAAATGTTACTGAGTTACCTGGACCTATGGCACTACTGAATATCCTCCGCTATCCCGATGCCCGCCTGCACAAGGTGGCCAAGCCGGTGACCGAATTTGGCGACCGCTTGTCGCGGCTCGTTGCCGACATGGCCGAGACCATGTACGAGGCCCCCGGCGTGGGCCTGGCCGCCAGCCAGGTCGACGTGCACGAGCAACTGATGATCATCGACACCTCCGACACCAAGGACGACCTGCGCGTTTTCATCAACCCGGAAATCATCTGGACCAGCGAGGAAAAGCAGGTCTACGACGAAGGCTGCCTGTCGGTGCCCGGCATCTACGACGGGGTCGAACGGCCGGCCCAGGTCAAGGTGCGCGCGCTCGACGCGCAAGGCAAGCCGTTCGAACTGAGCGCGGACGGCCTGCTGGCGGTGTGCATCCAGCACGAGCTCGACCACCTGCTCGGCAAGGTGTTCGTCGAATACCTCTCGCCGCTCAAGCGCAACCGCATCAAGGCCAAGATGCTCAAGGAAGGGCGCGGCATCGAGCGCGAAGCGGCCTTGCGCGCCGCCGGACGGCGCTACTGATTGCTGGGCGCGGCAGCGCACACCGCCCCGAACCCCGGGGCTTCACCGGAAAAAAATACAACAAGATGAAAGTGATCTTCGCCGGCACGCCGGAATTCGCCGCGGTCGCCCTCGAGGCGCTGCACCAGGCCGGCTTCGAGATTGCCCTGGTCCTGACCCAGCCCGACCGCCCGGCCGGACGCGGCATGCAACTGCACGCCTCGGCCGTCAAGCAGTTCGCGCTCGCGCACGGCATCGAGGTGCTGCAGCCGCTCTCGCTGCGCATGGACAGCGCCGACCCGCAGCGCGCCGAGCAGGCGCGCGCGGCGCACCAGCGCCTGCAGGAGACCGACTACGATGTGATGGTGGTGGCCGCCTACGGCCTGATCCTGCCGCGCAGCACGCTCGACATCAGGCCCTGCATTAACATCCACGGCTCGCTGCTGCCGCGCTGGCGCGGCGCGGCCCCGATCCACCGCGCGATCGAAGCGGGCGACAGCGAGACCGGGGTGACCATCATGCAGATGGAGGAAGGGCTCGACACCGGACCGATGCTGCTGGCCGAACGGGTGGCGATCGGGCCCCATGAGAGCACCGCCAGCCTGCACGACAAGCTGGCCGCCCTGGGCGGCAGGCTGATCGTGACGGCGCTGCACAGGATGGAAGCCGGCACGCTCGAGGCGCAGCCGCAGCCGCAGGAAGGCGTGACCTACGCGGCCAAGATCGGCAAGGAAGAAGCCGGCCTCGATTTTTCAGCGGATGCAGCGGTCCTGGAGCGCAAGGTACGCGCGTTCAACCCGTTTCCGGGCGCGCACGCGCGCGTCGGTGGCGTGACCGTCAAGATCTGGGACGCCGAGGCGCTCGCCGGCGACAGCGCGCAGCCGCACGGGCAGGTGCTGGCGGCCGACGCGCGGCACGGCATCGTCGTCGCCTGCGGCGAGGGCAGCTTGCGCCTGACCGAACTGCAAAAGCCGGGCGGAAAACGCCTGCCCGCAGCCGAATTGCTCAAGGGTTTCGCGCTCGCGGGGCTGCGCTTCGAGTAACACTGGCGAGCGCGGCATGCGCGCGAACGCTAGCTTTGCGCTGCGTTGCGCTGCGCCTCCATTTGCTCGCGCAGCAGCTTGTTGATACGGGTCTGGTAGCCCGGGCCCTGCGCCTTGAACCAGTTCAGCACGTCCACGTCGAGGCGGATCGTCACGATCTGCTTGAGTCCGACTGCGCCCTGCGCGGCTGCCCCGGTGTCGCCCTGGACGGGGGCGGCTTGCTCGTCCCAGCTGCGTTGAAAGTCTTCGTTCATGTCGTTTCCCGTTGCGTCGATGCTGCCCTGTCGTTAAGGTGCTCGATTGTCGTATCGCCGTGTAACGTAAATATTGCAGACGGAGCTTGATTTGTATCAATTTGTTTCTACATGGCCATTGAATACAGAATGATACAAACACTAAACGCCGAAACAATTCCTTAATTGCAACTTTATAGGCTCAGCAAAGCAAAAAGGCGCGATGACGTATAATTTTAGACCGGCCTTGGCCGCGCCGCTCCCCAGTTAATCGAAAGCAGAACAATGACCAACCCTAGCCCCGTCCCCGGCAAGACTGAAGCCCAGCTGCGCGACATCCTGTCGCGCCGCATCATGATCCTCGATGGCGCGATGGGTACTATCATCCAGCAATACAAGCTCGACGAGCAGGCTTACCGGGGCGGTCCGGAAGGGCGTTTCGCCGATTTCGCCGCGCCCACCGGCAGCGGCGCGCGCGCGCTTTTCGTCAAAGGCAACAATGAGCTGCTCACGCTGACCCAGCCGCAGGTGATCCAGGAGATCCACGAGCGTTACCTGGCCGCGGGCGCCGACCTGATCGAGACCAACACCTTCGGCGCAACCTCGATCGCCCAGGACGACTACCACATGGGGCACCTGGCCTACGAGATGAACCTGGAAGCGGCCAAACTGGCGCGCGCGGCCTGCGATAAGTACAGCAGCGCCGACAAGCCGCGTTTCGTGGCCGGCGCGCTCGGGCCGACTCCCAAGACCGCCTCCATCTCGCCCGAAGTGAACGACCCGGCCGCGCGCAACGTCACGTTCGACCAGCTGGCCGCGGCCTACCACGAGCAGGTGCGCGGCCTGGTCGACGGCGGCGCCGACCTGCTGCTGGTCGAGACCATCTTCGACACGCTCAACTGCAAGGCGGCGCTGTTTGCGATCGACCAGTACTTCGACCAACATCCCGCGCGCGAGCGCCTGCCGCTGATGATCTCGGGCACCGTGACCGATGCCTCGGGACGCATCCTGTCGGGCCAGACCGTGCCGGCCTTCTGGAATTCGGTGCGCCACGCGCGGCCCCTGACGATCGGCCTGAACTGCGCGCTGGGCGCTGCCCTGATGCGCCCCTACGCCGAAGAACTGGCGCAGATCGCCGACACCTATGTGTGCATCTACCCGAACGCCGGCCTGCCCAACCCGATGAGCGACACCGGCTTCGACGAGCTGCCGGCCGACACCTCGGCCCTGCTGCGCGAATTCGCCGACGCCGGCTTCATCAACATGGCGGGCGGCTGCTGCGGCACCACGCCCGAGCACGTCAAGGCGATCGCCGATCTGCTCGCGCACAGCGCGCCGCGCGCAGTTCCGCAGATTCCGGTGGCGCTGCGCCTGTCCGGGCTGGAGCCGTTCACGGTGGACGCCGACTCGCTGTTCGTCAACGTCGGCGAGCGCACCAACGTGACCGGCTCCAAGGCGTTCGCGCGCATGATTCTGGGTGAGCAGTACGACGAAGCGCTGTCGGTGGCGCGCCAGCAGGTTGAAAACGGGGCCCAGGTAATCGACATCAACATGGACGAGGCGATGCTCGATTCGGTCGCCGCCATGACGCGCTTCCTGAACCTGATCGCGTCCGAACCGGACATCTCGCGCGTGCCCATCATGCTCGACTCGTCGAAATGGTCGGTGATCGAAGCCGGCCTCAAGTGCGTGCAGGGCAAGTCGGTGGTGAATTCGATCTCGATGAAGGAAGGCGAAGCAGAATTCATCCGCCAGGCGCGCCTGTGCCGGCGCTACGGCGCGGCCGTGATCGTGATGGCATTCGACGAACAAGGCCAGGCCGACACCTTCGAGCGCAAGACCGAAATCTGCAAGCGCGCCTACGATGTGCTGACGCAGCAGGTCGGCTTCCCGCCCGAGGACATCATCTTCGATCCGAACATTTTCGCGATCGCCACCGGCATCGAGGAGCACAACAACTACGCGGTCGACTTCATCAACGCCACGCGCTGGATCAAGGCCAACCTGCCGCACGCCAAGGTGTCCGGCGGAGTCTCGAACGTGTCGTTCAGCTTCCGCGGCAACGACCCGGCGCGCGAGGCGATCCACACCGTGTTCCTGTACCACGCGATCAAGGCCGGCATGACGATGGGTATCGTCAACGCCGGCATGATGGGGGTGTACGACGACCTGGCGCCCGAACTGCGCGAGCGCGTCGAGGACGTGGTGCTGAACCGGCGCGCGGACGCCACCGAACGCATGATCGAGATCGCCGGCACGCTCAAGGCGGGCGGCAGGCAGGATACGCAGAACCTGGAATGGCGCGAGGCGAGCGTCAACAAGCGCCTGTCGCACGCGCTGGTGCACGGCATCACGCAATGGATCGTCGAGGATACCGAGCAAGCGCGCCAGGACCTGCTTGCCTCGGGCGGGCGTCCGATCCACGTGATCGAAGGCCCGCTGATGGACGGCATGAACGTGGTCGGCGACCTGTTCGGACAGGGCAAGATGTTCCTGCCGCAGGTAGTCAAGTCGGCGCGCGTGATGAAACAGGCGGTGGCCCACCTGATTCCCTTCATCGAAGAGGAAAAACTGCTCGAGGAAAAGCGCACCGGGATCGTCGCCAAGCCGAAGGGCAAGATCGTGATCGCCACCGTCAAGGGCGACGTGCACGACATCGGCAAGAACATTGTCTCGGTGGTCCTGCAATGCAATAACTTCGAAGTGGTGAACATGGGCGTGATGGTGCCCTGCTCCGAGATCCTGGCGCGCGCCAAGGTCGAAAACGCGGACATGGTGGGCCTGTCCGGCCTGATCACGCCCTCGCTCGAGGAAATGGCGCACGTGGCGCGCGAGATGCAGCGCGATCCGCATTTCCGCATGCTCAAGATCCCGCTGCTGATCGGCGGCGCCACCACCAGCCGCGCCCATACCGCGGTCAAGATCTCGCACCACTACGAAGGACCGGTGGTGTACGTGCCGGACGCCTCGCGCTCGGTCTCGGTGGCGCAGTCGCTGCTCACGCCCGAGAGCCGCGAGCAGTACATCGAGGACATCGCCCACGACTACGTGCGCATCCGCGAGCAGCACGCCAACAAGAAGGCGCTGCCGATACTGCCGCTGGCCGCGGCGCGCGCCAACAAGATGCAGGTGCCGTTCGCCCCGGTGCGCCCGAAGTTCATCGGACGGCGCGTCTTCAAGAACGTCGAACTGGCCTCGCTGGTGCCGTACATCGACTGGGGTCCGTTCTTCCAGACCTGGGACCTGGCCGGCCCCTTCCCCGCGATCCTCACCGATCCGGTGGTGGGCGAAGCCGCTTCCAAGGTGTTCGAGGAAGGCCAGGCACTGCTCAAGCAGATCATCGAAGGACGCTGGCTCACCGCCAGCGGCGTGATCGCGCTGCTGCCGGCCAACAGCGTGGGCGAGGACGACATCGAGGTCTACACCGACGACACCCGCGGCACGCTCGCATTCACCTACTACGGCTTGCGCCAGCAGGGCGTCAAGCCGGTCATCGACGGCGTGCAGCGCCCCAACCAGTGCCTGGCCGACTTCATCGCGCCCAAGTCGTCCGGGATCGAGGACTACATCGGCATGTTCGCGGTGACGGCCGGGCTGGGCATCGAGAAGCACGAGAAGCGCTTCGAGGCGGCGCACGACGACTACTCGTCGATCCTGCTCAAGTCGCTGGCCGACCGGCTGGCTGAAGCGTTCGCGGAATACCTGCACGAGCGCGTGCGCAAGGACCTGTGGGGCTACGCCAGCGACGAGAAGCTGGACGGGGCCGACATGATCGCCGAACGCTACGCCGGCATCCGCCCGGCGCCGGGCTACCCGGCATGCCCCGAGCATACGGTCAAGGCCGACATGTTCAAGGTATTGCAGGCGGGCGAAATCGGGATGGAGCTGACCGAATCGTTCGCGATGTACCCGGGCGCTGCCGTTTCCGGCTTTTACTTCGCGCATCCCGAGTCGAAGTATTTCGTGGTCGGCAAGATCGGCACCGACCAGCTCGACGACATGGCGGCGCGCCGCAAAGTCGACAAGCTGGAACTGGCGCGCTGGCTGGCGCCGAACCTCGATTAAAGGCATCAGGGCCGGAGCCTGAAGCACAAGACGCGAGAGCCCGGCTCGCGTTTTTTTCTCGCATTCAGGCAGTCGAGCGCGTGACCGTCTCGCTCCACGCAAAAGCGGCCATCTCGAACTCGATCAGCTCGTCGGTTGAAATGGCCAGCGCGCGCAACACCGGCAGCAACTGGGCGTGCCGCTCTTCCATGCGTTCCACGCATTCGGACAGGTGCAACAGCTGGCCGAGCAGGCCGCTACGGTGCAGGAGCGCTTCCGACACCTGCCCGGCGACGGGAATCTGGCTCAGGATCTCGGCCATGGGCAGGGAAAACAGGGTATCCATCAGGGACATGATGCCGACCGTGAATGCGGCGTCGGCGAGTTTGACCTCTTGCGGGCACAGTCGCCGGGCCAGTAATTCAAGCAGGCGCCCGCGCGTGGTCGCGAGCATCAGCAGCGGCGTCATGCTGTGGCCGCGCTGGGTGGACTCGGCGTACAGCATGATCTGCAGCCAGCGCTGCAACTGGCGCCGGCCCAGGATCGCCACCGCCTGGCTGAGCGAATCGATACGGCGCCGGGCGCCCGCGGCCGGCGTGTTCACCAGGCGCAGCAGGTTGAGCGCGAGCGGCACGTCGCGTTTGACCGCGTTCTCGACCTCGGTATTGTCGGCTTCCGAGATGACCAGCGTCATCAGTTCCATCACCGACAGCTGCGATGGCGAAAGCTTGCGCCCGCTCATCACGACCGGCTTGGCAAAATAATAACCCTGGAAATAATCGAAATCGAGCTCGAGGCAGGCCTGGAACTCCGCACGCGTCTCGACCTTCTCGGCCAGCAGCAGTTTGTTGTCGCGTTTGAAGCGCGGCGCCAGTTCGCGCACTGCCGACGCCGGCATGTCGCGCAGGTCCATTTTCACGTAATCGACCATCGGCAGCAGTTTTTGCACGTCCTGCGTGGCGCCGACCACGTCGTCGAGCGCAAACTTGAAGCCGCGGCTGGCCAGGTCGGCCACGCGAGCAAGTATCGACGCGCTCGCCTTCACGGTTTCCACGATTTCCAGCACCACCTTTTCACGCGGCAGGAACACGAAGATGTCGCTCTGGAGCACGGCGGCGTCGACGTTGACGAAGGCGAGCGCCTCGCCGATCACCCGTTCCAGCCCGAGCTGGGAAACATGGGCGATGACGGCGGCCGTGGCCGACAGGTCGGAGTCGATAATCGCGGGCCCAACCGGAGCGTTACGAAAAAGCAACTCATACGCGAAGAGCGATTGTGTCCGGTCAAGAATCGGCTGGCGGCCCAGGTAAAAATCGCGCACGCGCAACTGCCTGGGACTGGACTCGCTGCTGGCAGAATCGTTCATCGGCGGCATTATTCACATCCTTAAAACGGGCACGGCGGCCCGAATTCGATATTAGCAATGCGTTAATATAACCGATTCCTTTCAATTAATTTTGCTTGGTGGATATTTCTTTTTAAAAACATGTCTTACGCCAAGGAATCCTCGAGCGGCATGCCGTCCACGAACACCTTGAGCTCGCCAGGCGCGAAGCTGGTCCAGCTTTCGTTGGTCGTCAGGGGTTCGGTCACGATGATGGCGACCCGGTCCTGGGGCGTGGTGACCTGGGCGAAATCGACGCTCATGTCCTCGTCGGACAGGCTGGCGGTCAGGAACGGGTGCTGGCGCACCACATAGCACAGCTTGCTTGAACAGTGCGCAAACAGCGCAGTGCCGTCCGACAGCATCATGTTGAAGCTGCCGTATGCGGCGATGGCGCGCACCAGTTCGGCCAGCGCCGCGCGCAGCAGCGGCAAGGCCGGCGCATGGTCGCCGAAGCGCGCGCGCAGTTCCTGCAGCAGGAAGCAGAAGGCGAGCTCGCTGTCGGTGCCGCCAACCGAGCGGAACGGACCGTTCAGGGTCGGGTTGAAATCGTTCAGTTCGCCGTTGTGGGCAAACACCCAATAGCGCCCCCACAACTCGCGCACGAAGGGATGGCAGTTCTCAAGCGCAACGTGGCCGTGGGTCGCCTTGCGGATATGTGCGATGACGTTCTTCGACTTGATCGGGTAGCGCTTGATCAGTTCGGCCACGGGCGACGCGACCGCAGCCTGGTGGTCGACGAAAAGACGCACGCCGGCCCCTTCGAAAAACCCGATGCCCCAGCCGTCATGGTGAATGTCGGTGCGCCCGCCACGCATGGCAAAGCCGGTGAAACTGAAGACAATGTCGGTGGGGACATTGCAGTTCATTGCAAGAAGTTGGCACATGGCGTTAGCTTAGCACGACCGGCGCCAAGTCCCGGGCCGGCGCGCTCGCCGGCCGTGTCCGGCTCAATGCAGCAATACCGGCTGGCTCATCAGGGAATCGTAGGAGCCCAGGAAATCGTCGATCTCTTCCATGGTCGGCTCGCTTGCGATCAGGTTGTTGACGTCGCGCCGGAACGATTGCGCCAGTTTGCCGCCAATAAATGCTTCGCGCCGGCCCGACTTGTCGACGATCTCATAGCCGCCAAAGCGCAGGGCCTCGAGGTTGTGGTCGACGCCGAACTCGACGACGCTGTACTGCTCGCTGTTGTAGATCATGTTCATGCTGACTCCTTGGCTCGATCAGACGGTTTGGCGAACCGGAACCGTCCTGTTTAAGACGGCTGACGTCCCACCAGCTTCAAGGCAGAGGTGGGGCTGTCCGGACCAAATTCAAGTGAGCAGGTCCGGTGTCAGTTCCAACAGCTGATCGTATGGCGGCGCCAGCAGCCACGATCGCAACTGATCAAGGTGCTCCCCGGCCGCCAGAGCGATGAACAGCCGTTCGGGCCGCTGGCGCAGGATGCGGTTTAATGTTACACGCAAAACCAGATTGCCGGTGCAGCACAGGCAACCGGGCGCGATCCGCTGCACTTGCAGCGAGGAATCAGGAGTGAGGATGGCATGGCCGTCGGGCAGGCCTTCGAGGATCACCGCGCAGGCGCGGCCGGGGTCAAGACGGGCCGCGATCGCCGCTTCGCGCGTGCGGCCGGTGCCGCCGGCGACCAGGGTGGTTTGCAGCGGCAGGGGGCGCTTCATCCCCCTTTTTTGGCCAGCTTGCCCGGCTCCACGCCGAGCTGCTTGAGCTTGCGGTACAGGTGAGTACGCTCGAGCCCGGTTTTTTCGGCCACGCGCGTCATGCTGCCGCCCTCGCGCCCCAGGTGATGCTCGAAATACATGCGCTCGAAGGCGTCGCGCGCCTCGCGCAGCGGCAGGTCGAAACTGAGGTTGAAGGAGGGGCCGTCGGCGCCGACCAGCGCGCCCATGCGCGGGGCGATCCCGGACTGGGCGGCCTGCGCCGCGAAAATGGCCGAGGCCGCCGGGCTGTGCTCCTCCGGCTGCGCCATCAGCACGGGGCGCGCCGCCAGCACCGGTGCGCGCACTGTTTCCTGGGCCCGCGCCAGGCCCTGCTGTACCGCCTTGAGCAGCTTTTGCAGCGCGATCGGCTTTTCCAGGAAATTGAGCGCGCCGATGCGGGTCGCCTCGACAGCGGTATCGATCGTGGCATGGCCCGACATCATGATGACCGGCATCGTCAGCAGCCCGTCGCGCTGCCATTCCTTGAGCAGCGTCACGCCGTCGGTATCGGGCATCCAGATATCGAGCAGCACCAGGTCGGGCGCCCCGGCCGCGCGCGCATCGCGCGCCTGCTGCGCGTTTTCGGCCAGCTGGATCGCGTGACCTTCATCGCCCAGTATTTCCGAGAGTAGCTCGCGGATGCCCATTTCATCATCAACTACGAGAATATTCGCCATCTGTGTTTTGCCTTCCTGATTTCACCCGCTCTAAACGGCATGCATCGCACGCCCGTAAAACAGCATTGATTTGTTCTGATTCCAACCCTAAGCCAAGTTCCCCGCAGGCGCTAACTTTAACAGCAAAATCGAGACCGACGCGCCACTTCCGTCGGCCCGGTTCCGAATATCGATGCGCCCACCGTGCTCGTCTACTATCTTCTTGACCATCGGCAGCCCAAGCCCGGTGCCACGCGCCTTCGACGTGATGTAAGGCTCGAATGCGCGCGCCAGTATCTTGGGCGCGAAGCCGGGACCATTGTCGGCGATCGCAAGACGCACCGCGGTACCCGCGCCGCCGCCGGCGCTCTCGTAATGAATCGCCTCGGTGGTCAGCTCGATGCGCGCCGACGCCGCATCCGGCGCCCGGTCGTTCATCGCATCCTGCGCATTTTGCAGCAGGTTGTGAACTACCTGGCGCAATTGCGTCGCGTCGCCCATCACCGCCGGCAGATCCGGCGCCAGCGCAGCATGAATCATATCGCTTTCATCGCCGGAAAGGTATAACTGAAGTATCTCGCCGATCAATGCGTTCAGGTCGAGCGGCTGCAACTGGGCCGGCGGCGCCTTCGCGTAGTCGCGGAAATCGTCGACCATGCGCTTCATGGCGTCAACCTGGTTGACGATGGTGGCGGTGCCGCGCCGCAGCAATTCGGCATCGGCCGGGGCCAGGCGCGCCGCAAGCTTCATCTGCATGCGTTCGGCCGACAGCTGGATCGGCGTGAGCGGATTCTTGATCTCGTGCGCCAGGCGGCGCGCCACCTCGCCCCAGGCGATCGAGCGCTGCGCCGAAATCACGTCGGAAATATCATCGAACACCACGATGAAGCCGCTGCCGGCTCCGACCGGCAGGCGCGAGCCGCGCGCCAGCAAGGTCAGGTCATGCTCGCCCGCGGGCGGCGCTTCAAGCGCGCCGGCGCGGCGCGGGACCTCGATCTGCTGCTGCCAGTGGCTGCGCTGATGCGCGCCGCTGGCTGCCGATTGCGCGCTCTGGGTCGAAAATGCCTTGGTGATGACGCCGGCGAACGCTGCCAGCCCGTCGATCGCGCTCAGGGGATGGCCCACGTGGCCGCCCACATCGTGCTGCAGGATGCGCTCGACCGCCTCGTTCGAATTGACGACGTTGAAATCGGCATCGAGCACAATCACGCCGGCCGACATGTTCGCCAGTACCGATTCGAGGTGGGCCTTGGCGCTTTGCAGCGCGGCGCGGTTGCGTTCGACCGCGCTGCGCGCCTCGAACAACTGGCCAGTCATGGCGTTGAACGACTGGGTCAGCGTGCCAAGTTCGTCCGAGGTGGCCACGATCGGGCGCGGCGACAGGTCACCCTCGGCCACCGCGCGCGTGCCCTCGGCCAGCACCAGCAGCGGCTGCGCCAGGTTGCCGGCGATCAGGAAGGCGCACGCAATGGCGCCGAAGATGGCCAGCAGCAGCGTCAGCGTGAGCGTTTCGATATACATCTTGCGCAGGCCCACGCGCGCCACGAAGCGCTCCTGGTATTCGCTGTAGGCGGTGCGCAGCACTTCCGCATTGGACGCCAAACCGGCCGGCGCCGAGCGCAGCATCTGCAGGTAGCGCGCCGGGCGCTGCGGGCCCGGGATCGGGACGATCACGCGCAGCCGCAGGCCGGTCGCTTCCGGAGTGCCGCCGGGCGAACCGGCCTGGGCGGCGGCGACCCTGATGTCGCGTTCGATCCCGCCCTCGGGTTTGGCGTAGCCGCCCGGCTCGCGCGCCTGCGCCAGCATGTCGGGTGTGGGCAGGTCGGGCTCCTGGCCGACCCGGGGCGGGCTCACCGCCGCCATCGCCAGCCGCTTGCCGCCGGCGCCGACCAGCATCGCGCTTTGCATGTCCGGTTGCGCGCCGGCCAGGCGCTCGAGCACCTGCTGCGCCGCGTCGCCCTGCTGGCCGGCCAGCGCAATGGCGCCGTCCTGCGCCGCCGCGCTCAATACGGCCAGCTCGCGCTCGAGCGCCGCGTGGCCCAGGTTCAGGCCCGATTCGAGCGCCGCCTCGATCTTCACGTTGAACCACGATTCGATCGAGTGCGACACGAACTGCACCGACACCATGAAGATCACCAGGCCCGGCAGAATGCCGATGCCGGCAAACAGCAGCACCAGGCGCGCCATCAGGCGCGAGCCGAACTTGCCGCTCTTGTAACGGGAATACAGGCGCGCCAGCGCCACCACCACCAGCACCAGCAGCGCGGCGGCGACCGCCGCGTTCAGTCCCAGCAACCACGAATAATAGCGGTCGAAAAATCCGGAATTGTCGGAGGCCGAGGCGAGCAGGAACAGCAGGATGCTGACGACCGCGCCGCCCACGACCAAGGTGTAGCGCAAGGCCTGGTTCACTTGCTATTCCGCCCGGTAGGTGAAAGTCTTCTTGTTCGAACTGAGACGCCAGTCGGAATTGTTGAAGGCGTTCACCTGGATCGGTTTGGACAGGTACTCGCGGTCCAGGTCCATGCGCAAGCTCACGTTGTAGACTTCGCCGGGCTTGAGCGCGCCGCGCGCAGCGATCAGCCAGCGGCTTGGGCGCCGGATCAGGAACAGCGCCTCGTCGAGCGTGGGGAAGCTTTGCTGCACGCTGCCCAGGATCGAGACGTGGTACTGGCGCGTGAGCACGTTGTAGGAGATGCGCACGGTCTGGCGCGCCGTGACCGTCTTTTCGTCGAGCCAGTACCAGCGCGGGCGGGTCAGTTCGATGCGGGTCGTGAAATGGAGCTGGACGCCATGCTGGAGCGCCTCTTCCAGCCCGTGGGTGAGGTCGAACGAATAAGCCGCGGCCAGCTTGTAGCCCTCCTCGCTGGCCTCGATCTGGGCGCGCGTGATCTCGACGACGCCGTCGGCCGCCTGCGCCTGCAGGCATGCCATCAGGAGCAGCAACTGGCAGGCGAGGAGTCGAAAAAATCGTAATGTCACAAGTGGGCCGAGCCTTAAGAATTGATCGTATTGTCGGGGCGCACCTTACGCCGCGCTCTTTTGGAACAGGGCGTAAAACAAACCGTCGTGATCGAGCTCGGCGCCATCGACCGGCAGCAGCTGGCCCGGCGCATCGAGACGGATCGCGTTGTGGCGCACCGCAAACGCGGCGGCCTGCGCCTCCGATTCCTGGGGCCAGAGCGAACATGTCACGAACAGCAATTTACCATTGGGCCGCAACATCTGCCAAAGGTTGTCGAGAATTTTGGCCGAAAGTGTTGCAAGTTGGAGCGAGTCGCCCTTGCGCCGCAGCCAGCGGATATCCGGGTGGCGCCGCACGATGCCGGACGCGGTGCACGGAACGTCGGCCAGGATCCGGTCGAACTGGCGGCCGTCCCACCACACCCGGGTCTGGGCGTCGAACGCCTTGAGCGTGGCCGACAGGCCCAGGCGCTGCAGGTTTTCTTCCACCCGCAGCAGGCGCTTGGGGTCGCAATCGAGCGCCGTCAGATCGACCTCGGCCAGCTCCAGGATGTGGCAGCTCTTGCCGCCCGGGGCGGCGCAGGCGTCCAGCACGCGCATGCCGTCCTGCAGGTCGAGCAGCGGCGCGGCCAGTTGGGCGCCGGCGTCCTGCACCGAGGCCAGGCCTTGGTCGAAGCCTGGAATCAGGGCCACGCCGAGCGCCTTGTCGAGGCGCAGCGCCCACGGGCCGATTTGGGTCGTCCTGATGCCGGCGTCGGCCAGCAACTGCTGATAGGCCGGCAGGGTGCTCTTGCGCCGGTTCACGCGCAGCGTCAATGGCGGCTGCGCGTTGCCCGCGTTCAGGATCTGCTCCCACTGGCGCGGATAGGCCGCCTTGGCCGCGTCGATCCACCACTGCGGGTAATTGAACTGCGCCAGCGGCTGTTTCAGGGCCGTCTTGACCAGCTCGCCGCGCTCGCGCAGGAAGCGGCGCAGCACCGCGTTGACCATGCCCTTGGCGTGCGCCAGGTCCGGATGCGAGGCGGCCACCGTCACGGCCTGGTCGACCACGGTGAATTCTTCATAAGGCGCAGGCGCGCCATCCGGCGTGTCGATCAGGGACAGCGCGCAGCACAGCAGTGCCGCCAGCATGGGCGGCTCGGGCGCTTTCGAGGTCATCAGGCCGAGCAGCACGCTGCTGCGCCCGAGCTGGCGCATGCTGCGGTACGCGATGTCCTGGATCGCGCCGCGCGCCTGGGGCGCGGCGGCGGTGACGCCGAAGGCGGTGGTAAGCGCCTGCGGCAGCGTCACGCCGGCGCGCACCTGGGCCACCGCGTTGGCCGCGCCGAGCAGGCCAAGCGCGAGCGAATCGGGCTTCAGGTCGGGCAGAAAGCCCGGCTGCAGCACCGGCTTGACCTCGTAGCTGGGCCGGATGCGTGGCGCGGCGCCCTTGGACGGTGCCGCTTTGAGGGAGAGCGTGGGGCGCTTGTTGGTCATGATGGTCTTCAGGTTGCCGGCGCGGCGTGGGCGCCAAAGGCGCCAATTGTAACGGCTAAGGCTTTAGTGCACCTTAAACGGATCGTTTCAGGAGCAAAAAATGGCCTGTTCTTCGGCGCGCGCCACCAGCGGCACCTGCGCCATCCCTGCCCCC
>Ga0207975_100220_pt1 | contig 38750 bp, 40 predicted proteins | sample LakWasMe91_HOW11_2_FD_183913 | JGI IMG/M metagenome (GOLD analysis project Ga0207975, IMG submission 183913) | Freshwater sediment methanotrophic microbial communities from Lake Washington under simulated oxygen tension - Sediment Metagenome... | ecosystem: Environmental > Aquatic > Freshwater >...
TTTTTGCTTGATCAAAAAAGAAACAAAAAAATCAAGTCTTACGCTTCCTCGTCGGTCAAATTAGTTTTCGAATGCTAAAAGAAAAGAACTCGCTACGCTCAAACAGCTTTTCTTTTTACGCATTCTTGAAACATTTGACACTCGACTGCGGAAGCTAAGGACAATCTGAATTACAGAAACAACAATTTAATCATAATTAACAAACCTTAACGTCATTTTATATTGCTTTTTTTAGAATAAAAACTATGCCTCGATGTGACAGATGTATGGAGTGTTAGTTTATTTATTGTTGTAATTAAGATATAATTAAATTATGAAAGTAGGAATAACTTTTAGTGCTTTTGATCTTTTTCATGCGGGGCATGTTAAAATGCTTGAAGAAGCCAAAATGCATTGTGATTATTTAATTGTTGGTTTACAAACGGATCCTACTTTAGATCGTCCAGAAAAAAATCAGCCGGCACAAACTGTCGTTGAGCGATACATACAATTGAAAGGCTGTAAGTTTGTAGATGAGATTGTTCCGTATGCAACAGAGCAGGATTTGGAAGATATATTGCGCTCTTTTAAAATTGATGTACGGATTGTAGGTGATGAATATCGCGAACAGAATTTTACTGGAAGGATGTATTGCGAAGCAAAGGGAATTGAATTGTATTTTAATACCAGGGATCATCGATTTTCCAGTTCAGGATTAAGAAGAGAAGTACATCAAAAAGAAATGGAAAAGATTAAATAATTAAGAGTAAAGATTAGAGAAAATAGGTAAGAAGCTGAATAATAAAATTTCAGCGATGAGAACTGAAAAAGGAATTATGAACGAACAAAACCCTAACGACGAAATATCCTTAAAGGAATTACTGGAAAAAACTAAGGAATGGTATGCTTATTTGCTGAGTCAATGGAAAATCATTGTATTGGCAGGAGTGATGGGGGCTGTTTTGGGGTTGGCTTATTCTTTTACAAAGAAACCAATTTATACGGCAACCTTAACCTTTGCATTGGAAGATGAGAAAGGTAGTGGTGGAGGTCTGGGGTCATTAGCCAGTTCGTTTGGGATTGATCTTGGGGGCGGTGGCGGAAGTATATTTACCGGTTCCAATTTGACCGAATTGTTCAAGTCCCGTACAATGGTGGAGCAAACTTTGATGACTCCAGTTACCGTAAACGGGAAAGTTATTTCGCTGGCTGAAATGTATATTCAAAATAATAAGTGGAGAGAAAAATGGAGCGATAATCCTAAATTCAAAAATATTCAATTTTTGCCCGGTACTAAGCGTAAGTATTTTACACGAGTACATGACAGTATTTTGGGAGTGATTTATCAGGATTTGTCCAAGACTTCCTTGTCAGTTGCGCAAAAAGATAAAAAGATAGCGATTATATCGATGGATGTCTCTTCAAATGATGAATTGTTCTCTCTTCGGTTTTGTGAAGCACTGGCCAAACAGGTGGGGAAATTTTATGTGGATACCAAAAGCAAAAAGGCCCGAATGAACATGGAAATTTTAGAGCATCAGGTTGATTCCATTCGTGCCGAACTTAATGGCGCCATAACCGGGGTAGCTGTAGCTAATGACGATACGTTTAATTTGAACCCTGCTCTCAATGTTCGTCGCGCCCCTTCTGCACGGAGGCAAGTAGATGTTCAGGCTAACACTGCTATCTTGACCGAATTAGTGAAACAGGCGGAGTTGGCAAAAGTGACTTTCCGAAAAGAAACCCCTTTGATTCAGGTAATTGATAGACCAATTTTGCCTTTAGCTAAAGAAAAGTTTGGAAAAGCGAAGGGGATTGTTTTGGGAGGAAGTCTAGCTGGTTTTTTAACGTTGTTAGGTTTAATTGTTAGAAAATTTTTGAATGAATTGTAGCTGGAATTTTTGTTAAAATTATGGATTTAATTATTAAAAAAATGAAAATTGGTGTTACTTTTAGTGGATTTGATTTATTGCACGCCGGACATATTAAAATGTTAGAAGAGGCTAAAAGGCAATGCGATTATTTGATTGTAGGTTTGCAGACGGATCCTACCTTGGATCGTCCTGAGAAGAATCAACCGGCACAAACTGTAGTTGAACGTTATATCCAGTTGAAAGGTTGTAAATTTGTTGACGAAATTGTTCCTTATGCAACAGAACAAGATTTGGAAGATATATTACGTTCTTTTAAAATTGATGTTAGGATTGTTGGTGATGAATATCGAGAACAAGATTTTACAGGGAGGATGTATTGTGAGTCTAAGGGTATTGAATTGTATTTCAATACCCGAGACCATAGATTTTCGAGTTCGGGATTGAGAAGAGAAGTACATCAAAAAGAAATGGAAAAAACTAAATAAGATTGTAGTAATGTGATTTAATAGTGTTTGTAAAACATTAAGATTTTAAATTAGAAGCAAAAAAAACATTGCACTATAATTTTTTTTTAGAGGTGTAAAGATTTCTTCTTGCTGTAAAATTTCAGATTTAAAGGGTTTAGTAAAAAAAGATATTAGAATTATAAGCTCTAATGTATTTTGTCTAATAAATTTAGATTTTTTTGATTTAAAAAGCCTTAAAGACCTTAACAACGATAACAAGTAAATAACTTTACATCTCTTTTTTTTAATAGATTTTAAGAAAAATCTAAAATCGTAAAATAAGAATATAACGATGAATACCAATACTAAAATTTTTTTTGCTAGTCATAACGGGATGGTTGGAAGTTCTATTTGGTGATCATTAAAATCAAAAAGATATAACAATCTAATTGGCAAATCTAGTACCGAATTAGATTTAAGAAATTCTCAGGATGTTATTTCTTTTATGGAAAATGAAAAGCCAGAAGTGGTGATTGATGCTGCTGCTGCAAGAGTTGGAGGAATTTTAGCCAATAATAATTATTCTTATCAATTTATTACGGAGAATTTGCAAATTCAAAATAATCTGCTTGATTCTGCATATAAATTTGGAGTTGAAAAATTTATCTTTTTAGGAAGTTCTTTCATTTATCCAAAATTGGCTCCTCAACCTGTAAAATAAGAGTATTTATTAACGTATACCCTTGGAGCCTACTAATGAATGGTATGCGATAGCTAAAATTACAGGCTTAAGGTTTGCGAAGCTATTAGAAAGCTATTTTCGAAAGATTATGTGGGTTTAATGCCTACTAATTTGTATGGAATGGATGATAGTTTGATCTAAATACATTACATGTATTGCCTGCTATGATTCGAAAATTTTACGAAGCAAAATTAAATAATAATGCACCGGTTACATTATGAGGAACTGGAACTCCCATACGAGAATTTTTATTTGTAGATGACATGGCTGAAGCTGTTGTTTTGCGTCAGAAAATAAACTGCCAGAAAGTTTGTATAATGTTGGGATTAGTGTTGATTTAACTATTAAGACTCTAGCATAGGCTATTCAGAAAATTGTAGGACATGAAGGTGAAATTATTTTGGATGATACAAAACCAGATGTTACTCCTCGTAAATTAATGCATGCTTTAGGTTGGAGACATACAGTTAAATTTGAAGAGGAATTAAAAGAACTTACGATTGGCTTTTGGAGAATATAGAATGTTAAAAAATTAACGATATAATGAAACTTATTAATAATATGAAAATAGCTTTAATAACGGGTATAACAGGTCAAGATGGATCCTATTTAGCAGAATTATTGCTGGAAAAAGGGTATATGGTTCATGGAGTGAAGAGAAGAGCTTCATCATTTAATACTCAACGTATTGATCATTTATATCAAGATCAACATGAGTCAAATGTGAATTTTAAATTACATTATGGTGACTTAACAGATTCTACTAATATTATTAGAATTATTCAGGAAGCTCAACCTGATGAAATTTATAATTTGGGTGCAATGTCTCATGTTAAAGTTTCTTTTGATTCTCCAGAATATGTTGCGAATGTAGATGGAATTGGGACATTGAGGATTTTGGAAGCAGTTCGTATCTTAGGATTAGAGAAAAAAACGAGAATATATCAGGCTTCAACTTCTGAGTTATATGGTGGTTTACCAGAAAATAAGAACGAGAAAGGATTTTACGATGAAAATTCACCTTTCTATCCACGCTCTCCATATGGAGCAGCTAAGATTTATGGTTTTTGGATTACTAAAAATTATCGTGAAGCTTATAACATGTTTGCTTGTAATGGGATATTATTTAATCACGAATCTCCTAGAAGAGGAGAAACTTTTGTTACACGGAAAATAACTATGGCAACAGCCGCAATTGCTAAAGGAAAACAGGACTGTCTATATCTGGGGAATTTAAATGCTCTTAGAGACTGGGGACATGCTAAAGATTATGTAGAGGCCATGTGGAGAATTCTTCAGCAAGAAAAACCAGAAGATTTTGTTATAGCAACTGGAGTTACAACTTCTGTTCGAGATTTTGTGCGTATGGCATTTAAGGAAATTGGTGTCGAACTAGTATTTGAAGGTGAAAATGAAAGTGAAATAGGCAAGGTTGTTTCTTGCGAAAATCCACAATATCAATTAGAGATTGGAAAAAAAGTAGTGTCGGTAGATCCAGAATATTATCGTCCGACTGAGGTTGATCTTCTAATAGGAGACCCAACAAAATCTAAAACAAAATTAGGATGGATGCCACAATACGATTTGCAAGCACTTGTAAAAGAAATGATTCAAAGTGATCTTAAATTATTCTAATTATGGATCAACCTACAATAATAAATTTTCCTAAAATTTTAGATAAAAGAGGAAATCTATCCTTTTTCGAATATCCGAGTCAATTGCCTTTTGAGATCGCAAGAACCTATTGGATTTACGACGTACCTGGTGGAGAGATAAGAGGGAGTCATGCTTTTAAACAACAAAAAGAAGTTATAATTGCCATGTCAGGAAGTTTTGATGTTATTTTGTTTGATGGTTATCAGGAAATTAAGTTCTCTTTGAATAGGTCTTATTATGGCCTTTATGTCCCTAAAATGTATTGGAGAAGATTAGAAAATTTTTCTACTAATTCAATGGCTTTAATAGTTTCTGATAAAATGTACGATGAAAATGATTATTTAAGAGATATTGATGAATTCAAAAAATTGAAATATGTACAGTGTCAATGATTGTAAGTTAGTAGATTTACCTAAAATACATAATGAAGCTGGAAACATCACGGTTATAGAGAACCAAGTTACCGCTCCGTTTGATGTTAAAAGAGTATACTATTTGTATGATGTACCTATGGGTTCAGAGAGAGGGGGCCATGGTCACTTTAAACTGCAACAATTTATAATTGCTTTAAGTGGTTCTTTTGTTTTTGTTTTAGATGATGGGGAAAAGATTAAAGAGGTATTTTTAAACAATCCGTCAACGGCTTTACATATACAGCCTGGAATATGGAGAGAAATAAAAGAATTTTCTAGTGGAAGTGTTTGTTTGGTTTTGGCCTCAGAAAATTATTCTGAACAAGATTATATAAGAGATTATAATAAATTTTTAGATTATAGAAAAGGATGATACACCCACTTTCTGACGTTCAGACTGAAAATATAGGCAAAAACACGAATGTCTGGCAATACACTATTATTTTAAAAAATGCGATAATAGGTAGTGGTTGTAATATTAATTGCCATGTATTTATTGAGAATAAGGTATATATTGGCGATAATGTTACAATAAAATCGGGGGTGTACGTTTGGGATGGAATTACAATTGAAAGTAATGTTATGATTGGTCCTAATGTTACTTTTACTAATGATAAATTGCCAAGATCAAAAAATTTAAATTATAAAATGGAGTTGACTAAAATTAAAAATGGAGCTTCGATTGGTGCGGGAGCTATAATTTTAGGGGGAATTGAAATTGGAGAATATGCACTTATTGGTGCAGGCGCATTAGTGACTAAAAATGTACCTGCAAAAGCTCTACTAATCGGATCACCTGGAAAGGTTGTTGGTTGGGTAAATGAGGATGGTACGAAGATGGTAAAAGAGGATAACTTTTATATTGATAAAAGTGGGAAAAAATGGATAGAAAGCGAGAATCAATTGTTAGAATTGCTTGTTAAATAGTGATAATTAGCATTAGTATAAATATAATAGGTTTCAATAAAATATGATTAAATTTCTTGATATACAAAAAATAAACGCTCAATATGCTATAGAATTAAAGAAGGTAGCAGCAGAAGTGATTGATAGTGGTTGGTATTTATTAGGGGAGCGAGTAAAACAATTCGAACACAATTTAGAAAATTTACAAGGAGGCGAGAGTGCAGTGGCAGTAGCCAACGGTTTAGATGCTCTACGTCTAATTTTTAAGGCTTACATAGAATTAGGGGTCATGAATGAGGGAGATGAGGTAATAGTTCCTGCAAATACTTATATTGCTTCGGTATTAGCAATCACAGATAATAAATTAGTTCCTGTATTGGTTGAGCCAGATTTAAATACTTACAATTTAAATATTGATTTAATAAAGAACAAAATTACATCAAAAACAAAAGCTATACTGGTAGTGCATCTTTATGGTCGCGTTTGTTGGAGTAAAGAATTAGAAGATTTAGCAGCAGAGCATAATTTAAAAATCATTGAGGACAATGCTCAAGCGATAGGAGCAAGATGGAATGGTATTAGAACGGGTAACTTAGGGGATGCATCTGGTTTTAGTTTTTATCCAGGGAAAAACCTAGGTGCTCTTGGAGATTCAGGAGCAATCGTAGTAAAAGATATTAGACTAGAGGAAGCTATTCGTGCATTAGCTAATTATGGATCTTCTCAGAAGTACGTTAATAAATATCAAGGCTTAAATAGTCGTATGGACGAAATACAGGCTGCATTTTTGAATGTGAAACTTAAATACATTGATGCGGATAATGCAAGAAGAAGAGAAATAGCAAATAAATATATTTCGGGTATAAAAACACCAAACATTCAACTTCCTTCACTCCCAGATAATGAAGAAGAGCATGTTTGGCATTTGTTTGTTGTACGCACAAAAGAGAGAGAGAAAATCCAGAATTACCTTGCCGATAATGAAATCCAAACTTTAGTTCATTATCCTATTCCTCCTCATAAACAAAAAGCCTATGATGAATTGAATGATCTAAGCTTTCCAATAACTGAGAAAATTCATGATGAAGTTCTAAGTTTGCCAATAAGTCCTGTAATGAGCGATGAAGAGGTCGAGCGAGTAATTAAAGTACTTAATAATATTTAGTAAGGAAAAATAAATGAAAATGTATATTAAGAATAAAATTTTATTTTTTTTAGATAAAAAAGGTTTTCAAAGAAAGCCTATTGGGGAAGATCCAAAAGTGACTCTTTACAATCAAATGAAAAGTGTTTTTATTCCTCAAAATGATAAAATTGTTTCAATAATATTTTCGAAAGACAGAGCTATGCAATTGGATGGTTTCTTAGCTAGTTATTTTGATAATGTTAAAAATTACTCTGAAATAAAAGTATTGTTTCATGTGAGCAATGAGGCGCATAAAAAATCTTATGATGATTTACAAAAGATATATGCTGATTTTCCAGTAGAATTTATTCAGGAAACAAATTTTAGGAATAATCTAATTGATGCAATAGAAAAAGCGACAGAGGATCGCGTTATCTTTTATGTTGATGATATGCTTTTTTCTCAAAAAATAGATTACAACTGGTTAAAAATTGTAGATCCTTTAAATGATATTGTTTGTTTGTCTAGAGGTAAAGATCTTAATTATAGCACAGTTTTGGCTAAGAGGCTTGAGGTTCCTTTTTTAAATAAAATATCAGAAAATTTATATCAATTTAAATGGAATGAGATTGGCGAATTTTCTGACTGGGCATATCCTATTGGAGTATCTGGTTATATGTATTCTCGATTAGAAATTTTAGCAATGATAAAGGCTACAAATTTTAAAGCTCCCAACTCTCTAGAGCATAACTTACAACAATTTTTACCTTATTTCACGATGAGAGGTGGTATATGTCTTGAATATGTTGCTACACCTTGTGTTCATACCAATTTAACACAAACAGAAGGTTACAATAATATTTTAGGACATTATTCACTAGAAGAATTATTGGATTTATGGAATATGAATAAAAGAATTAACTATAGTGAATTTATGGGTCTTGTAGTTTCAGATGCTGAAGTAAAGAAATATAATTTTATAACTAGAAAGGATCAATTATAGAAAAGAATTAATAAGCATGAAGAGTCTTTTAAGAAAAATTTACAGAACTTTTATTCCACTACCAAAGAAAAAAATTAGTACTAGCGCAATAATTGATAATTGTGAAATTAATGATTATGTAAAGATATCACAACATTCTTATTTCTATAATTCAAAAATACAATCTTATACCTACTTTGCTGGATTCAATAGTGTTATGAATGCTCGCATTGGAAAATTTTGCTCTATTGGAGATTATAGTATAATTGGTGCAGGTAATCACCCCGTAGATTTTATTTCAACAAGTCCAGTTTTTTATTCGCCAAATGCGCAATGTTGTGTTACTTTTTCTGACGATACATATTTTGAGGAAATGAAAGAAACGATTATAGGCAATGACGTATGGATCGGTGCTTACAGTATGATAATGGGTGGAGTTAAAATAGGAGATGGTGCTATTATAGCTACAGGATCTTTCGTAAACAAAGACGTTGAGCCTTATACAATTGTCGGAGGAACTCCCGCAAAAGTAATACGTCAAAGATTTAATACTGATGAAGTTAATCAATTATTAGCATTAAAATGGTGGGATAGGCCAGAACAGTGGTTGAGGGAAAATTTTAAATATTTTCATAACAAAAGCGAATTTATATCAAAATTTTCTAAATAATTTTTATGGGTAAAAAAGATAACACGGAGTACAAAAGTGTTTTTAAAAACACGGTTGCTTTCGGTGGATTACAGTCTATAACTGTTTTAGTTTCAGCTTTAAAAGGCAAGTTTTTAGCAATGTTTTTGGGCCCTGCCGGTTTGGGTGTTTATAATATCTTACTTAATAGTCTAAATATGATTACCACTGTGAATGATTTAGGCTTAGAATTTAGTGCAGTAAGAAATATTTCTGAAAATATAGAAAATGAGTCCAAAATTATTCGTACGGTAACCATCGTAAGAAAACTTTTTTTATGGACTGGAATTTTAGGAGCTATATTTACAATTTTTTTTTCTAATTTACTCAGTATATGGTCTTTTGGAACTAGTGACTATACTTTGTCATTTATTTTTCTATCACTATATGTGTTTTTTACAACTATAACTAAAGGACAACAGACAATATTTCGAGGAATTAGAAAAATAGACTTTATTTTAAAATCAGGTATTGTAGGATCTATTGCTGGCTTACTAATCTCTTTTCCATTAATATATTTTTATAGAGAAGAAGGTATAGTTCCTACCTTGATATTAACCTCTTTAGTAATTTATTTTACCTCTCTTTATTATTTTAGAAAAATAAAACTAGAGAAAACTGATGTTGAAAGATCGGATTTTTTAGTTGAAAGTAAAGATATGATCAAATTGGGCATAATGCTTATGGTTTCAATATTAGTTGGAATGGTAGTTAAGTATTTAATTAGTATAGGCATAAGTCGAATAGGGAATGTTAACGATGTTGGCTTATATACTGCTGCTACTTCTATTTCTGGACAATATATAGGATTTATTCTAACAGCTTTAAGTGCAGATTATTTTCCAAGATTATCAGCATGTCATAATAATATTAATAAGATGAATAAAGTCGTAAATGATCAAGCAGAAGTAGTTTTATTGTTAGCAACTCCTATTCTTATTATCATGATTATTACAGCACCACTAATGATAAGAGTTCTGCTGACAAAAGAATTTATGCCCATTGTAACTTTTATTAGATTTATAGCTTTAGGATCTTTTTTTCAACTTTTTTCTTATTGTCTCGGATACATTTCTTTTGCAAAGAATGATAAGAGAACTTATTTATTTTTAGAAGCAGGTTTTGGGGCATCATTGCATTTAGTTGTAACTCTCGTAAGTTATTATTTTTGGGGTGTAGATGGATTTGGTTATGGTTTTTTAATTATATATGTTGTCTATACTTTAGTGATTTCAATAGTAACGTTTAGCTTGTATAATTTTCGGGTTCATAAAGAAACATTAAAATTTTTTATATATAATTTTTTATTCATAATTTCTAGTTTCTTGCTTTTTTTTAAATGGGATAATTACATATCGTATATAATTGGAAGTTTGATATTAGTTATTAATGTGATATATTCTTACAAACAATTGAATGAAAAGTTAGATATCAAAAATATTATAAAATCTAAATTTAGAAGAAAATAAAACTTATAATTGTTGTAAAATAATAAGTTTATGAATGAAAAAGAATCTCGAACTAATAAAAAAAAACATATTAACATATGGCAAGTCTGGGTTCAATGTATAAAAAAGCGAATTAACTATCTTATAAATTTTGAATAAATAATGAATAATACTATAGTTAGTGTAATCGTTATCACCTACAATTCTGAAGATTATATTCTACAAACATTGGAAAGTGTTAAAAATCAAACCTATAAAAATATAGAGTTGATCATAACTGATGATAAATCGAAAGATAATACAGTTCAGCTATGTCATGATTGGTTAAATAATAACAGCAAAGAATTTATAAATTCAAGGATTATAGTTACAGGAGATAATACTGGAATACCAGCAAATTGTAATAGAGGAATTCGTGCAACAAAAGGGGAATGGATTAAAATAATCGCAGGAGACGATTTATTACTACCGAATGCAATAGAGAAATATATTCAATTTGCTGAACAAAATAAAGCTTGTGAAATTATTCATGCTAAAGTCATAAGGATGATTCACAGAGGTAATGATATTGAGGAAAGAAGAGCTGATAAATATCCAAAAACACTTCATCAAGATATGTCTCCTAAAATTCAGTTTAATTTGCTTAGATTTTCCACTATAGTTTTGGCTCCTACAGTCTTTATGAAAAAAATACTTTTGGAAAATCTAAACTACTTTGATGAATCTATAAAATTATGTGAGGATTGGCCATTTTGGCTAAAAATTACGCAGGAAGGAAGAAAATTTTACTTTCTTAATGAAGAGACGGTACTGTATCGAATTCATGAAAAATCTGTTTATAGTGGAAGTGAAAATAAATTTTTAGTAAATCCATTTCATACAGTCCAAAAAAGTATTTATAAAAAATATATTCGTGAAAATATAAATTTTATAGAGAAAATACTTTTTGACTTTTATTACGCAATAATGGATTATTTTTTTAGGTTTAATGATAAATCATCAAATATCTTAGTTAATTTTTTTTACGATTTTTTGAGTTTACCATATCGTATTTATAGAAAACTCATTTTTTTAAATTATAATAAATGAGTTTGCATTATAAAGCTTTAAATAAAATTATACATTAATGAGAGTACTTCATGTAGCAAGTTTGATTGGTTCTAATACTAATGGAATAGACTATGTAGTTGAAAAAATTTTGTTTCATCAAAATAAACTTGATGGGGTTCAGGCAGAACTAATCAATTTAAAAGACTTCTCTACATTTAAGGCGTTAAATTTAATAAAACGAAATGAAGCAGTTGTTTTTCATAGCATTTTTTCTGTAAAAACTTGGGGCTTAATTTTATATTGTATATTAAAAAAAGTTCCATACATCATTTTTCCTCATTCAGGATTGACAATTTCTTCTTTTGAGAAGTCAAAATTTAAGAAGAAATTGGTAATGAAATTGTTCCTGAAAAAATTCATACATAAAGCAGCATCTATTCATTTTTTAAATACGAATGAGAGAGATAATAGTTACAAATATTATTCGAATAGTTTTATTGTACCAAATGGTATTGATGTTGACCCTAATTTAAAAGAAAAAACTAGGGAAAAATATATAGCTTATTTAGGCCGTTATGATATTAATCATAAAGGAATAGATATACTTCTGGAGGCTATAACATTATTACGTGATGAATTAAAAGAAAGAGACTGTAAAATAATTATGCATGGTTATGATCCCACAGGTATTTCTTTGAAATTTATCAATGATTTTGTTAATGAAAAAAAATTAGAAGATTTAGTATCTGTTCGGAAATCAATAACTAATAGTCAGGATAAAATTGATTTTTTATCTAATGCATCAGCATATATTCTAACCTCAAGATATGAAGGATTGCCTATTAGTGTTTTAGAAGCGTTAAGTTTTAATACGCCTTGCCTTGTTTCAAAGGAGACTAATATGGCTGAATTAATTGAAGATAATGGTTTTGGACTTAGCTGTGAGGCAAATCCTGATAGTGTAAAAAATATGCTATTTAAATTTTTCATTCAATCAGAAAGAGAAGGTTTTAAGAAATCTAAAACTTTTTTGATTGAAAATTTTAGTTGGGAGATAATAAGCGGTCGTTTAATATATGAATACAAAAAAGCAATAAATTATGACAATTGATTTAACAGTTATTGTACCAATGTATAATGCAGAAAAATTTATTGAGGAAACGGTTAAATCCATAATTAATCAAACATATAAAAATTTTAATGTTATTATATTAGATGATTATTCTACTGATCAGTCATATGAAATTGCAAAGGAACTGACAAAACATGATGCTAGATTTAAAGTTATTAAAAATGAAGAAAATCAAGGATATTTAAAATCAACAAATATTTTACTTTCTTTAGTAAAAACAGAGTATTGTGCATTTTGGGACGCAGACGATACATGCGATAAAGATCGATTTTCTTTACAATTGGAGTATCTTAAAGATAATCCAGATTATGATTTGGTAGGGAGTTACTGCATGTTAATGGATAAAGATTCTAAGCCAATTAGAAAAATAAAATATCCTCAAAGTATATCTATTAATAATTTTAATTTTTGCGGTAGTTCAGTTTTATTTAAATCAAAAGTTCTCGAGGTTTCAGGATTTTATAATCCTTTATTTGATAGAATCGGTTCTGAAGATTTTGAATGGCTTCTGAGAACAACTAATACTTTTAAATACATTTGTTTACCTAAAGTTTTATACAATTATCGTCGTATACCGAACTCACTAACGTTAAGCAAGGATGGTAATCCTTCTTTTATCTTTTCGCACAAAATTGTTAAAAATATCTTTAGTACTTATCCATCCAAAATCAAAAACTTTTATTGGGAAGATCCTGAAATTACTTCCTTTTTTTCAAATGAAATTTTAAGACTGTCAAAAGAAGAACTTTTGAATCCTAAAGGAAAACTTTATCAAGTTCTTGAAAGCAGGATTATTTCAAACGATTTAAAAGGATTTTATAAAGAGTTATTTTTATATCTAAAATCCTTTTTCTTTAAAGCTGATTTTTTTCAAATTTTTAAATTAAACATTAAATTGATGTTGTTTAAAATAAAGAACAATTAATAATGATTAAAAGTCTTCGTTTTTTTTCATTAGAATTGCCGTATCTATTTCGGATATTTGTCTTTTCTCCCCTTTTGTTCTTTATAAATTTTCCATTTGAATATAATGCTGATTACGGAAATTATTTCCCTAATTATGCTTATAGTTATTTTACTTATGAACCTTTATACGAATGGTACTCATATTTTTGTAGAGAGTTCCTCGGGTGGGATTTTTTTTTGTTTTGGTTTTCAATATCAATTTTGGAATTGATATTTTTTGCACTAATTTATAAAACTCTCATACAAATACTTCTTGCAATGCCATCAATTATTGGAATGAGTCAGTTTTTTTATGGTACTCAAGTAAGATATGCTCTGGCTGCATTATTAATAGCTTATTGTGCAATTACTGTTTCTAGGCCTATATTTCGTTTTTTTGCTATAGTAGTAGCTTCTTCATTTCATTATGGAGGTGTTTTGATAGGAGCTATAAGTCTTATTTCTGGAAAAATAGCAGATTCTTTTTTTATAATAAACAGGGTTAAACCTTTTTTGGTGTTATTTTTTTTATTGATTTTTTCTTATTTAGCATTCCAGCAATTCGAATATTTAGTTTCATTTACAAGATTTGAATATTATGTAGGAGGAGGCGAATTTGTTGAGCCGATTTCTTTGGTTTCTCTTTTATACATTATATGTACTGTTACCCTATTAATAATTCTTTTTACATTTAGCAAAGCTAATCGTACTAGATTTATTAAGATAGGAATTATAACCCTTTTAGTATCATTATTTACATCTCCAATTGCTGCATTATCTGGACGAGTAACATTATTTTATTTCGTAATAGAGCCTGTTTTATTAGGAAGTTTAACAGTTACCCCTGGAGGAAGGTTTTTTAAAGTAGCTCTCTTAGCACTTTATTTTGTGCGCGTCTTTTTTTATTTCTATGTTAATGACTATTATTTTTATTAGTAACAATAATTTTAAAATTATTTAAAATTTCATTTGTAAAGACAAAGCTTAATAGAATTACAATAATTTAAAATATTAAATGAAACCAATTGTGTTTAAAGAATCCGAAAATTTCTCTGTTTTAATGTCTATATACTATAAGGAGGTGCCTGAATTTTTTTTAAAGGCTCTAGACTCTTTGGTTAATCAAACAAATAAGCCAAATGAAATTGTTTTAGTTAAGGATGGGCCTTTGACTAATGAGTTGGATCAAATTATAAATCGGTATGTTTTTGAATATCCAAATTTATTTAAGATTATTTCTTTGCCCGAAAACAAAGGATTAGGAAATGCTCTTTCTATCGGTATTCTAGAATGCTCTAATGAAATTGTTGCAAGAATGGATACTGATGATATCTGTATTTCAAATCGTTTTGAAAAACAGATGAGTTTTTTACTTTTAAATCCCAATATCGATGTTGTTGGAAGTAATGTCGAAGAATTTAATACTGTGCCAGGTGATTTAAAGCGTTACAGAAAGATGCCAGAAAGCGATGTAGAATTGTTAAGATATTCCAAATTTAGAAATCCCTTAAATCATCCTACTGTAATGTATCGAAAATCAAAAGTTTTAGAAGCTGGAAATTACAATGGAGAAATTCTTTTATTTGAAGATTTTTCATTATTTATAAGGATGTTAAAAAACGGTTCGAAATTTTATAATATCCAAGAATCACTACTTAATTTCCGCACAGGTTTGGGTATTGAAGTTATAAAAAGAAGAAGTGGTTTTTTTTATATGAAAAATGAATGGAAGTTTGCGGTTTTAGCATTAAAAATCAATCAACTAAATTATTTTGAGTGGTTTTTTTATATTTCGACGAAGTTACCTTTGCGTCTTTTACCTCCAAGAGTTATTTTATTTGTTTATAATACGTTTTTAAGAAATTAAGATATGAAAATATTATTAACAGGAGGAAATGGGTTTCTCGGAAAACATATTGTTGAATCATTTGAAGATGATTTTCAAATTATAACATTATCTAGAAGTGAAGCAAATTACTGTATTAGCCTCAATAACGCAATTCCTGAATTTTTAGAAATTTTCGATTTGGTAATTCATGCCGCTGGAAAAGCACATTCAGTTCCTCGTACTATAGAAGAGGAAAATGATTTTTATAACGTTAATGTTTTAGGAACTCAAAATTTGTTAAAAGGGTTAGAGTTGTCAGGAATGCCAAAACAGTTTGTTTTTATAAGTTCCGTATCTGTTTACGGTTTGGAATATGGGAGAGACATAGATGAGAAATTTACTTTGACAGCAAAAGATCCTTATGGTTTGAGTAAAATAGAAGCTGAGATTCTTGTACAGGAATGGTGTAAAAAACACAGTATAGTTTGCACCATTTTAAGATTACCACTTTTAATAGGTAAAAATCCTCCTGGGAATTTAGGTGCAATGTTAAAAGCTATTGACAAAAGATATTATTTTAATATTGATGGAGGAAAGGCGAGGAAAAGTATGGTTTTGGCAGAAGATGTTGCCGCTTTTATCCCTAAAGTGGCTGCTATTGGAGGAACATATAATCTAACCGATGGAGTTCATCCTGATTTTAAAAAGTTGAGCATTGCCATTTCAAAAAAGAAAAATAAGAAACTATCTTTTAACTTGCCTTTGTTTATTGCAAAGTTAATGGGATTGGTTGGTGATTCGTTGGGTGATAGAGCACCAATCAATTCTATAAAACTTAAAAAAATCACTTCCGATTTGACTTTTGATGATTCAAAGGCCAGAGAATTGGGCTGGAATCCTCAGGAAGTATTAGACTATTTAAAATATAATGATTTGTAATAATTGAAAATCGTTTCAAATCTTAGCAAAAATAATTATTTCATAAAATTACAAAAATGAAAACAGCCCTTACAACAGGAATTACAGGTTAAGACGGATCGTATTTGGCCGAATTATTATTGGAAAAAGGGTATATGGTTCATGGAGTAAAAAGAAGGGCTTCTTCTTTCAATACACAACGGATTGATCATATTTACCAAGATCAACATGAAGCGCATGTGAATTTTAAACTGCATTATGGAGATTTAACGGACTCTACTAATATTATTCGAATTATTCAGGAGGTACAGCCTGATGAAATCTATAATTTGGGTGCGATGAGTCATGTTAAAGTGTCTTTTGATTCTCCTGAATATGTGGCTAATGTTGATGGAATTGGTACCTTACGCATCTTGGAAGCGGTTCGTATTTTAGGTTTGGAAAAGAAAACCCGTATTTATCAGGCTTCTACTTCGGAATTGTACGGTGGTTTGGCTGAAAATAAAAATGAAAAAGGGCTGTATGATGAAAACTCTCCATTTTATCCTCGTTCCCCTTATGAAGTAGCCAAAATTTATGGTTTCTGGATTGCCAAAAATTATCGTGAAGCTTATAAGATGTTTGCCTGTAACGGGATTTTGTTTAATCATGAATCACCACGTAGAGGAGAAACTTTTGTAACCCGTAAAATTACCATGGCAACTGCTGCTATTGCTTTGGGAGAACAAGATTGTTTGTTTTTAGGAAATTTAGATGCACAACGTGATTGGGGACATGCTAAAGATTATGTAGAAGCTATGTAGCGTATTTTACAACAAGATGTTCCAGAAGATTATGTCATTGCTATGGGAGAAACTACTTACGTGCGCGATTTTGTTAGAATGGCTTTTGCAGAAGTAGGAATCGAAATCGAGTTCAGAGGTGAAGGTGTGAATGAAAAAGGATATGTTGCTTCTTGTAGTAATCCTGCTTATCAAATTGAAGTTGGTAAACAGGTTATAGCTGTTGATCCTCAATATTTCCGTCCAACAGAAGTTGATTTGCTTATTGGAGATCCTACAAAATCTAAAACTAAATTGGGATGGGTGCCGAAGTATGATTTGGCCGGATTAGTGAAAGAGATGATGGCGTCTGATCTTTTGTATGTTCAAAGGGAGAAGATGTTGAAGGAAGTGAGGTCAGCTGTTAGGTATTAGTGTGAAGAGCATCTCTCGACTGCGCTATCTATGACGTATTTACAAAAATGCATTTTGAAAGATAGTTAGATATTTTACATTACTTTAATTCTTCTTTTGTCTTGATACAAAAGAAGCAAAAAATCAAGGCTGAATATTTTTAAACTAAAAATAATCGAACGGATTCCCTTATCGCGACCCTAGCCGCTCGTGTTTCACACTCGACTTCAGGGTCACTCCCTTCGGCCAGTGCGCAAATCCTTATCGTGATTTTTGGTTCAAAAATATAAGGCCAAGAGTGAGGACGTTTTTATGAGTTTATAACTATTTTAAAGTGTCATTTCATATTGTTTTTGGTTTACTAAATTACACCTCGTGATGATAAATAAATGAGGTCATTAATAATTAACCGCTTAGGGAAAATGAATAAACAAGATAAAATATATATTGCAGGGCACCGAGGTATGGTGGGGTCTGCTATTTTGAGGGCTTTGAAAGCTCAGGGATATGCCAATTTTATATTAAGAACATCATCAGAATTGGATTTGAGAAATCAGCAAGCAGTTGCTGATTTTTTTGCACAAGAAAAGCCCGATTATGTTTTTTTAGCTGCAGCTAAAGTAGGCGGAATTGTAGCTAATAATACTTTTAGAGGGGATTTTATATATGAGAATTTGATGATTCAAAATAATGTGATTCATCAGGCTTATGTAAATAATGTAAAAAAACTAATGTTTCTAGGTTCGTCCTGCATTTATCCAAAAATGGCTCCGCAGCCTTTAAAAGAGGATTATTTACTAACGGGTCTTTTGGAACCAACCAATGAACCTTATGCGATTGCAAAAATTGCTGGGATCAAAATGTGTGATGCCTACAGAAGTCAGTTTGGCTGTAATTTCATTTCGGTTATGCCAACCAATTTGTATGGACCAAATGATAATTATGATTTAAAAAATTCTCATGTTCTTCCCGCTATGCTAAGAAAATTTATTACAGCAAAGCGAAATAATGATGCCTCAGTAACTATATGGGGAACCGGAAGTCCCAAAAGGGAATTTTTGCATGCCGATGATTTGGCTGAAGCTTGCCTGTTTTTGATGGAAAATTACAATGAAGAAGGATTGGTCAACATTGGAGTTGGTGATGATATATCTATTTTGGATTTAGCCCATTTGGTAAAAAAAATAGTTGGATTTGAAGGCCAGATTTTAATGGATACTACAAAACCCGACGGGACACCGAGAAAATTAATGGATGTTTCGAAATTGAATGGTCTGGGCTGGAAAGCTAAAACCACATTGGAAGAAGGGATCCAAAAAGTATATGATGAAATTAAAGATAATGACTGGAAGTAGTTTTCCGGTTGTCTGTTATCAGTTATCCGTTTTGGTTTAAAAGTTTAAGGGTTTAAAACTGTTTAATTGTCTTTTGGGTGAGGCTTTTCTTTCGTACTAAAGGAGAGATAGTGTGAGAAAATTGCGCCCTGAAGTTTACTCAACAAAAGATCAGAATGATTGCCTCAAAATAGGGAATCTTTCAATAATTTATTTAGAATAAAAATGATAGCAAATAATAATAATAGCTATGTCCTAATCATGGCTGGCGGTTTGGGAAGCCGTTTTTGGCCAAAGAGCAGAAATCATTTTCCAAAACAATTTATAGATATTTTAGGAACAGGGCAATCCTTGTTGCAAATGACTTATGAACGCTTTTTGAAAATTTGCCAAAGGATAATATTTATATACTGAGTAATCAGCACTATTTAGGGTTGATACAGGAACAGTTAAATGGTATTTCTGTGAATAATATTCTGTTAGAACCGAGTAGAAATAATACAGCGCCCTGTATTGCTTATGCTTCTTATAAAATACTAAAACAGAATTCGGAAGCCAACATAGTGGTGGCTCCATCGGATCATTTTATTCTTAAAGAAACCGATTTTTTGGATAAAGTTACTCAAGCTTTGGATTATACTTCAACCAATGATGCGCTGGTAACCCTAGGAATTAGTCCAACTCGCCCAGATACTGGTTACGGTTATATCAATTTTGGAAAAGAAGGAATGAATGGTGTTCACAAAGTGGCAAAATTTTTAGAAAAACCTGCTTTAGAGAAAGCCAAGAAATATCTTGCTAGTGGTGATTATTTATGGAATGCGGGGATTTTTATATGGAGTGCCAAAAGTATTCAAAATGCTTTTCAAAATTATGCTCCTGAAATAGATACTTTGTTTACAAAAGGAAATGAAGTTTATAATACCGATGCTGAAGCTAATTTTATAAACGAAAATTATCCAAAAAGCCCTAATATTTCGATTGATTATGCTATTTTGGAAAAAGCGGACAATGTTTTTACTATTCCTGCTGACATCGGTTGGTCTGATTTAGGTACTTGGGCCTCTTTACATGAAATATCGGATAAAGATACCGCTAATAATTCGTTGAGTGTCGATCATTTGCATTTAGAAGAAACCCAAAATTGTATTATTCATCTTCCGAAAGGGAAGGCTGCTGTAATTAAAGGGCTGGAAGATTATATTGTCGTGGATGACAGTAAAGTACTCTTGATTTACCCAAAAGGGAATGAACAGGAGATTAAACCTGTTGCTGCTAAGATGGTGGCGAGTTACGGGGAGGAATATTTGTAGTTGGCAGTTATCTGTTATCGGTTGTCTGTTGTGTGGTATGAGTTGACTCTTGTCCCTCGACTGCGCTCGGGATGACAGATTTTGTAAGTTAAAAGTTAAAAGTTGTCTTTTGGACGTGATTTTGGGGATAGAATTTCTTGTGTGATGCTTCCTGCGTCAGCATGACAAGATTAAGAAGAATAAAAAAATGATAGAACAAAATAAAGTTCCTCAATTAATCAAAGGAGGAATACATACTGATCAAAGGGGGCAGATTTCTTTTGTGAATGATATGAAGTTTGATGCTATCGAACGGTTTTATATTATTAGTAATTCTGCAGAGAAACCTTTGAGAGCCTGGCAGGGGCATAAAATAGACAATAAGTTTTTTTATTGTATTCAAGGAAAAATAAGGGTTCATTTTGTAAAAGTTGATAACTGGGATTCGCCTTCGAGAGATTTGAAAGTGGAGAGTGTAATGCTTAGTGCTTCTGAGAGCAATGTGTTATATATTCCGGAAGGTTATGCTAATGCTATTGAATCACTTGAAGAAGGATCTAAATTGATGTCATTTTCTACTTTACCGCTTAGTAGGGCGGCTGAGGATGATGTACGGTTTGAGAGTGGGATGTGGTCTATCTACTGAGTTTTCAGGTAGGGTATTTCTTTTGCCTTGATGCAAAAGAAACAAAAGATCAAGCCTGAATATTTTTACACCAAAAAATCATCGGACAGATTTATCTCACTAATTTTTTATTTTTATTGGTGTTCGATGAACCTTACTACGTTGCGGTTTTCCCTATCGCAACCCCAGCCGCTTCGCTAAAGGGTTGCTCCCTTTCGGCCAACGCGCAAATCCTTACCGTGTTTTTTGATGAAAAAATATAAGGGCGGTTTGGAGGAGGCTGCTTTCTGTTATCAGTTTTGATTAGAAAGGTTAAAATAATCCAAAGTTGTTAGATATTCTTATTCTCTTTGTCCTATTTTCTAAATTCAAAAAATAAAATTATAAAATGAATATTGAAGAAACATTTATAAAAGATTTAGTAGTTATTGAGCCTACTGTTTTTGGTGATGAGAGAGGTTATTTTTTTGAAGCCTACAGTAAAACCAAATTTGAAAGTTTAGGAATTTCTATTGAGTTTGTACAGGATAATCAGTCTTTTTCAAAAAAAGGAACTCTAAGAGGTTTGCATTATCAAAATCCACCTTTTGCACAAACTAAATTAATGCGTGTTTTGGATGGAGAAATTATAGATGTGGCGGTTGATTTAAGAAAAGATTCTCCTACTTATGGAAAGCATTTCAGTATTAAACTAAGCTCAGAAAATAAAAAACAATTATTGGTTCCTCAGGGCTTTGCTCACGGTTTTTCAGTGTTGAGCGAAACAGCTGTAGTTATGTACAAATGTGATGATTTTTTTAATAAATCAAGTGAAGGAGGAATTCGTTATGATGATCCGGATCTGAATATTGATTGGGGTATGGCGTTGGATGATGCAATTGTTTCTGAAAAGGATCAGGTTTTGCCTTTTATTGGGGAGTGTAATAGTTTGTTCTAGCAATTATGAATATTTTTCTTTTGTCTTGATACAAAAGAAACAAAAGATCAAGCCTGGTAAATAAAAAGATTGAAAACTACTTCGAAATTTCGTTCCGCAGCCCGAGCCGTTCACCTTTTAGGCTCATCTCGCGGACTGCTGCCACTACATTTCTTCATTGTTTTCTACTCTTTTTCTTTAAGGGCAGGGGAGCAAGTAGGCATTAAATAGTAAGCAGAAAGCACAAAAAATAATTTGGACAATTTGTGGTAGTATATCTCAGATTTGTTCTTAAGAGTTGAAAAATAAATATGAAAAAGATATTAATTACAGGCGGTAACGGACAATTAGGGTCAGAATTGAAGGTTTTGTCCAAAATATATAACCAATTTGAATGGGTTTTTACGGATTATCAAGAATTAGATTTGTGTGATTTGGAAAATTTAGAAACTTCGATTGCGGAAATTAATCCTCAAATCATTATCAATTGTGCGGCGCATACCGCGGTTGATAAGGCCGAATCGGAATTTGAATTGTCGGATGTATTGAATCATCAATCGGTTGCAGTTATGGCGAAATGGAGTCATGAAAATGAATGTAAATTGATCCATGTCTCTACGGATTATGTTTTTGATGGAACTGCTTCTACTGCTTTAACTGAAACGGCTGAACCTAATCCTATCAATGTGTACGGAGTGACCAAATTGGCAGGGGAAAAGGCTTGTTTGCGAGAAAATCCAGATGCCGTTATTATACGTACTTCTTGGGTTTATTCCAGTTTTGGAAATAATTTTGTTAAAACAATGTCGCGCTTAATGCAGGAAAGAGATTCTTTGAATGTTGTTAATGATCAAGTTGGAAGTCCTACCTATGCAGCTGATTTGGCGCAAGCTATAATGACGATGATTACACATAATCATTGGCAGGCTGGAATCTATAATTTTTCGAATGAAGGGGAAATTAGTTGGTTTCAATTTGCTTTGGCGATTAAGGAAATAGGTGGTTTTGAATGTGCTATAAGTGGTATTCCTTCTTCGGATTATCCTACACCAGCTAAAAGGCCACAATATTCTTTGTTGGATAAGACCAAAATAAAAGAAACATTTGGTGTTGTTGTTCCGGAGTATAAAGAGAGTTTGGTCAGATGCATGGGGTTACTAATTGACACGAATTTAAAAACGAATTAACCGAATGGATTTTGCGAGCAAGATAGTTTATAAAGAAGAAAGCTTTAAAATTATTGGAACCTAATGAAACAGATATTCAGTTAGGGGATTTTCTTTTGTCTTGATTACTCACGAATTAATAATTTATTTGAGTTCGTGAATCTTTGATTTCAAAAGAAACAAAAAATATTCATGGTCTGTTATTGTTTTTTTGTAATTCATGAATCTTCGATTTCAAGCCTGAATATTTTTTCACTAAAAATCATTAGAACGGTTTTATCTCACTTATTGTTTATTGTAATTGGTGTTCGATGAACCTCACTTCGTTTAGGTTTTTCTTATCGCGATCCCAGCCGCTCGTGTTTCACACTCGACTTCGGGGTCACTCCCAACGGCCAACGCGCAAAACCTTATCTTGATTTTTGGCAAAAAAATATTAGGGTGGTTGCTGGCAAAAGATTAAACCTAGTAAGATTTTTTTAATGAAACAATTTTAAACTTTTAAGTCTTAAATTAAAAAAAACAGAAGATAAGATATATGAAAGGAATTATACTAGCCGGAGGATCCGGTACCCGATTGCATCCTTTAACGCTTGCGATGAGTAAGCAAATGATGCCGGTTTATGACAAACCAATGATTTATTATCCGTTATCGACTTTGATGATGGCAGGAATCAGCGAGATACTAATTATTTCGACGCCTCATGATTTGCCCAATTTTAGAAAACTTTTAGGAGATGGGTCAACAATTGGGTGTAAATTCAGTTATGCGGAGCAGGCTATTCCGAACGGTTTGGCACAGGCTTTTGTGATTGGAGAGGAATTTATTGGGGATGATGATGTTGCATTGGTTTTAGGGGACAATATTTTCTTTGGTGCCAAAATGCATGAACTATTACAATCGAATACAAAACCTGATGGTGGTGTTGTTTTTGCTTATCATGTTTCGGATCCGGAAAGATACGGTGTAGTAGAATTTGATAAAGACTTGAAGGCCCTTTCTATCGAGGAAAAGCCATTGGAACCAAAATCCAATTATGCTGTTCCAGGTTTGTATTTTTACGATAATTCGGTTGTGGAAATTGCTAAAAATATCAAACCAAGTGCCAGAGGGGAGTATGAGATTACCGATGTGAATAAAGTATATTTAGAGAAAGGTAAATTGAAAGTCGGTATTTTGAGCCGAGGTACTGCCTGGCTGGATACAGGAACTTTTAATAGTTTGATGCAAGCCGGACAATTTGTGCAAGTTTTAGAAGAACGTCAAGGGTTAAAAGTAGGCTGTATTGAAGAGATTGCATGGAGGCAAGGATTTATATCAGAACAACAATTGAGAGATTTGGCTGAGCCTTTGAAAAAGTCGGGATATGGTGAATATTTGTTGGGGCTTTTGAAGCATAAATTGTAGTAAAAAGAAAATAGATAATAGAAAAAAGAATATAGATTTTTGAAGGCAAATAGCTGACATAAATAAAAACAACAACTTTTATATGATTTATGCCATTTTATTGATTTTATTCATTGGTATTGAATTGATTTATTTCAGGATTGCCGATTATTACAATATTATCGACAAACCTAATAGCCGTTCTTCGCATACAGCTATAACTTTAAGAGGGGGGGGGATTATTTTTCCCATTGCGATTTTGATTGCCTGTTTGTTAGGATATACTTCCTGGATTGTAGTTACAGCAGTTGTTTTGGTGGCCTTTGTCAGTTTTATCGATGATATAAAACCATTGTCGACATTACCTCGGTTTATATCTCATATTGTCGCGATTGGTTTGGTTTTTTATGAATTGAATTTGTTTTCTCAGGCGGTATGGCTTTTACCCTTAATATTTATTTTGTTTCTTGGGTGGGTCAATGTTTTCAATTTCATGGACGGTATTAATGGAATCACTGTTCTGTATTCGTTTGTTGCCATAGCCAGTTTTTCTTTTTTAGAAGTTAGTAAAGACAGTCTTCCCTTATTGATTACCGTTGGATTATCGTGTTGTGCCTTTGGCTTTTTTAATGTTAGGAAAAAGGCCAAAACCTTTGCCGGTGATGTAGGGAGTATTAGTATGGCGTTGTTCTTGGCCTATTTTATGATTAAAACGATCATGCTTTCGGGGCAAATTGGGTATTTATTCTTTTTATCGGTTTATGGAATTGATGGTATCATTACCATTTTTACCCGAATCAAAAAGAAAGAAAATATTCTAGAACCACATCGATCGCATTTATATCAATATTTAGCCAATGAATTAGGTTATTCTCACATTACTGTGTCTTCATTGTATGCTGGAATTCAAATGTTGATTAATGGAATAGTAATTTACTTAGATAGAATAGGGGAATTAACAGTACCTGTTATTGTTTTATTTTTGGTTTTTCAGGTAATGGTTTATTTGTTAGTTAGAAAAAATGTTGTTCAAAAAATAAATTTGAAGAGTGTAACCGTTTAGGTTCTCGTTTAAGTTTTTTCTTTTTCTTTTAGCTCACTTAATTTTATTGTAAGTGCTGTTCGCTGAATCTTCGATTTGTCTTCATACAAAAGAAACAAAAAATATTCATGGTCTGTTATTGTTTTTTTGGAATTCATGAATCTTCGATTTCAAGCCTGAATATTTTTTCACTAAAAATCATTAGAACGGTTTTATCTCACTTATTGTTTATTTTAATTGGTGTTCGATGAACCTCACTTCGTTTCGGTTTTTCTTATCGCGACCCCAGCCGCTAGTGTTTCACACTCGACTTCGGGGTCACTCCCGGCCGGCCAACGCTCAAACCCTTATCTTGATTTTTGGAAAAAAAAATATTAGGGCGGTTTGGAGGGTGGTTATTAATTATCTTTGGTCTTTAATCCTATTGTCTGTTATTTATTGAAAGTGATTTTTAAACGACTTTTTGATGTGTTTTTTTCGATGGTCGGACTATCATTATTTTTCTGGTTATTGTTGTTGAGTTGGTTTTTGGCGGTTATTGATACGCGAACTAATGGGGTTTTTATTCATGAGCGTATAGGCCAGTTCGGAAAGCGATTTAAAATTTACAAATTACGTACTATTCAAATTTCTTCCAGCTCAGAGACTTTTCAGATATCTAAAATTGGCAGGTTCCTGAGAAACTATAAGTTAGACGAGCTGCCACAATTGATTAATGTTTTGAAAGGGGATATGAGCGTCGTTGGACCAAGACCTGATATCTCTGGTTACTATGATTTGCTTGAAGGAGAAAATCGTAAAATTCTCGAATTAAAGCCTGGATTGACTAGTCTAGCCTCCTTAAAATATTTTAATGAAGATGATTTGTTAGCGGCTCAAGAAGATCCGTTGTATTACAATGATCATGTGCTTTTCCCTGATAAAGTGCAATTAAATTTGGATTATTATTATCATCACAGTTTGTTGGGAGATTTGAAAATTATTTTCAGCACTTGTAGATTTATTCTTGGGAAAAAGAGTGAGTTGTGAGAAGTGAGTTGTGCCTCTCGTTCATCGTCTATCGACTGCGCTACCGATGACTTTTTTATTTGAGTAGGGTCTCGACTGCGCTCGACCAGACAAGACAAATGTCATTTTATATTTCTTTTTTAGAATAAAAATGTTACCTCAAACTGACGAAAAATTTAATTCAAAGAACAATTTCAGTTAACGGGTTAAATAGCATTACATATTTTTAATGTATACAGAAAAGTTTTAAAATATTTTATTCTAATTAAGTTATTTTGAACAAACAAAATAATTGTTTTTTGGTCGATTTAAGTTAAAAACAATGTATTTAAGAATAAAATAGACGTTTTTTTTCTATTTCACCCCAAAAATGCATTTCAATAGTGTTAATTAATTTTAACAAACATAATAATTTGTATTTTTGCTTTCATTCTTTGTTTTTTATTTGAACAAATTAAATACCCTATACTATGAATGAAAATTCCATGCATACTGGATTTTTTTCAAGAGATAATTTAAAATTAAGCATTCGTAATTTGAGCTATCTGCCAAGATGGATTATTATTATGATTGATTTTTCTGTCTTGATTATCGCTTTTTTCTTTACCGTGCTTATTTTTAGGGGCACGGGATTGCGTTACATTAATACAGCTAATGATGTATTGTTTGTTTGTTCTTTTTTCGGAGTTAATATTTTCTTTTTTTGGTTATTCAGAACTTATTCGGGAATTATTAGGCATTCTTCTTATATAGATGCAGTGAAGTTGTTGTTTTCACAGATGTCTGTATTGATGGTGTTCCTCATATTTAATTTTGCCTATGAGTTATTGTATAACGAAAGGGTATTTTTGACTACTGCTCTTTTTATTAATGTTGTACTTTCTTTTTGCGGATTGTTTTTGTACCGAGTTGTGGTTAAACAAACTTTTGAATTGTATTTTTCAGAGAAGAGTGCAAACAAATTAATACGAACTGTCATTTATGGAACCGATGCCAATGCTATTTCAGTTGCTAATGCTTTGAAATTTGAAACTCCGACACGTTTTAAAATAGTTGGGTTTGTTGACAGAAATAGCCAAAATGCTTCCAAAAGAATGTTGGATTTACCGATTTTGGTCCAAAGGAAGAAATTGCCTTCTTTGATGCGTTCCGTTGGAGCCGAAGCGGTTATTATGGCCGATAAAAGTTTGGATAAAGACGAACAATTGGTAATCGTGGATCAATGTCTGGAATTCAATTACAGGGTTTATACCGTTCCTTTGATTTCAGACTGGGAGAATCAGAAAGAGATTTCCCAAAAAGTGAAGAACATCGAAATTGAAGATTTATTGGAAAGAAAACCCATTGTTTTGGATAATAAGTCAATTTCGAAGCAGTTGAAAGACAAGACCGTTTTGATTTCAGGTGCGGCAGGTTCTATTGGAAGTGAAATCGCAAGACAGGTTTTGACCTTTAGTCCAAAAAGAGTAATTATTTTGGATCAGGCAGAGACTCCTTTGCATCATTTAAGCCTTGAATTGGAAAAATTACATACGAAGTCAAAAATCCATAATGTCATCGCTGATATTAGAAATAAGGAAGCGATGAAAAAGGTGTTTAAATTGTATAGACCCCAAGTTGTATATCATGCTGCAGCTTACAAACATGTTCCTTTGATGGAAGAAAATCCGTCGCAAGCGATTTTGACCAATATAGAGGGAACCAAAAATTTAGCCGATTTGTCTTGTGAATATGGAGTGATAAAATTTGTCATGGTATCTACTGACAAGGCGGTTAATCCAAGTAATGTGATGGGGGCCAGTAAGAGAATTGCTGAGAAATACGTTCAGTCTTTGCAGATTAAAAATCAAAGCGAAAATAAATCTGATGCGACTAAATTCATTACTACCCGTTTTGGAAACGTATTAGGATCTAATGGTTCTGTAGTTCCTTTGTTTACTAAGCAAATTGCTAATGGAGGTCCGGTAACGATTACACATCCCGATATTATTCGTTATTTCATGACTATTCCAGAGGCTTGTCAGTTGGTTCTGGAAGCAGGAGCCATGGGGAATGGGGGAGAGATTTATATTTTTGATATGGGTAAACCAGTTAGAATTTTGGATTTGGCCAAGAAAATGATCAAATTGGCCGGGTTTATTCCTGAAAGAGACATTAAGATTGAGGTTGTAGGTTTGCGTCCCGGAGAAAAATTGTATGAGGAGTTGTTAAATGATACCGCGAAGACTATACCTACTTATCATGAAAAAATTATGATTGCCCAAGAAATTCAAGATGAATTTGAAAATTTGCATCTTGATATCAATGAGTTGATAGGGATAGCCAATTTCTTTGACAATGATGATATTGTTGCCAAAATGAAGGTTATCGTTCCTGAATTTAAGAGTATGAATTCAACTTTTGAAGTTTTGGATAAATAAAAGTTTTTTCAATAGATTGTAATAAAAAGGTTCACAAGTTGTTGCTTGTGAACCTTTTTTAGTTATCGTCATATTAAAGTTTTTTTCTTTTGTCTTGATACAAAAGAAACAAAAGATCAAGCCTGAATATTTTTACACCAAAAAATCATCGCACAGATTTATCTCACTTATCTTTTATTGTTATAGGTGTTCGATGAACCTTACTACGTTGCGCTTTTCCCTATCGCGCCCCAGCCGCTTCGCTAGGGGGCACTCCCTACGGCCAACGCGCAAATCCTTACCGTGTTTTTTGGCGTAAAAATATAAGGGCGAAATGAAGACGTTTTTATAAGTTTATTTCTGTTTTACTTAAAGGATATTTCACTTAATTTTTATTTTAAGTGGTGTTCGCTGAATCTTCGATTTGTCTTGATTACTTACGAATTAATATTTTATTGGAGTTCGTGAATCTTTGATTTCAAAAGAAGCAAAAAATATTCATGGTCTGTTATTGTTTTTTTTGGAATTCATGAATCTTTGATTTCAAGGCTGGATATTTTTAAACCAAAAATCATCGAACGGATTTATCTCACTTATTGTTTATTTTAATTGGTGTTCGATGAACCTTACTACGTTGCGGTTTTTCCTATCGCGCCCCCAGCCGCTTCGCTAGGAGGGCCCTCCCAGCTGCCAACGCGCAAATCCTTATCGTGATTTTTCTGTTTAAAAATATAAGGCCGTGGAAGAAGCCGTTTTTTATGACTATTTTAAAACGTCATTTTATATTGCTTTTTTTGAAAAAAATTCACCCTCGAAGTGACAACTTATACCAAAATATTTTGAACTAAAATATAATACCATTTATACTTATAAAATAGTCCAATCTACTCGTTCTTTTTCTTCAATGCTTCCTCAAAAAATAATTCCGTAGCTAAGCTATGCAATGATTTTTATCGTTGTTTTGAAGAAAAATAACTTCGCATCTTTAGGCTATTTTATATGCACAAATGGTATATGTACATTTGGTATAATCAAAAAATAATTCCGTGGCTACGGCTATGCAATGATTTTTATCGTTGTCTTAAAAAAACAACTTCGCATCTTTGGGCCATTTTATAAATACTAATGGTATAACTCAAAAATTAAAAAGAATTCTTGTATCCAATCAGCGTTGTGGTATTGTATTTATTATGCATAAACTTTGTCTTATTATACAAAGTATGTCCAAATTTAAAATGGATAAAGCAGAGCCATAATTGCTTCTCGGATGGGGGAGTCAAATCAAAAGATAGTGATTCCCTGCCGGATTGCTTTTGAAAAACAAGTACATTGCTATATGATGTTTCAAAACGGTCTTCCTCGTAATTCCAATTTGCAACAGCAAGCTGAATATGAACCTGTGTAGCTAATTCAGGCCAAATAAGATCTGATAAGGGATTAAAAAAAGTCAAATTCAGTGCCAAATTGTCCCAATCAAAAACGACTTTTTTCGGCAGTACATTCTTCAAAGGACGGCTGCTGTTCCCTTCAAAACCAATTAAAAAGGTCAATCCGGTTTGAGTTTGCAGGCCATTACTAAGTTGGCGGTTCCCAATAGGGTTTTGAGTATCCTCACACAAAATAGCGAATAGCAGTTGAATGCAGCGACCGAAAATGGATCCGTCTTGGGAACACTTGTAAAACGGCTGGACTAATGTTTTGAAAACTTTAGCCTTTTGAGAACACAAACCAAATTCAGTACCGTGTTGTCGAATACGTTCAAAAATAGGATTGGCTGTAAATTGCTCTTTAGTTATTCCTGTTTTTCCCTTTATCCGAACCAGATTCCCTGTATCAGAAGTGTCATAAAAATTCAAATCATCGATTGTCCCTATAATTTTAAAATCTGCTATTACTTTTGCCATTTTTTTAGAGCCTGTTTAAATCCAGATTCCTAATCTCATCAGCATCTTTCTATTACTTCCTACTACTTATTAAAACATTAATAACTAATTATTAATGTTTTATTTTAGTTAATTTAGGTACTGAATTAGGTCTAATTTATAAAGAATTGTATTATTTTGATTGTATTTTTAATTTTATGATTTCTTTTTTAAGTTCTTCAATTTTTTCCTTTTGAAGTATTAAAAGTTCTTTGTTTACATCAAAAATCGAAATATCATCTTTTTTAATTTCTATACTACCCTTTTCTAAAACCAACCAATTCAAAGATATCTCGGGGTATGCATTTATCATACTTCTAAGATTGCCAATAGAAACTTTCTGTTTTTCATTTTTTAAATCATTTATCCCAGCCTTATCAATACCAAGCACTTCAGCTAGGTGAGCATATGTCTTAATATGTCCCTTTTTCTTTAGAAAATTATAGGCTGCAAAAAGGCGCTCATTATCGGTCATTTTTAAAAAAGTATGAAAGTTTATTACTTATCTTTTATTCTATAAGACTTTATCTATTGTCAAATATATTAATTTTTTCTTACAAAATATCAAAAGAATTTTTGTTTATTGAGTATTTTTCTCACTTACTTGAGCTTATATTAAAACAAAAAAAAGACACCTCCCCAGCATCTTCTCATTTCTTCTTCCTACTCCTCCAACTATCATTATACCCAGAAAATAAATAAAGATGGGGGAGGGTGCCCTTACTTCTGTACTCAGGTGTAATGACTACATAGAATTCATTTTTTATCAAGGCAATTTCTTTCTTCTTCTTCTTCTTAAGTCTTTGGAGTGACTTCTTAATGGCTTCATCTGACTGTTCAAATTGGTTTCGTACTTCTTGTAATGAAAATGCATACCTTTCATTGGAACGCAGTTCGTTAATAAAGTCTTCTAGATAACCGTATTGCCTTATCATTTAAGTTTATGTTTATTAAAAGGGATACTTTTCATCCCCTTTTGCAGATGTAAACTTAATTATTGTTTTAGTTCAGCAAATTTTTTGAGCGTCTTTTTTCATCTTTTTGTTCTAGTTTTTCAGTTATATTTATAAAAATGACTGCTAATGGATTAATAGAACTTCCCTCATAGAACCATTATGGTAAGTGTATAAAATAGTCGCGTTGCAAACGCTTTATTTAGTTTATGGTAGAAGAAAGTAGGTACTCGTTGCAAACGAGCACCCAATGTCATTAAGTTAAGAGTTTTTTTGTCATTTCGACGCAGGAGAAATCTCACTAGCTTATCACATTATGTGATTTCTCCCGCTGGTCGAAATGACACAGTAACGACCAAATCATTCTTAACTTAACGATATTGAACGAGCACCAGAGGGGGCAAAAAAGTTGCTTAAAAATATGAATTTTCGTATTTTTAAGAATGCAACATATCTCAGGAATTTCTCGTCACCAAATGCGTATTTCCAGTTTGGAAGACGCTATAGCTTTAGATAACCAAGTGCGATTTATAGAAGCATTTGTAACGTTTGTGGATATCTCCAAACTTGGTTTTTCTGTACAGACGATCAAAAGTGAAGGCCGTCCGAGCTTTAACACCAAAGTGTTCCTTAAAACCTATCTGTACGGCTATCTCAACGGAATAAGAAGCTCCAGAAAATTAGAAAAAGAATCCTTCAGAAATATTGAAATGCAATGACTTTTGGAAGGCATTCGCCCAAACTACCACAGCATCTCAGATTTTAGAAAAGACAATCCCGTTGCCTTGAAAAAACTATTCAAATTATTTGTCTCCTTTTTGAAAGCTTTCCATTCCTTATCGAAAACATTTCAATTGGTAGACTGCTTTAATTTAGTCCTGAAGTTTTAATTGTAAAAATACAGGGCTATGAAACGTTCAATTTACCTCCACTATTTTATCACCTCGGTTTGCTATCTTTATGTATTGGTTTTTACTTACGCGGCCGCGAGCAAACTTTTCGATTATCAGAATTTTCAAATCCAACTCAGCCAGTCGCCACTAATAAGTGCATTTGTCTCCTATGTATCTTGGGCAGTTCCTTTATCCGAACTTTTAATCACTGTACTGCTAATTTTCCCACTTACCCGAACCATTGGATTGTATGCCGCTTACTTTTTTATGGTGCTGTTTACCGCCTACATTTATATAATCCTTCATTACAGCTCTTTTGTTCCTTGTTCCTGTGGTGGAATATTGGAAAAAATGAATTGGACACAGCACCTTGTCTTTAATGGTGTGTTTGTGGTTTTGGCTTTGATTGCCCTTTATTTGGGAAGATTCCAAGTCGGCAATGACAATAATAATCGATCCAATAGGACTTCGTTTAGGGGATTGATTTTGTCGCTTACAACTGCTGGAATCGGTATTGTGGTTGTCCTCTTTTTAGTATCTGAAAATATTGTCCATTATCACAACACTTTGATAAGACGCTTTCCTCATACGCCGATCGAAAAAAAAGAGAAATTGGACCTTCTGGTAAGTTCTTACTATATAGCCGGTGTTGGGCAAAATGAAATTTATTTGGGGAATACAACCGCACCACTTCTCATAACAGTCGTGGATGAACAGATGAACATCATTGCCAAAAAACGAATCAGTTTGGACAGGACAAAGTTTACGTTCCGGGGTTTGAGGATCTGTGTAAAACCGCCATATTTTTTTGTGACTGACGGAACGGTACCAGTCATTTACAAAGGACGTATTTCCAACTGGAAAGCCCGGCTTGTGAAACAAGGAGGCGAATATTTTGCAGCTGCGGTGGCTTTGGATTCAGTCTCATTGGCAGTACGAACACATAGCTCAGTTACTGGAGAAAGCATTCTAGGACTAATCAATACACGGACCAATAAAACCATTTTAAATTCTGAATTACTCCAAAAGCAATTTGACGGAGTATTTGATCTGGATGGGCAGCTGCATTACAATGAAGAGTTACGACAGGTCATTTATCTGTATGCATATAGAAACCAATATACGCAGGCTGACCTCAACTTAAAATTGCTAAAACGGGGAAAGACCATTGATACTATTTCTAAAGCCAAATTGGTAGTGGTAAAAGTAAAAAACAGCCATGTCCGAAAACTGGCCAAACCGCCTTTGTTTGTCAACAAGGCAAGTGCCACATCTGGGCATATCCTCTTTGTGAATTCAGCTGTACCGGGTAAATATGAAAAGGATGCGCTTTGGAAATCAGCCAGCATTATTGATGTCTATAACCTTAAGGACAACAGTTATCTGTATACGTTTTGTATCTACGATATAGCAGGAAGAAAAATGCGAAGTTTTATCATCAATGGCGATAATTTGTATGCATTAATCGGCAGTTATCTGTTTCATAGTAAACTGAACCGAAAGAAAATGCAGCAGTATGAAAAATAAAGCTGAAAACCAGCAACCATCTATTGGCCAAATAGCAGGACAAGATCGAAAACCTGTAACAGAGTAGATCATAAACCAAATTTTTTTTATTATGAAAACTAATTTTTTTAATTACGCGATTCCGATGGCAATAGCCATTATCGGATTAACGAGTGCAGCAAGCACAAGTTCCATCACAAAGTCTGAATTAGCTCCAGTTATGGGATGGAGACAGATTGAAAATGAGAGTACCTGCGAACCGGTACAGGAATGTTCCAACTCTGGAACTTTTGATTGTACGGCTCCCGACAACACCCAACTGTATGCAGGTTCAGAGTCATCATGCCTTGTTCCTTTGAAAAGAAATACAGAGGACTAATTTTCAAAAATTGAAAATGGAAGATGCCGCTAAAAAACGGCATCTTTTTTTAATCTTCAGTTGGTATCATCCAGTCCTTAATAGGACCGTTTTTCAGATAGCGGTCAAACCATTGCTGGATGCGGAGCGTGAGGTCTTCCTGACTCTTGTTGTTGTAAAGATTATGCCCTTCATCGTTATAGCGAAGGAGTACCTCTTCTTTACCTAGCCTGCGTAAAGCAAAATAGAATTCCTGACCTTGCAGGGCATTCACATGACGGTCTTCTTTGCCTACCCATCCCAGCACCGGAGTTGTCACTTTTTGTGCCAACAGTACCGGTGAATTGTCCAGATAGGCATTCATATCTTCAAACAAAGATTTTCCAATGCGCAACTGATCGTATTCGGCTCGATAGAAATCCGGAATGTTAAGGGTTGGTCCCAAATAAAGGGAAGCACTGACCAAATCAGTCCAGCCATTGCCGGCAACTACGGTGGCAAAACGGTTTGTTTGCGTTGCAATTAAATAAGATTCATAGCCTCCGAAGGAATGCCCATTTAAACCTGATCTATGCTTTATTTTCCAATGGAACAATAAATCACGGAGCTGCTGATATTAATATGATTACCTCCTCATTTGAAGATTTTTTCAATATTAAACTGGACAACATATATAAAACCTACACCGAAATCAAAGCCCGAAAAAGCAGTAAGACAAAATTTTTGGAAGAATTGACGCTAAACTTGCAGCAAAAAATGGCCAGGGAAGATTTAGGCTAAAAAGCGTAACTACGAAAACCAGAAGCAGCAACTCCGGATTGAAAAGGATTGCTGTTTTTTTTATGGTATAATTTGATAAAGAATAGAATGCAAAAGAGCCTGTCTTTTTAATTGATAGACTAAGAGCCTGTTTAAAATTTATTGGTCTCAAATTTAGTTTAAAACTATGCACTTTTAGTGTATTTACCTTTCAGGTTCTAAAAATGTTACCACAAATTACACAAATTGCCACAGATTAATTTGTGCAAATTTACTTCGTCAGTTCGCTGTCGCTCGTGTGTGTAATTTGTGGCATAATAATATACGCAACAAGCTTGCAGACTTTCAGTCTGCTTCTAAAAACCTATGGCCTTTCAGGCCATAGTGGTTTAGTCACTGGCTTTCTTATGATTCTTTTTGGTTACAACTTCGTTGTGTTTTTCCTTTATAGCGCTGCTATAATGAAAAAAATCCGCCTCGTTTCTCTCAAAAATAATTGGATAAGCAATCTCAGCAATAAAATTTAAACAGGCTCTAACCGCTGGATGAGATTATTAAAAAACGTCATTGGTACCCCAGTCGAGGGCGAAAGGCTCCACACCATCCACACAAATGAAAAAAAAGTCCCCCAGCAGCCGCGCGAAATGAAATTCAGCGAAGCTAATCCTTTCGTGTGGCCCTGAAAAAAAAGTCTTTTTTAGTACTTATTGGTCCTTATTGATCATTACAGAACCATAACATTTTGATTTTAAATTCTATAGTTGAAGCTTTGTACTATAATTCCGCTTTTAGATGCATCGAAATTGGTTTTATAAGGTTTGAAAAAATGTACCTAAACATTTTAAATAACAACATTATAATAAATAGAAATTATGGCCCAACAAAAAGGTATAATTAAATTGAGAGGTACTATTGGTGATATTACTTTCTACAAAACCAAAGACGGTCACATGGCTCGTGAAAAAGGAGGCATTGACGCCAAAAGAATGGCTAGCGATCCAGCCTTTCAGCGCACTCGTGAAAATGGTTCTGAATTTGGAAGAGCCGGAAAAGCGGGTAAAGTCTTGCGTTCTTCGTTACGCACTTTACTTTTGAATGCGGCTGACAGCAGAATGGTCAGCCGATTGACACAATCAATGATGAAGGTGATTCAAGCTGATGGCACCAGTGTACGCGGTTTACGAAACGTCATTGACGGGGAAGCTGAATTATTAACCGGTTTCGAGTTTAACGCTAATGGAATATTGAGTTCCTGCCTGTTTGCCCCTTATGAGGCAACTATCGACAGGGCAACGGGTGAAATCAAAGTAACACTTGCCCCTTTTGTACCTGCCAATATGGTTGTTGCCCCAGGAGGAACCACCCATTTTAAAATCATTTCAGCCGGTACTGAAGTTGACTTTGAAGCCGAAACATTTATCGAAGCTCATTCGGAAACTGCTGTATTACCATGGAATACGTTGCCTACTATCGCTATTACCCATACCAATATGGTGACACCCAACAGTACAAAACCGCTTTTCCTGGCTTTGGGATTGGAATTTTTTCAAGAAGTCAATGGAAAAATGTACTCCCTGAAAAATGGCTCTTATAACCCATTGGCCTTGGTAACCGTAAGTGGGGTATAGAATGGTTTTGGTTTTAACCAGAACATATTTCCCTGAGGGAACTAACGGGATTCTTACCCATAAAGGTAAATTAATCTGCTACGCGATTGAATTGCCCTGGAAGGATAATCAACACCAAGTTTCCTGTATTCCCGAGGGGGAGTATTTTGTAGAGAAGCGCTACAGCACGCGATTTGGCTGGCATTTGGAAATTTTGGGTGTCCCGAACAGAAGTTTGATACTGTTTCACCCTGCCAATATTGCCTTAAAAGAGCTTAAGGGCTGTATTGCGCCTGTTAGCGAACTTTCAGGTTTCGGAATAGGGCTCCAATCAAAAAAGGCATTTACAAAGCTTAAAAATTTGATTTATGTCCAACTGGACATGAAAGAAAGTGTTTTATTACTTGTTCAATCTTGATTTCTTGTCCCTCGTCTCTCGACTTCGCTCGAGATGACGCACTTGGAATGACGCGCTTGGGATGACGTGCTCGGGGTGACAGGGAATAAATAAAATGTAAAAATTATGAATGTTATCAAACGAGCGAAAGCTCCCACCCCAAAATTTTTCAAGGTACTGCGAACTATTGGATTAGTTGTGGCAGCAATTGGCGGAAGTATTGTTGCTGCTCCGATAGTTTTGCCTGTGACAGTAGTTACACTAGGCGGTTACCTAACAGTTGCCGGAGGTGTATTATCAGCAGTTAGTCAGCTAACTACTGACACTAATACAGAGCCCGATGCAGAGTAGCAACAGTCCGCTAATAGGGACTGCCAGCGGTACCTTTTTGAGTGTATTACCAAATATACACTCAGAAGACATTTTGAAAACAGTTGTACTCGCAATTTTAGGAGCAATTGTAAGTTTCACGATTACTATACTTCTTAAGAAACTGGTTCGAAAGAAAAGTAAATAATTACGAATTTTGGATTACGAATTTTGAATTTTATGAGTCCAGATCTTTCGGTCTGGACTTTTTTTTTTGTAAACCACTAAGGACTGAAAGCGATACACCTGATTACGCAGTTCAATAAATACAACAATCAGCCTACGATCAGTGGCAGTACTTCTTCTAATTTTAAACCAGTGTATAAGCAAAACTCTTCAATACTTATAAATTGATGTTCTTGCTTGTTTAAGTTCTTTTTTATCTCCGTCAGAAGTAATCTTGAATAGCGATAACTTTTGCCTGTAATTATCTGAACATCTTTTGGATAGATACACACTCTTTTCTGTCCTATTTTCATAAGTTACTGTTTATATATAACCGAATTATTTTGAACTAAAATTTAAATGCATTTGCTTTAAATTGTTATGAAACAAAATTGACTTCTTTCTTTTGTTTTTTTTCCCAATACGGTTCGGAGTTACGATAAAATTTAACATTGAAGTGGTTTAAATTTTTTCGCTTCAATCGAAAAAGTTTAAACCACTTCATTTAATACCAATTGTAAATTCTGGGTTTAAAGGTTTAAAATGGTTTAAAAGTTTAAATACAACCGAATAAGTCCCTAGATTCATTTACAATGATTCTTTTTGTAACACCGAGGCCTTCGGCTAAAGTTTAGGACAGGCTATAGTCGAGATCGATTTTTGGGTTTTCATGCCCAAAAGCGCAAAGCTCGACCTGGTAAAACAAACGTCGCTTTATATTGCTTTTTTTAGAATATAAATGATGTCTCGAGGTGGGGTCTGGGGTCTGGGTTACGAGTTGTGGGTTGTGAGTTGTGGGTTGTGAATGGTTAATGGTGAGTTGTGAGTTGTGAGTTTATTGGTTGTTAGTATCAATGATTATTTATAATTCTTTCGCTATTTACGAATCTTCTATTTTGCTTCGCTCAAACAGCTTTTTCTTTGCTTCGCCAATTCGCTTCGCTCGGGTTGCGCATTCTTCAAACATTTGACACTCGACTGCGAAAGCTAAGGACAATTGAAATTTCTTATTTAAAACCTGAACTCGATTAATAATTTAGGCTGAAAATATTATAGAAAAAGGTAAAATTTAGTATATTTAAATCTCTGACAATTAAATATTTAACTAAACTCTACCTTGTGATTTGTTTCGATAAAATTACAGATATTTTTTCTATTGTTGATGAATTTTGTAAAGATTTTGAGAAAACCACACAGCCTTTTCTGCTAGGAAAACCTTCCAAACGTCCTTCGATTATGTCAAAATCAGAAGTAATTACAATTTATTTACTTTTTCATTTGAGTGGTTTTCGTTGTTTCAAGCATTATTACATTTTTTATGTCCAAAAGCATATGCAAAATGAA
>Ga0207975_100221_pt1 | contig 38688 bp, 37 predicted proteins | sample LakWasMe91_HOW11_2_FD_183913 | JGI IMG/M metagenome (GOLD analysis project Ga0207975, IMG submission 183913) | Freshwater sediment methanotrophic microbial communities from Lake Washington under simulated oxygen tension - Sediment Metagenome... | ecosystem: Environmental > Aquatic > Freshwater >...
ACCAATACCTCATCAACTATAAACTAGCCAAAAACCAAGGCTTAAATTTAACACATTGATTTTAATATGGTAATAATATTCATATTAAATTCTTAGGTAGCGCACAAGTAAACTGATAGGTGGTGAGATAGACCAAGAGCATCGGTTAGTTTATGAGATTCTTGATGATAAAATACGGATTTTGGCGTGTCGTTATCATTACTGACGTTAGAGTTAATTTACCAACGCTGTAAGGCGGATTCGCGCCAGCAATCCGCCATGATCGTGATGATCTAAGTCGACTTCCAAGCGGGACGGGGCAGCAAGTTGCTTCACGGGTTCGGCAAAGGCGGCGGTGTTTTAAGCTGCGTTTTTTAGCCCGATTTTCTTATTTCCCGTAATTCTGCGCCAGATAATCGATGATGACCTGCTTGTCGGCAGCATTGATCGGCGCGCCCATACTACCGATCATCTTGCCGACTGTTTTTTCCCAGCCGGCCCGATCCAGCATCGCGGCGTGTGCGGTGATATAGTCCAGGCTGTGACACATTGCGCACTGCGCGACGACTTGGTTTTTGCCGGGTCTGTCTTTCAGAAATATCCGGTTTTCCCCGGCTGTAGCCGTGGCGGCTAAAAACGATAACAATAAAATCAGTTTTCGCATCATATTCTCCTCAAACCAGCCGGATGGTAATTTTCTGCACGGCGTTGTGGTGGTAGCCGGAAGGATTCGGAATCGGCTCCAGCGGTTGGGTCGCCCCGGAATGACTGGTTGCCCGCGCCATAATCCGGTATTGTCCGGGACGTTTAGGTTCAAAGACCGAATGCCATTGCCGCCAGGAAAAGCGTCCGTAATCTTGCTTCAGCGCGGCCTGCTGCCAATTGCCGCCTCCATCCGTGGAAATTTCCACTTTTGCGATGCCATTGCCGCCGTCCCAGGCTACGCCCTTGATTTCGATGGCCTTGGCATTGGGCAAGGTCTGTCCGTCTTCCAGATTGGTGATCAATGAATTGACCGCTATGTCCGTGATCGGCATAGTCGTCTCGGTTTCCTGTGAGCCAAATTGCCCGCCGGGAAAGCGATCCTTGGGGATGCGGTAAGCGGTCTTCATCCAAAAGCCGTCGAAGGGTTCGGATATGACATTAAGCGCGGTCAGATGCTTGATCCAATAGGTGGCGGTCCAGCCGGGAATGATCAGACGGGCGGGGAAGCCGTTCCAGTGGGGCAGCGGTTCGCCGTTCATCTCAAAGGCGATCAGGGTATTCTCATTAAGCGCTTTCGCCAGCGGCAGGCTTTTGACAAAGTTCGGCGTTGTCGGCAGCACCCCCGAATCGGCGCCGGCCAGACTCACTTCCAGCGCGGATTTGTCGATCCCGGCTCCCGCAAGCACGTCTTTCAAGCGAACGCCGCGCCAGAGCGCATTGCCCATCGCGCCGGAACCCCATTGTAATCCGGGAACAGGCGGTTCAAACGCCCCCCGGCGATTACCGGAACATAGACACAGGGCGGCGATTTCGACGTGTTCGAAATCCTTGCGTAATTGTTCAAGGCTGAGTTCCAACGGCGTACGAATTGCATCGCCGCCGATGCGCAGCCGCCATTCGCCGGTTTTTATCTCGGGAATTACGGCGTTATGGTAACGCACGAAGAAGCGGTTATTGGACGTAAACGGCGCATCGAAATAATTGATCGGCGTTTCGTAATTGGGCGGACGGTAAGTTTGTTTAATCAGCGCCTCTTTGCCGGGAAGGGTATCCGGTATCGTTGCTTGCTCGCCCCCCGTAGCCGCAGCCAAGCCCGATCGTTGCAGCAAAGTCAAGCCGCCGAGTGCTGCCAGGCCGCCTGCGGTCTTCTTGATAAAATGTCTTCTGTCGACCATAAAATATCTCCTTGGTTGGATGCCTAGCTATGCTGTGAACGATCAAAATTACGAAAAATCAATGTCGGGTTAGCCACAACGCGTTGCGGTATGGGTTTACGCTAGTGCTAATTTGCCATTATCGCTGTATTGATTAAAAATCCGCAACGGTGATCGCTTGGACATGCTTTTATGGAGATTGATTTCGTGGATGTACGCCATGTGTCGTCACCGGGTACGTGAATGTTGTTGCCCAATTGACAAGGTTTATCCGGGTTTACCGCACTATCATGAGCAGGGTATTCTCAAAAATACCCGCCATGAGAGATGAATGATTTGTAACCCAAACTGATGATGGATCTGACATCGTCAAACATCTCGATAATTTGATAAGTGAAAATAAAAAATATCGGGTAAAAAACGTCAGGTTTTGAATGCGACCAGTTACTGATTGATTTTAAGTATTTGTTCGGGACAAAGTATATGTTTCCCAGCACAGTAACCGTTATTCCGATCACGGCGCCGGAGATAATATCGGTTGGGTAATGCAAGCCTAAATATATTCTTGGAAAAGCGATAAGCAGTGTCGTATAGGCAAGCGCAAAAGCGCCTGCTTTTTTGGATACGAATAACAGACCGGCGGATAGGGAAAAAAATAATACCGCATGGTCGCTTGGGAATGAGCTCCAGCTATCAAGAAAATTAGGTTTTTCCAGTCCATAGGGAAGGAAAAAATCTAATTTTTTTTCGTATAACGGCCTGATACGAAATGGGAGCGTTAACGACAAAAGCCTGGAAATGAATTCCGCAATAAAGCAACACAGCAGCGTTGAAAGTATATGCTCGCGATTATGCGACTGACGATCACCACCCTTAAACCATGCCCACCATATAAGCGTTACTAATACGCCTCCTTTTAACAAATTGCAGGCGGATAACAACGCGATAATTTTGTTAAATGTTAATGAATATTGAGAAAACTGGTTAATGTAAACCATTATGTGAAGATCAAAAGTATTCATATCCATATTCACTATTTAAAGATGTTTTAATCAGCCGGTTCTGCCTTGCGATTCATTGCGTGACCTTGGCGATGTCCGAACTCGGTAAGGTCGTTTTTTAGCAACGGTAATCAGCGGCCTTCTATTTCTAGGTATCATAAGGCTTGGCTTTATCAATCATGACTAAAGTCTGGGCCACGCTCGGACAGATGTATATAGGTATAATTACATAGGCTGTTTTAATTGGAATTTATCGTGGTTGACGACATGGACGGTCGACAAAAATTGCCTGGTCTCTCGGTTTGTCATTTTTCAGGACCGTAGGCTGACAATTGATGCATTAATCCAAAGCGAATGACGGTTACCGATTAGATAAGTTGCAAGAAGACCGGCGTCGTCATTCGGATCGCAACCCCTCAGTTCGCACATAGGTAAGTTATTAAATTTATGTGTTTTTATTAAATTCACGTTGAGTTGTTTCAGCTCGGAACTTTGATGTTTAAGGGTGTAGGGCGCGTTGTTATGCGATAATTAACGGATAAAACAGCAAATAAATAAGGAAACACCATGTTCTCATTGCAAACCATCTTCGGCAAAGGCGATAAATTTTACGGCTTGCTTGAAGCCAGCGCCGAGTCCGCGCGTTCGTCGGCTAAGGCATTGATCGAGCTTTTAACCACGCCGGCGACGCAACAATCATTGGAAAAGTTTAAGCAGGCGCGGCGCAGGGAAAAAGATTTATTCGGACAAATCAGCGAGGAATTAGTCAATACTTTCGTTACAGTGCTCGATCGCGAAGATATTGAAGCCCTTAATAGCGCCCTTTATAAGATTCCTAAAGTCGTGGAAAAGTTTGCCGAGCGGTATACGGTAGCCTTGGGGCGTATTGGCGATGTGGATTTCGCCGTCCGTGCGGCCATGCTGGAACAAGCTTGCGAAGTCTTGGAACAAATGGTCGGATTGTTACGCAAAGGGATGGATTTGGACAAAATCAAAAAATTAAACGATCAGCTGCAAACCATTGAAGCCGAAGCTGATCGGCAAATACTGGCGTTGTATCGAGACGCCTATGCCAATGAGACCGACCCGATCCGTTACTTGGTAAAAATGGACTTATTTGAAATCCTCGAAAAAGCGATTGACCGCTGCCGCGATGCCGGCAATGTCGTCTACCATATCGCCTTAAAAAACTCATAAAAGGCTTATCATGCTGACCTTGCTTTTGCTTGTCATTCTGGTCGCGCTGGTATTCGAGTTTATCAACGGATTCCACGATACCGCGAACTCTATCGCCACGGTTGTCGCCACCAAAGTCTTAACGCCAACGCAAGCGGTTATACTCGCCGCAGTGACCAATCTGGTCGGTGCGTTATCGGGTACCGCAGTGGCCAAAACCATTTCGTCGGGATTAGTGGACACCGGTCTGGTGAACATCAGCTCCGAAGTTTTGATCTGCGCGCTGCTCGGCGCAATTATCTGGAATCTGATTACCTGGGCATTGGGCTTGCCGTCCTCTTCCAGTCATGCCTTGATCGGCGGTTTGTGCGGTGCGGCGCTTGCCGCCGGAAACAATAATTTCGAGGTGCTGATCTGGTCGAAAACTGCGCTAGTCTGGACGGAAAACAAAGGCTTGCTTTGGAAAGTAGTGATTCCGATGATCAGTTCGCCGATTGCCGGTTTTGTTTTGGGCATCGTTATCATGGGCGGCTTGATGGCGATTATTAGCGGCATGAGCTCCGCAGGCGGCGTCATGGAGCGAATGGCGCGGCCAAAATGGGTTAATGCGGTGTTCGGCAAAGCCCAGCTTTTGTCGGCCGGTTATATGGGCTTTGCGCACGGCAGCAACGATGCGCAAAAAACCATGGGCATCATCGCCTTAGCCATTTTCACCGCTAACAGCGCCGGTACGCTCGACCAGTTGCCGCACTGGGCTGAATTTTTACGGCCGGATGGCGGAGAAAAAGACATCGATACCTGGATCGCCTGCACCTGCGCGCTGGTCATGGCGTTGGGCACGGCGGTCGGCGGATGGCGTATTATCAGGACGCTCGGCCACAAAATGGTCAAATTGCACCCGATAAACGGTTTCGCGGCGGAAACCAGCTCAGCGACCATTTTGTTGACCGCCGCCCATTTCGGGATGCCGGTTTCCACCACCCATAGCATTTCAACAGCGATTATGGGCGTAGGTTTTGCCAAGAATCCCCACGCACTTAAACTTTCCGTCATCGAACGGATTGTTTGGGCTTGGGTTTTGACGATTCCGGCGGCGGCCGGGGTATCCTGGGGGATGGTGACTTTGTTGTTTGGCTTGCATTAGAGCGGGACTGTCCCTGATGTATCCCCACAAATTTTCCAAGTTCGTCGTTCAGGCAGGGATGCCGGCATCCCTGCCTGAACGACGACTACAATTAAATCGAGTTTCTCTGTCGGGTATCTGTAAACTATCTTCTTCGCGGTTGTAAGCGACAGTATCTACTAAATTAAAGCGTAGTCCACGAAAGGCACGAAAAGCACGAAAAACAAAGCGCATCCCTCTCCTGTCCGTCATGCCTGTGTCAAGTCACATACCTGTCATGAACGTTGTCAAAAGAAATGTGGCTAAATGCTTGGCATTACATCGTTAACCGAGAAATATACTGCTCTCTATTTTTTCGTGTCTTTCGTGCTTTTCGTGGACAATGCGTAACATCAGTTAAATAACTTTTTTGAGTTTTCTGCAAATTCCTGGAGTTTACGATGACGACAACTAAAGTTTTATCAAACAGCCTCCCGTGTTATCGCACCCCAAAAAGCCTGTTCGGATTGACCGGGCTTTTAAGTCTATTGTTGTTGCTGAGCGGTTGCCAGACGGCATTAAGCCCCGAGCAGGTTACGAGGGCGTTTTGGGAAGCAATGGCGCAAGGTGATCCCGATTCTGCCGGAAAATACGCCACTCAAGAGACGCAGCATCTTGTGACTAAGCAGCAAAATCTGGAAGATGCGACAGTAACGACGGGGGCGATTTTTATCGACGGTTCCAATGCAAGGGTGGCAACGGTCATGACCTTAAAAAAACCTGAGAGTCACAAGGATTTATCTTTCGATACCGTTTTATTAAAAGAAAACGAGTTATGGAAAGTCGATTATCAGCGAACGCTGAACAACCTATCAAACCTGCCTTTCGGGGATATTTTTAAAAGCTTGCGAGCGATAGGCGAGACCATTAACAAGGAGTTGGAACAGCAAATTCCTTTGTTCGAGAAACAAATCAAATCCTTCAGCGATGAGCTAATACGGCAATTGGACGAGTTTCGCCGTCAGCTGGAAAAAGCGGCCCCGCCTGAAAAACAGCAGCCGCATTCCAGTACCCTATAACTTTGCGTCTCCGGGTTTTCCGGTACAGACTTTTATCTGTTTATCAACGGGGTATTTTTATGAGCACTAAAACTGTATTTCTCTTCCTCGCTTTTATTTTCATTGTTACGGGTTGCGAGTTTCAAAAGCCGGATTACCTGAAAATGATAACCGCGACTGAATTAAATCGAATCATGCAAAACGAGGATATATTGCTGGTTGATGTTCACACGCCCGAACAACAGCATATAAAAGGCACGGACCTTTTTATTCCCTACAACGAAATCGACAAATACAAAGACAAGCTTCCCAAAGATAAAAATACAGCTATTTATCTGTATTGCGCGGGTGGTCCTATGGGAAATGCGGCTGCAAGGTCTCTGCATGAAATAGGTTACCCTAACTTATTCAATCTTGAGGGAGGGGCGAAGGCTTGGCAAAAAGCGGGTCTTGGTTTTGAATAAGCGGATGAGTTGTTGATCCGATGTCCTAAAAAATTTAATCTCAATCAAGAACTTCTGACAGATTGACTTGGCCGAACTGCGGCATTTGCGAAAGGTCGAGATCGATTCCAAGCCGTCTGTCGGGCTTGTCAGTCATCGATGCTTAATTAAACATCGCATAAAGCGTTGTTAGATAACTTGGCACTAACTCATCACCTTCGACAGGAGCCCAGGGCGCCTGCTCTTCAGGTTTAAGTGGAACAAATGGCCCGGACTTAGCCTCAAAGAATACAGTTCCATTTTTCAGTGCAAGTACGGTGTGAAAAGTACCGTAAGGAATGTTAACGCCAACCGTTTCAGTATTCGCTTCTAATATTAGCTTTTGCTCAACGTTGCCTGTTGAGTCGAAAACTATTAAGCCCAGTTGACCGGAAAGGCAAATGATAGTCTCCGCTTTATTTGGGTCATTATGTTTATGCGGCATAACATATGAATGTGGCTCTATAGCATTTAATAATCGGTGCGTTTGAGCTTCACAATTTTCATGAAAATTGTGGTTCTTACGACGGCGCGGCGATGCTATGGCCTCCATACTAAGCTTTTTGAGCAGTTGTTGATTAATGGGTGTAATCATGCGTTTTTGATCCTATCTTCAGGATTAATTAAGAGCTGATGTTACGCATGTAGCTCATAAAAAAGCGTAGTCCACGAAAGGCACAAAAAGCACGAAAAAAACCGGGTACGGGAACAATAAGTAAAGCCCATCGTCAAGTTTAGAAAGATGCATGCCGTAAACCGGGAAACATACGGCGCTCTATTTTTTCGTGTCTTTCGTGCTTTTCGTGGACAGTGCGTAACATCAATTAAGATTTCAACAGGCTGCACTATATCACTACTCGCGATCCGCAGCGAGTGCGCCCGCTTTATAGCATTTAGCGACTTAAGGAATGTGCATGAAATGACTTGGGCAAGTTGCTAATAGACGGAGTGCAGGCTTCGCCTGCAAGCGCAAGCGAAGCTTGCACTCCGGTTGAAAATTTATCGGCGCGAGTTGTTCAAGTTATTTCATGCATACTCTTAAGCAATACATTTCACCGTTTGAAACAGCGGGCTTTCATGAGCGCTCAAGTGAAATCATGTCGGGATAACTGCTCGATAAACCAGCGCAAGACTTTGCCTTTATTGGTGGTTTTCCAGGCCATGTGAAGAGCATCAACCGGTATCGTGTCTTCTACCGGTAGCGCGATCAATAGGCCTTGTTCAAGTCTGTCCTGAATCCGATGCCCAGGTAAAAAACCGACGCCTAAACCGGCGCATAGAGCGTTTATTTTTTCCGCCACCGACGGCACGCTTAATACCGGTCGCTTGCTGAACACCCGATGGCTTTGCGGTGCCTGATTTCTGGATGAATCCCTGACCACGATAAAACGGTGTTGCTCAATCAGTTGCCGGGAGAGCGGCAATGCCGCCTGGGTCAGTTGATGGCCCGGCGCAACGGCGAAAACCCATTCAATCTGCCGAATCTTGTGATATTTAATGCTCTGATTCGGCGTAGGTTCGGCGCCGGCGCCTATGACCAAATCGGCTCGGTTACTGGTTATCGCTTCTTGCGCGCCGCCCAGCACTTCTTCGTAAATATTGATTTCAATATCCGGCAGCACCTCGTAAAACCTGGCTATAAACGGATAGATGAAATCAAAATCCAAAATTGAATCTATCGCAATATTGAACACAGGTTCCCAGCCGTTATGGGTCTTTTTGGCGGCTATAGCCAGGCGTTCGGTTGCCGCCAGAATTTCCCGGCCTTGTTCAAGCAAGACTTTTCCGGCCTCGGTCAATACGGCTTTTCTGCCTTCCTTACGAAACAACACCACATCCAGGTCCTGTTCCAGTTTCTGCACGGTATACGATATTGCCGAAGGAACCCGGAACAGCTCATTAGCCGCGGCGGCAAAACTGCCTTTTCGGACTATCGCATCCAGCACTTCCAGCGCATCGAGGGTGATAGGATATTTCATGCTGTCTGTTCGTGTTTATTGTCGGCTACCCATTGCAAGCCAAACTTGCACTCCGTATGGCCTAGACAGTTCGCAGCGTATCGCCTGAAGTCGGCAGCTTTATTGTTCAAATATTTTGAATCTACCAAGCAAAATTGATCGCTTTTTATTATTCCGGCCAATTCTATAATGATCTCGACATTTCAAATTGTTTAACACTTAAGAGGTTACCATGAAAAATTTAATCAATAAAACACTGGATGCTAACGCAGGTTTGGAAGCCGTTATATTACGGGCGCCAATCGGTTTGATTTTGGCCGCGCATGGCAGTCAAAAATTATTCGCGTGGTTTGGCGGATACGGTTTGTACGGAACAGGGCAATGGATGGCATCGGTGGGTTTAACGCCGGGGTTTGTGATGGCGTTATTAGCGGGCAGCGCCGAGTTTTTTGGCGGTGTTGCATTGATTCTAGGCTTGCTGACGCGTCCGGCGGCGATGTTTAATGCGCTGACAATGCTGGTGGCACTGTTTTGGGTGCATTGGGGAAAAGGCTTTTTTATGGATACGCATGGTATTGAATATGCGTTGGCTTTATTATCGGCAACCACGGCGCTGATATTTATCGGCGGTGGACGTTACTCGCTGGATGCTCTGATCGAGACAAAACTATTGGAGGCGAAAGATGAATAAGCAAATACGACAACTCGCGGCGGTCATCACCGGACAAAACACTTCGGATGGCGCCGGCGTCAAACTGAAACGTATCGTCAGTCAGCAGCAAAAAAACGCTTTCGATCCTTTTATCCTGTTGGATGAGTTCGGTTCGGACGAACCGACGGACTATGTCGGCGGTTTCCCCGATCATCCGCATCGCGGCTTTGAAACAGTGACTTATATGCTGACAGGCGCGATGCTGCACCGCGATCATCTGGGGCATGAAGGGCATCTGCGGGCAGGCGATGTGCAATGGATGACGGCCGCGCACGGCATTATTCATTCGGAAATGCCGGAGCAGGAAAACGGCCTGTTACACGGCTTTCAGCTATGGATTAACCTGCCTGCCAAAGAAAAAATGAAGCCGCCGCATTACCAGGAGTTTGCCGCCGCAAGAATTCCGCAGGTCGCATTGGCGGACGGCGGTTACATCAAGGTCATTGCCGGCGACTATGTGACCGAAACAGGAGAAATATCCGGCCCGGTAACCGGCGTGGCGACACAACCGTTGTATTTCGATGTGTTGTTAAGCCCAAGGCAACAGTTGGATATTCCAATAGGCGCACAACATACGGTGTTGATCTATGTTTACAAAGGCGAGCTGGCTATCGGCGCATCGGATAAGGTATTAAAGGCCGGGCAACTGGGGCAGTTGATTAACGGCGATAACCTACAGCTGGCAACGCAAGAGCAATCGGCGCAGTTTCTGGTGTTAGCCGCGCTGCCGTTGAAAGAACCGGTGGTGCAATCCGGCCCGTTTGTAATGAACAGCATTGAAGAAATCGAGCAGGCGTTTCGCGATTATCGCGACGGCGTGTTGACGCAGTAAGGCTTAACTTTCGTTAAGGCGAGAAACCTGCCGATATGCAGACCTTCCAGGTTTTAAAAACCTGGAAGGTCTTTCCGAACGGCGAGACATTCGCTTAGGTATAACGGTGATCGCTCCGCGTTGGAACGATAAGTTCAGCTTTCAGAGCGCGATTACTGACCCAATCCTAAGCAATTTTTATTCAATCAGACAAAGGTGATAACCATGCAGCAAAAACCTGCAACAACCCAGGTGAAAATTCACGATATTATCCAGGCGCGCTGGAGTCCCAGAGCTTTTGACCCCGACAGACTGGTCAACCATGATGATTTGCTGGCGCTGCTGGAAGCCGCGCATTGGGCGCCGTCTTGTTTTAATGACCAGCCGTGGCGTTTTGTGGTGTGCGACAAAGCCGCCGATGCAACCGGCTGGCAACATGCGTTTTCAACCTTGGCTGAAAAAAACCAGAGATGGGCCAAGAACGCACCGGTATTGATACTTTCCGTGGCAATGGAAAATTTCAATCATAACGGCCAAGCTAACCGCTGGGCGATGTACGACACCGGCGCGGCCAGCGTCAGTTTGTGTTTGCAGGCTACCGCGTTGGGGATGTGCGTGCATCAAATGGGCGGCTTCGATGCCGAAAAAGCCCGCGAGGTGTTTAATCTTCCGGGCGATTGCAGGCCGATGGCCATGATGGCCGTCGGCTATCAAGCCGATGTCGAGGTGCTTGATGACGATTTTAAAGAGGCCGAATTAGCCGCACGGTCCAGAGCCGTATTGACTGAACGGTTTTATGTCGGGCAATGGGGTAAGGGTATCGAATGATTTGTCTCTAGCGCCTGTCCCCGTTGGTTACAGTTTCGTGCAGCCGCGGCAGTTTATATTCAGAAAATCCTGTCTTCTATATGATAGCCGTAATTGACAATCAAACGATTGATTGACATAATATCAATCAATCGTTTGATTTTTTATGATAAGCAATTCACTGGGGCGACATGGTCAAAAACGGAAACACCGACATAGAAACGCATGATGCACGCAGCAGGTTGGTCATTTCGGCATTGCGGCTGTTTGCGGAAAAAGGTTTTGAGGCGGCCACCACCCGAGAAATCTGTGAAGCGGCGGGGGCGAATATTTCGGCTATCCGCTACTACTTTGGCGATAAGGCCGGACTTTATCGCGCTGTGTTCACTGAGCCGATCGGCGAGACAAAACGCGATGGCGATATTGCAACGAATTTAGACCTGCCTTTAGCTGAAGCGCTAGCCAGGTTTTTCACGGAATTCCTTGAACCCCTTAAAAAAGGCGAGGAGATCAGGCTGGTGATGAAGCTGCATTTCCGGGAAATGATCGAGCCGACCGGAGTCCGGCAACAGGAAACGGATTGTAAAATCAAGCCGCAACATGACGCTCTGGCGGCGCTCCTTAAAAAACAACTGGGTCTGCAACGCATTGATGCCGATGTGCATCGTCTGGCTTTTGCGATCATCGGCATGGCCGTGCATTTTTATGTCGGGCAAGAGGTTGTTTCGGCTATTTCACCGCAACTGTTGAGCACCCCCAATGCGATAGATGTCCTGGCGGAACGTCTGGCCGGTTACGCCACATCGATGATCGAAGGCGAAGCCCGGCGTCGGACGCAAGGGGTGTTATGAGCAATAAAAATCTGCGGCCGCTCAGCCTGAGCCTGCTGTCTTTGCTGCTTTCAGCATGCGGCTCCGGCGGCTTGCTGACCACCGTCGGCCCTGATTACCAAACCAAGCCTTTACAGGCCGCCGCCAACTGGCAAGCGCCTCAGCCGGGCGAACATAACTTAGCGACTGCCCATCAAGGCGACCCGGCCAATCTTAACCGGTGGTGGCACCGCTTTAATGATCCGGTTCTGAACCGCTTTTTAGCGGCGGCCCAGCAAGAAAGCGCATCCGTGGCCGATGCCAAGGCTCGCATCGAACAAGCCAGAGCTAACCTGGTCGGCGCAGACGCCGCCTTGTTGCCCACCATAGACGCCAGCATAGGCGCGAAACGCTCTTCATCTTCCTTTGGGGGAACGCCGTTCGTATGGAACCAATTCCCGGCCGGGCTGCAATCCAGCTGGGAAATCGACTTGTTCGGAGGCTTGGCGCGCCAGGAGCAAGCGGCCCGCAGTCAGCTGGAATCGAGACATGCAGCCTGGCACGATGCCCGTGTCGCGGTGGCGGCGGAAGCCGCCAACGCCTATCTGGCTTATCGTTATTGCGAGGCGCAAGTACATATCGTGCAGGCCGATACCGAGTCGCGCCGGGAATCGGCGCGGCTTTCGGACATCGCAGGTAAAGCCGGATTCCGTGCGCCGGGTGATGTCGCGCTTGCCAACGCCAGTGCTGCGGAAGGCAACAGAACGTTGCTGCAACAACAAGCGCAGTGCGAACGTTCGGTAAAAAGCCTGGTGGCAATGACCGGCTTACAGGAAGCGGAAGTGCGTAAATTGCTAACTGAAGCACCGGACCGGACGGCAAAACTACCTAGCCCGCCGGCGTTCCGAATTGATTCCCTGCCTGCCCGCGTGTTGTTGCAACGGCCCGATCTGGCCGCCGCCGAGCGCGATGTCGCGGAAGCCAGCGCCAATATCGGCGTCGAGCAGGCCAAGCGCTTTCCGAAGTTGAGTCTGTCCGGCAACATCACGCCGACCTTGCAAAACATGAACGGGGGAGCGTTTATGCTCGCGCAAACCTGGGCGATCGGTCCGACGCTCAGTTTACCGCTGTTCGATGCAGGTAAGCGGGCCGCCGATGTGGAAGCGGCGCGAGCTCAATATCAGGCTGCCGAAAGTAAATTCCGCAGCAAGGTGCGCACGGCGGTGAAAGAAGTGGAAGACGCCTTGGTGCGCTTGGACAGCGTTAGCCAACGCTTACCCGAAGGCCGCAAGGCCGTCACCGGTTACCGGGCAAATTTTCTGGCTGTCCGGGAACTTTTTCAGGTCGGTTTAGGCAATTTGATTGATGTCGAAACATCAAGGCGTAACGTCCTGTCCGCTGAAATGGCCCTTAAAGAATTGGAGCAGGAACAAGTCAGCGCCTGGATCGCGCTCTATCGCGCAGCCGGCGGCGGTTGGGAAGGCAATGATCAGCCTCAAAAAGCCGATGCCGTCTCAAGCAACGGCAATCCGGAAAAACCGGATCGCTATTTAAATCATCAAGTCGATTTCAGCGAAGGAAAATCATGACCAAAGGAAAAATAGCCGCTCTGTTGGCCGTCTTAAGCGTACTGGCCGGCGTTGGCATTATCGCCGGACGCAGCCGGCCTGCCGTCGATGCGGTTGTGGCGCCTAAACCCGCGCTCAGCGTTACGGTAATCCAGCCTGCCATGCGCGATATTGCTATGACATTGACCGCCAACGGTTCGATAGCGCCGTGGCAAGAGGCCATTATCGGCGCTGAAGTCAGCGATTTGCATTTGACCGAGGTGAATGTGCAAGTGGGCGAAACGGTAAAGAAAGGCCGGTTGCTGGCGGTTTTTTCCGACGAAAGCGTGTTAGCCGATGTCGCCCAAAGCCGCGCGGCGCTGGCCGAGGCTGAGGCCAATCTGGCCGATGCGCGGGTTAATGCCGAACGGGCCCAACAAATATCGGCTTCAGGGGCGCTCAGCAGCCAGCAAGTGAACCAATATCTCACCAGCCAAAAAACCGCTAATGCCAAGGTGCAGTCGGCTAAAGCGCAGTTGGATTCGCAATTGTTGCGGCTGAAATATACTAAGGTTTTAGCCGGCGACGATGGCGTTATTTCCTCCCGTAGCGCCACGTTGGGAGCGGTCGCGTCAAAGGGGCAGGAATTGTTTCGCATGATCCGGCAAAACCGGCTGGAATGGCGGGGCGAAGTCACTGCTGCGGAAATGGCGCAACTTAAGCCCGGCATCGCTGTTAGCGTCGAGGTGCCGAATGTCGGCAGTATTAAGGGTAAGATTCGCTCGCTGGCGCCGACCCTGGATGTGCAGAGCCGCAATGGCTTGGTCTACGTGGATTTACCCGAAGCCGCCCGGCATGGCTTGCGCGCCGGAATGTTCGGACGGGGCGAATTCCACATCGGCGTCAAGGTCGGTCTCACCGTGCCTCAGGCTGCGCTGTCGCTGCGGGAAGGCTTTAGCTATGTGTTCAAGCTGGGCGAGCAAAACGGCGAACGGGCCAAAGTCTCGCAGGTCAAAGTGCAATTGGGCCGCAGAACCGATGACGGCTGGGAAATACTGTCGGGGCTCCATCCTGAAGATAGGCTGGTCGCCGTCGGCTCCACTTTCCTGGCCGATGGCGATACTGTGCAGGTAGTACAGCCATGAACGTCTCCGCATGGTGCATCCGCAATCCTATTCCGGCGATGATGTTGTTTGTGCTGCTGAGCTTCGGCGGCATGCAGAGTTATCAGTCGATGAAGATTCAGAATATGCCGGATCTGGATTTGCCCACGGTAACGGTTTCCGCCTCGCTGCCCGGCGCCTCGCCTTCCCAACTGGAAACCGAGGTGGCCCGTAAAATCGAAAACGCTATCGCCACTTTGCAAGGCCTGAAACACATCACCACGAAAGTGCAGGACGGCAGCGTCACTATTACGGCCTCATTTCGACTGGAAAAACCGGTGCAGGAAGCCGTGGATGACATGCGTTCCGCCGTTTCCAAAGTGCGCTCCGATCTGCCGGCCAATTTGCGCGACCCGATTGTTACCAAGCTGGATTTGGCCAGCGCTCCGATCCTTGCGTTTACCCTCGCATCCCCCCGGCGCGATGATGAGGCCTTGTCCTGGTTTGTCGAAGACACCGTTGCCAGGACGTTGCTCAGTGTGCGCGGTGTTGGCGCGGTTAGCCGGGTGGGCGGCGTTAGCCGTGAAGTGACCATTGCCCTGGACCCGGTCAAACTGCAAGCGTTGGGCGCGACGGCTGCCGATATTTCCCGCCAATTGCGCGAGATACAAAGAGAAAGCGCCGGCGGCCGCATTAATATGGGTAACGGCGAACAACCGGTACGTACCTTGGCCAATGTTGCTTCGGTGGAAGAAATGCGACCGCTGCAAATCTCTTTGGCGGACGGCCGCCGTATTCGGCTCGATCAAGTCGCGACGATCGACGACACCGTGGCTGAACCTCGGTCCCTGGCTATGCTTAACGGCAAATCGGCGGTAGGGTTTGAAGTCACTCGCAGTCGCGGCGCCAGCGACGTGGAGGTAGGCGAGGGCGTTCAAAAAGCGTTAGCGGAATTACGCGCCTCCAACCCGGATATAGAATTTACCGAAGCGTTCAATTTTGTTACCAGGGTACAGGAAGAGTTCCAGGGTTCCATGACCATGCTTTATGAAGGCGCCTTGCTGGCCGTGCTGGTCGTATGGCTGTTTTTAAAAGATTGGCGGGCGACTTTCATCTCCGCCGTAGCCCTGCCGCTGTCGATAATTCCGGCCTTTTTGGGCATGGACTATTTGGGGTTTTCCCTGAACGGCATCACTTTATTGGCGTTATCCCTGGTGGTCGGCATTCTGGTGGACGATGCTATCGTCGAAGTGGAAAACATCGTGCGCCACTTGCGGATGGGCAAAACACCCTATCAGGCGGCGATGGAGGCGGCCGATGAAATCGGCCTGGCGGTGGTGGCTACCACCTTCGCGCTGGTTGCGGTATTTCTGCCCACGGCTTTTATGAGCGGGATTGCCGGGCGTTTTTTCAAGCAATTCGGCTGGACCGCAGTACTGGCGGTGCTGGCCTCGTTGGTCGTGGCAAGGATGTTGACACCGATGATGGCGGCTTATCTGTTGAAAGACAGCAAGCACTCCGAACCGCCGGAGGGGCGGGTCATGCAAAACTATATGCAGTTGGCGACCTGGTGTCTTGAACACCGCCGAACCACGATGGCGGCTGCGGCGGCGTTTTTTATCGGCTCCTTGTTGCTGATTCCTTTGCTGCCCACGGGGTTCATTCCGCCGGATGACAATCCGCAAACGCAGGTTTTCATCGAATTATCGCCCGGCGCTTCCCTTGCCCAAACCAGCGCTTCGGCGGAAGCCGCCCGGCAACTGCTGGCAAACGTACCTTATGTGAAATCGGTTTATGCTACCCTGGGCAGCGGCTCGGCGGGCAACGATCCCCTTGCCGCCTCTCAAGGCGGCGAAGTGCGTAAAGCCACGTTGACAATTCTACTGGCTAATCGTCAAGACCGGCCGGTGCTTAAGCAAGTCGTCGAGCAGAACATCCGGCAGGCGCTGCTAAGCTTACCCGGTGTGCGCACCAAAGTGGGCCTCGGCGGATCGGGCGAGAAATACGTGCTGGTGCTCAGCGGCGACGATCCGCAGGCCTTAAGCAGCGCAGCCCTTAACGTGGAACGCGATCTCAGAACCATTCCGGGGCTCGGCAGCATCGCTTCCAGCGCCGCGTTGGTGAGGCCGGAAATCGCGGTACGAACGGATTTTGCCCGTGCAGCCGACTTGGGCGTCACTACTGCGTCTATCGCAGAGACTCTGCGCATCGCCACTTTAGGCGATTATGACTGGTCTTTGCCCAAGCTTAATCTCGCCCAACGCCAAGTGCCGGTGGTGGTGAAACTGGCCGCAGATGGACGTAACGACCTTTCGGTGCTTGAACGGCTCGCGGTACCCTCGAGCAAAGCAGGTTCGGGATCGGTGATGGTGAGTCAGGTGGCCGATCTGGAGCTTTCCAGCGGGCCTGCGGTCATTGATCGTTATGATCGCTCACGCAACATCAATTTTGAAGTCGAACTCTCCGGCCTGCCGTTAGGGGATGTGACTAAGGCCGTGCAAAATTTGCCAAGCATTCGCAATCTGCCTGCCGGTGTAAAGCAGATCAATATTGGCGATGCCGAAATGATGGCCGAGCTTTTCGCCAGTTTTGGCCTGGCCATGCTCACCGGCATGCTGTGCATATACATCGTGCTGGTGTTGCTGTTCAAGGAGTTTTTGCAGCCGATCACCATCTTGGCCGCGCTGCCGCTGTCTTTCGGCGGCGGTTTTGTGGCGCTGCTGTTGGCCGGTAAAGCGTTTTCCATGCCTTCTTTGATCGGGCTGATTATGCTGATGGGCGTTGCCACCAAGAACTCCATCTTGCTGGTCGAGTATGCCATTGTTGCCAGGCGGGATCATGGCCTGTCCAGGATGGATGCGCTGTTGGATGCTTGCCGGAAACGCGCGCGGGCTATCGTTATGACCACTATCGCGATGGCGGCCGGTATGTTGCCGATTGCGATAGGCATGGGCGACGCGGATGCCTCCTTTCGCAGCCCTATGGCGGTCGCCGTGATTGGAGGCTTGGTGACTTCTACCTTGCTCAGCCTGTTGGTGATCCCGGTGGCGTATACGTATCTGGATGATTTCAATAATTGGCTCAAGGCGCTTTGGCGGCGTTATGCCAAAGCAACCCCCCAATCCTGAAACGGCAGTTAGGATAGGGTCGGTAATAACTTCCCGAAACATAAGCTCATCGTTCCATGCTCTGCGTCACTGCCATTAAGTTAAGAAAAAAAGCTCCCTCTCCTGCGCGCTAGTTCCCAAGCTCCTGCTTGGGAATCCAGTACGGGAAGCTCTAGCTTCCCGGCTCGCAAAGCTGGAGCTTTGTTCACTGGGTTCCCAAGCGGGAGCTTGGGAACCAGCGTAAAGTAAATTCCTAGTCCTGAAACGGCAGTTGGTCGACGAAAAGAACGAAATGATTGAGCTATTCACCCTTTGGGCGACGCTATGTAACTTGGTATCTCGTGAATATTTTCGTGTATTTCGTGGATAAGATGATTGCTTCGGGTTTATCGGCGTTTCTTATCTAGCGTAACTTTATCAGCGCCATCAATTGTTCTTCGTCAACCGGTCTGGTTAAACAGTAATCAAAACCGGCGGCCAGGGCTTCAGGTTTTTGCTTGCTGTCGGCAAATGTGCTGATGGCGGCGACTTTTAACGGGTTATGCCGGCTTCTTAGGATTTTTATCATCTCCAGCCCCGACATGACCGGCATGCTGAGATCGATAAGCGCCATTTGATAGCGGTTTTTGCCGATCAATTGCAAGGCTTCGGCGCCGTCAGCGGCGGCGTCGACGGTGTAGCCGTTCAGTTCAAGCAGGTTGGCCAGTATCAACCGGTTTATTTCACTGTCATCGGCAATTAATATGCGTTTTTCTGACTGGAGCTGATGATCTATCGTCTGTTTTATCTGCATCATTGACGACCTGCTTAATTGCGCTGTTCTGTTGTGATCCCGACATAATGCGCCTCTGAAACCGAGGTAGTCCGGCTGGTAGGGCATCAGTTCGGCGATGTCGTCCTGTCTGAGCGAGCCGGCCAGTCCGCAGAGCATGGCTCGGTCTTTTGCCAGCTGCACAAAGCGGGCGATGTCGGCCTTTGTCATGACTTGAGTCAATGAACCGTTGTTTTTGTTCATGGTATCGAGCATGACGCCTTTGAAACCGGCATTTTTTAATGCGTCTATGACGGCGAAATCCGGTTGGCTGTCGGCGAATAATACCGCGATCAAGGCCGGATTTTGTTGTGTTAACGCGGCTAGTTTTTCTAGGGTTCCCTGCCAGTCATCGCCGGGAAAAAAGCCGATTTTTATGTAATCGACGCCGGTTTCGGTCATGGTTCTGACGGCTTGGTAAACAATCTCCGGCTGCATCGGCAGGTCGCCAACAGTTGCGCTGACCGGACAACGGCCGCCAATGGCATGAACAATGTTTTTAACAAGGTCAATTTCCAGCGCGCCTAAAGCGCCTAAAGCCGGTTGCTTCAGGTCGATAATATCGACGTTCGCAGTCAAGGCCTGTAAGGCTTCTTCTACGCTGTTAACGCTGGCAAGCATTCCGGTCATGAGCTGATCCCGGCTTTTGCCGCGCCGGTTTTCGGCTGGCTAGTGGCATGCACACCCTCCCTGGCGATTGCCGAACCTGTTCCTGACAGGTTTCCGGCATACACACCATCCCTGGCGATAAAGTCTTTAATAATCTCCATCAACCAACCCCAGGCTTCCAGTTCCCGGTCTCCGGCTGTTTTCTCCAGGCCGATACGCAGATAGTCGATTTCGGCTTGTATTTTTTCCAGCGGGAGCATGTTTAAGCGGCTGATTAAAATCGCCGCTTCCAGCACTGAATACTGGGCGCGGTTAAAGCCTCTAAAGGGCGCATGGTTGGCGGTATGCACGGCTTTGCAGAATAATTTGGGCCGGGTCTCATCGTCTTCAACGCGAACCAGTTCGACTTCGGTATGGGCCAAGGCGCAGGCAAGCACTTGGCCGTTGATTTTTTCCGCCGCTTTTAACGGCCAGTCGCGCCGCCCGGTCAGGCATCCGGCAAACACCCGCACATCGTCGCAGTAGTTGATGACTGCGGTTTTGCTTGCCAGCAGGTTGTTCAATGTGGTCGAAGGGCGGAACGGTAGGATGATGAATTCGTCTTGTACTTCTGGGAATACATGAATGCCCATCGGCGCAATATGCGCAAGGCCTGAACTGTTTTGAGTGATGACGATGGTTTCTTGAATCATTAAGTAATTTCTTATTAAAACAGGCAAATCAAAAAATGATTAATCGCCTGTTGACTAGTCATAGTTTGTGGGTAATGAAAGGAAGCAATCATTAGTGTTATTTTATCGCCAAGGATGGTGTGTATGCCGCAGGCCCGCCGGGAGCGGGCGCGGCGAAAGTGGTTCCGGCCGGTTTAAAGGTGTGCAGGTCGATGGTTGATTCTGCGCTGTCGGTTGCGCAGCCCCATTGCAGCGCTTGATCCTGAGTATAGCGTTTACCCAATTGCCAGGCTATTTCAGCGCGGGCCAGTTCAACGCCCAGATAAAAAGCATGACCGCCGTCGGTTTCAACATGCAGTTTGGGAAACAGGTCGAACGGATCGGTGGCGCTGTGCAGGCCGTCGCGGTTGAAAATATGTACGCCTTCGGCGCTGATTTGGACGCGGTAACTGGGGTCTTTGATTTGTCCGGCCAGTTCCTTGATTTCTTCCAAACTATAAGGGAAGGGCGATGTTTCATGCAAGGCCATTAAACCGGGGTCGATATGCTTGGGCAGCATGTCGTGCTCTTTCGCCGCAAACATGATGCGGCGGGCCAGATCGGCTTCCTTGACCGCCCGGCAGGCATGTTTGCTGACTTGGGTTGCTAAAATGCTGTTGATGTTAAGCTCCGAGCAGATGCCCAGCAGCAAGGCGTTCATGCCCAGGGTATCGGCATGGGTCAGTTCGGTGATGTTGCCGACTCCCAGCATCATTTCAATATCGGGATGGTTCTTTCTGACTTCATGATAACGCACGATGGATTGCGTGAAACCGAAGTGCAGCGGATCCAAAATCGGATCGACGATAAAGCGGCGGTTTTTTGCCTGCATGATGTTGATGGCTCTATCCAGTGAAGCCAAATCTTCGTGTTTTTCCGGGATTAAAATCGGCGTTGCCGCCACTTCGTCGGCAACCCACAAGGTGCTTTCATGCAGGCTGAGCATGTAATCGGCACCCGCTTTGCCGCCCCTGAGCAAATCGTCGGCTTCCAGCGAATCGATGCTGACGGTAAAGCCTTCCTGTTTCAGGGTGCGGATGATGTCTTCCATGTGCGAAAAATCGGTGCTCGGCAAACAGCCTATATCGATCACATCCGCGCCGTTTTGTTTGTAGTAATAGGCGCGCTTGACCACCTCTTCAACGCTGACATTGGGCGCATCGACGATTTCGGCGAAGATTTTGACGCTGTAGCGGTTTAAATCAAGCTTGTGCGCGGCTTGACCGAAAAACATCGGCAAGTCTTTGAGTTCGTCCGGACCGCGTTCAATCGGCAGGCCCAAGTCTTTGGACAAGGATTCCAGATCGCCGCGGCAGCGTCCGGGCACCAGTATGCGATCGGCGCCGAAGGTGTCGGTCAAGCGGCGGCCTATCATGTCCGCGGTCATCAGCGCCGCGACTTTAAGTCCCAGCTGATGCACGGTATAGGTGAATTTCGGCTGCATTTTTTCCAGAATATTATGCAGCTGTTTTTCCGCCAGTTTGCCGGTAAGAAAGAGGATATGTTCGCTCATGTTAACGATTTTAGCCGTTCTTTAACGGTGATGATCAGTTCGTCGACACTTTCAACGACGGTGGTATATTCGAAATCGCGTAATTTTGCGGTGCCTTCCAGGTCGATTTTACGCGGGTAAACCATGACTTTGCCGCCCGGCGCAGTGGTTTCCATTTCCGGCGCTATGTCGCAAGGGTAAACGATGCTCGGAACCTTGCACTTTCCGGCCTGGGAATAAAGATTGGTCACCAGCGAGTCGGCGATGCCCAGCACGCATTTGGCAACCGTATTCGAGGTGGTCGGCGCCATCACAAAGGTATGGTAATAGCCTTTGTAAAAATGTCCGACCGGCGGCGCGGAAGCGGTTTTGTCGCGGTATACCGGCATTTTTTTGCGGATGTCGGCGAGGTTGATGCCGTACATAAGCAACACTTCTTCTCCGGCCTGGCTTAAATACAGGTCAACATCATCGAGGGTCATCAGGAAGTCCAGGCATTCTTCTATGTAATGACCGGAGCCGGTAACGGCCCAGGCTAATCGTGGTTTATTCATTTAATTCAGCATTCATGATTGACGAATGTGTCGTCCACGAAAGACACGAAAAGCACGAAAAATACATAGCAAAAGGGAATAGGGTTGTTGAGCATATCATTTTGATCCGGGTAATTCCGGTGTTTTCAAGTTCAGTTAATTACTACAGCTACTTTAATAAAACAAAGTGTGACCGGAATGCAGGCTTCGCTTGCCAAGGCAGGCAAAGCCTGCACTCCAGCGACAATGTTATTTACTATGCCAATTAAAATTGAAACCGCTAAAAGCTCTTTCGTGATTTTAGTGTCTTTCGTGGACAGAGGGTAATATCAGTTATTATACATGAATTGAAACGCCGATTTCGCGCATAGGAGCTTTTAAGAAATGTTCAGTAATATTAACAAGCCGCTGATTATGGGGATTTTAAATGTAACCCCGGATAGTTTTTCCGATGGCGGTAAATTCTCGGGTCTTAATGAGGCCATACAGCAGGTTGCACTGATGTTGTCCGAAGGCGTGGATATTATCGACATAGGCGGCGAATCGACTCGCCCCGGATCTGATTCGGTTGCGGCCGGCGAACAGATTCGGCGTGTCGTTCCGGTGATTGAGGCTATCAGGCAGCAATTGAACAGCGATGTTGTAATCAGTATCGACACGACCTTAAGCGAAGTCGCCAAAGCGGCGCTGGACGCAGGAGCCAATATCATCAATGATGTTTCAGGCGGCAGAAATGATGCGGCTATATTGACACTGGCGGCTCAAACCGGCGTGCCGATTATTTTGATGCACAGTCAGGGCGTCTCCAAAACCATGCAGGACAATCCGCATTATGATGATGTCGTACAGGAAGTGCTTGATGCCTTGGATGAATGCGTTAATAGGGCATTAAAGGCGGGGATTAAAAAAGAAGCGATTGCGATCGATCCAGGCATCGGTTTTGGTAAACGCAAGCAGGATAATATCGACTTGCTGGCGCACCTTGATAAGTTGGTGGCTACGGGCTTTCCGGTGCTGTTGGGCGCCAGCCGCAAGCGTTTCATGGGGACGATTTGCGACGTCACCGAACCCTCGGAATTGGTTACCGCCACCGCTGTGACCACGGCTTTGGGCGTGATGGCCGGCGTGCAGATGTTTCGGGTGCATGATGTCAAGGAAAACCGGCAGGCGGCCGATGTGGCCTGGGCTATTAAACAGAGTCGGTAAGCTGGCTGCCTCAGAATCAAATCGATTAAACGCGGAATACGGGTAAACAGATGCTTAAAAATCGTTTATTCGCCACGAAGAAAAACAAACTTCGCGTCTTCGTGGCGAATGATGATAGGCGAGGCGCCTTAGCTGTCAGTTATAGTTATTTTGACTGTTTTTTCTAGCGGTGTCTGTTGCGTGGGTTTCCGACGGAGCGCGATAATCGCCCTCGGATAAATAGGTAAGAAACATCGGCAGTAATACAAGGATGGCTAAAACCAGTACCACGCCGCCGATGGATATTAAAAGTGTCTTAAAGTTCCCGCCAATATTTTCTACAGGGTCATCTGAATCCGTTGAAGACTGGGTTTGGTCGTCTTGGTTTGACATGTTAATCTCCCGATAACTGATTGAAAGAAAAATGAATTACCACTACATAGCTGAAGCTGGCCGTTGCTATGCTAGTCCCATCATGAGGTTCCTGCAACTTTATTGCGTAGTATTGATGTCTTAATAAAACAACAACTTAAAAGTGTTGTGAGGCTTCGGAATCTTATCAGCGAGAACACGTCATCAGTAAATCCGTTCCACCCTTACGCATTGCGGATTCAACTCCGAAGTGCAATTCCAGTCATCAGGTGTCGTTCATGCCATCGTAGGCGAAGCTTTTCTTAAGCGGCGGATTCAATTGATGAACCCCCTTTTACAGCGATTGCTACAATAATATTTTATATGATACTGTATATGGTATGAGTGAAATTATCATGGATACCGATATTCTGTTTTCCGGGTTATATTCGGCAAGCGGCGCCTCTTTTAAAATATTGGAGCATCTTGCTGCGGGACGCATTCAGTTAGCGTTATCGACGCCTTTATTGTTCGAATATGAAGATGTCCTCAAGCGCAATCAAACGAAGTTGAATGTGTTGGATGAAGATATAGATGTTGTTTTGGATAATCTCTGTGCTTTTAGTCGATTTCAGAAAGTATATTTTTTATGGAGGCCTTATTTGCCTGATGCCAAGGATGATTTAGTGTTGGAATCGGCGGTGGCGGCAAAGGTTAAAACCATCGTCAGCTACAATTTAAAAAATTTTGTTGGCATTGATAAGTTTGGCGTTGAAGCCATTGTTCCTAAAACTTTATTGGAGCGCTTGCAATGAGTGCGTTAAGTTTGCGTTTACCGGATTCTGTTCATCGGCATATTAAAGAGCTCGCCCGGCAAGAAGGGGTGTCCATTAATCAGTTTATTTCCAGTGCGGTTGCCGAAAAAGTCTCGGCTATAGCAACGGAAGATTATTTGCAGCAACGTGCGCAACAGGCGGATAAACAGGCTTTTCAGCGCTTGTTGGCTGGGGTTCCAAACCGTGAAGCGCTTCCGGGCGATGAGTTGTAACCTGATTAACTGATGTTACGCATGCATCTAATAAATAAAGCGTAGTCCACGAAAGGCACGAAAAACAAAGTGGGTATACAGAGGAGAACAAAGACGCAAAAAACAAAGCGCGTCCCTCTCCTGTCCGTTAGGCCTGTATCAAGTTACATACCGGTCATGAACGTTGTCAAAAGGAATGTGGCTAAATGCTTGGCATTACATCGTTAACCGAGAAATATACTGTTCTATGTGTTTTCGTGTCTTTCGTGCTTTTCGTGGACAATGCGTAACATCAGCTGGTTAAGATAAAAAAATTACCCAATATTGACGTGACGGCCTGCAATGCGGAACTTAGAAACTGAGAGTTTAATGAGCAAACAAGAAAAATCCCTAACAATGACAGCGCGCCAGCATGCACATGTAGTGCATAGATTCAGAACGCAATCACATCAAGAATCGCAATCCATTATTTTTCCAAAAACAACATCAAGCAGAAGGGGATACATTCCTATGAGGAAATGATCCGGACAGAGGATAAATAAACCATGCAGTATCATTTTGAGTGGGATCCCGTTAAAGCTAAAACCAATTTACATAAGCATGGCGTCAGTTTTGAGGAAGCGGCTGAAATATTTCTTGATCCTTTACAATTATCTATGCCTGATAAACAGAGTGAATTGGAAGAGCGATGGATTACGTTGGGCAATACCCAAGCACAGCAATTACGTTTAGTGGCGCATACTTTTATGACCTATCACCCAGAGCAAGTCACCATCCGCATTATTTCGGCAAGACCTGCGACACGACATGAACAAAAACACTATGAGGGTTCATAATGAAAGACGAATATGATTTTTCCAATGCCGAACGCGGGCGTTTTTATCGCCCTGACGCGCAATTAAATATCCCGGTTTATTTAGATCACGATGTTGAAAGCTGGTTTGCCGAGAAGGCAAAAATGAAAGGCGTTAATCTGCAATCTTTAATTAATGAATTATTGCGAAAGGATATATCGTTAATACAAGAAGTCACCGGCAAAGGATAAACTTTAATGCCCAATCAGGTGAAAGCATATCTACCCATTATATGGCAATACGCGAAATGCAAGCCTGCGCTTATGTAGAACGGAACGCACAATAAAAAACGGAAAGTCTCGTGCCTTGATGCGAGAATGGTTTATAGCGCCATTGCATGCTATTGAAACAGCCGTTAATTGATTATACGTAAGCTCGTCATACCCGCCGGGAAGCGGGTATCCAGTGCCATGGATGGTAAGTTCTAATCCATCCATGGCGCTGGATTCGCTACGCGCTCTAACGGGTCTGCCGGAATGACGACCTTGAATCGTGTAACCATGAAATCTGACAAAGTAGAATTAAGCTTTTAATTAACGAGGAAATCGTTAATTATCGTTATGACAATAATAATCAGGAAATAATTGAAAAATGAGCAAGCGGATAGGTACGAGGGTATGCGTTGCTCTACCTCCTGCATCCTTGCCGTCGTACCCACCCTATGAATTGAGAGTTTAATGAGCAAACAAGAAAAATCCCTAACAATGACAGTATTGATGACACCGGATATGGCGAATTTTTCCGGCAACGTTCACGGCGGTTCTTTATTGAAATTGCTGGATCAGGTGGCTTATGCCTGTGCGGCAAAATACTGTAAAAAATATGTGGTGACCGCGGCGCTCGATCAGGTGTTCTTTAAACAACAGGTCAATGTCGGCGAGCTGGTTACTTTTTATGCGCATGTCAATTATGTCGGCCATTCATCAATGGAAATCGGGGTCAAGGTTTTTGCCGAGGATTTAAGAACCGACCAAAAGAGGCATACGACATCCTGCTATTTTACGATGGTGGCGATGGATGAACACGGTCAGACTGTGGAAGTTCCGAGATTAAAATTGGATAACGATATGGAAATAAGACTTTACCAAGCGGCGCAAATGCGCAAAAAAATACGCCAGGAAAGCCTGGAGAAAAATCGTGCCATGCAGGTGGAGTTATTAGAGGATGAGCTGTAATTTATGATTATGCAGGGAAATTTTGAACAACTGCCGTTAAAGGATTTTGCCGAAAAAGCCTATTTGGATTATTCCATGTATGTGATTTTGGACAGGGCGTTGCCGCATATCGCCGATGGCTTGAAACCGGTGCAACGGCGTATTGTTTATGCGATGTCTGAGCTGGGTTTGACGGCGACGGCCAAATTTAAAAAATCGGCCAGAACCGTCGGCGACGTGCTGGGTAAATACCATCCGCACGGCGATTCCGCCTGCTATGAGGCGATGGTGCTGATGGCGCAGGATTTCTCCTACCGCTATCCGCTGGTTGACGGGCAGGGTAACTGGGGCTCGCCGGACGATCCCAAATCCTTTGCCGCGATGCGCTATACCGAATCCCGTTTGACCGCTTATGCGCAAACTTTGTTAAGCGAGTTGGGGCAGGGTACGGTCGACTGGGCGGATAATTTTGACGCGACGCTGAAAGAGCCGGTGCTGTTGCCGGCGCGACTGCCGAATATCTTGCTGAACGGCACCATGGGTATCGCGGTCGGCATGGCGACCGACATACCGCCGCATAATCTGCGCGAAGTCGCCCATGCCTGCATCCAGTTATTGGACGATCCGGATAGTACGCTGGACATGCTGTTTGCCCATATCAAAGGCCCCGATTATCCGACCGATGCGGAAATCATCACCTCGGCTGACGAGATACAAAAAATGTATATCAGCGGCGGCGGTTCGATAAAAATGCGCGCCAAATACGAGCAGGAAGACGGCAATATTGTGATCACCGCGCTGCCGCATCAGGTTTCCGGCGCTAAATTGATGGAGCAGATAGCCGCACAAATGCTGGCGAAAAAGCTGCCGATGATTGAAGATTTGCGCGATGAATCGGATCATGAAAATCCGACCCGTTTGTTGGTGATTCCGCGCTCAAAACGGATCGATGTCGACGAGGTGATGTCGCATCTGTTCGTCACCACCGATCTGGAAAAAAGCTATCGCGTCAACATGAACATGATCGGCCTGGACGGACGGCCCAAGGTTAAAGGCCTTAGGGACATACTGGTCGAATGGCTGGCGTTTCGGACCGAAACCGTGCGAAAACGCCTGCAATACCGGCTGGATAAGGTGCTGGCGCGCTTGCACATTCTCGATGGCTTGCTGATTGCCTATCTGAATATCGATGAGGTCATCGCGATTATCCGCACTGAAGACCATCCCAAACCGGTGCTGATGGAGCGTTTCGGCATTACCGATATTCAGGCCGAAGCGATACTGGAATTAAAGTTACGGCATCTGGCCAAGCTCGAAGAGATGAAGATTCGCGGCGAGCAGGACGAGTTGGAACTGGAACGCGCCGCGCTGGAAAGAACCCTGGCTTCGCCGCGCTTGTTAAACCGCCTGATCAGAAAAGAACTGGAGCGCGATGCGGAGAAATACGGCGATGATCGCCGCTCGCCGATTGTTGCCAGGGATGCGGCGCAGGCATTGGAAACAACGGCGTTAATAAGCAACGAACCGTTAACCGTTATTTTGTCGGAAAAAGGCTGGATCAGGGCGGCCAAAGGCCATGACATTGATGTGGGCAGTTTAAATTATCGTTCCGGAGACGGCTTTCTGGATGCGGTCAAATGCCGGACCACGCAGCCGGTTTATATCCTCGATTCCACCGGGCGGGCTTACAGCACTTCGTCGCATGACCTGCCGTCGGCCAGAACGCAGGGCGAACCGTTGACCGGGCGGCTTAATCCGCCGCCGGGTTCATTATTCGTGCATCTTCTGTCCGGGCAACCGGACGACTGGTATGTGCTTGCCAGTCATTTCGGTTACGGGTTCCGGGTTCAGCTGAAAGAGTTATTGAGTAAAAACAAGGCCGGTAAGCTGCTTATCAGCTTGCCTGATGGCGCCAAAGTATTAAAGCCCGCGCCGATACGCAGTGAGGCCGATTCGCTGGCGGTGGTGACTTTGCAAGGCCGTTTGCTGATTTTTCCCGTGGCCGAACTGCCCGCGCTGGCGAAAGGCAAAGGCAATAAGCTGATTCAAATTCCGAGCGCCGATCTGACTGGCGGAAAAGATTATGTAGTCGCAGCGATAGCATTGCCTGAAAACGGGTCATTGAAAATCATTGCCGGTAAACGGCAGCTAACGCTTAAAGGCGCGGATATTGGACATTATTCAGGCAATCGCGCCAAGAGGGGATTGGCATTGCCCAGAGGCTTTCAGAGGGTTGATGGTTTGGAGAGCGAGTGATTTGCAAATTATCGGTGCTTATTTTTTATCAGTCGTTTTCAACCTAACGATAAGACGCCGGTAATCGTCCTCACTTAAAGCATCGTTGACTATAAGCACAGACTGCTTCTGTGCATTTCTGTTAAAGTGCAAAAATATCGCGAATACGGTGATGACTGTTGAATCCATGATTTGAACCGGTTCAAAGTCATTGCCGTCGGATACTTCCCAACCCAGTGCTTCAGTATGCTTGATTTTGTGCTGCCCGCTCTTTAATCGCTTATTACTAAACCAAAGATGCATGCAGATCCCTGTCAACAGAGCCAGTTTGACGGCAACCGGCAAAGCATTGGCGATGCTTGAGCCCAATGCCAGCATATGCATGACAACAAGCAGCCGCTTTAATCGTTGGGAGGGTTTAAGCTCCAGCAGCAGAGTGGGTTCGAGTTTTTTTGACACGTCGGGCTTTCTTGGGTTGCTTTCGGTTGATGACGTGTATGCCAAGGCAATACACATGATACTGAAGGATGTAAAAACGGTACCCGATCTTATGGACTCAGCTTCCGTTTACCAGTCCAGTTTTCAAGTTATGGATTGTGTGGGATAAAAGTATAGTGGACCCTGAAATCCATACAATAGTTAAAGCTATGCTCTGTCGGAAAATGAGAGGCCGGAAATGGGCGAAAGCAAACGGAAAATTTTCACAGGGACTCAAAAAGCCAACATACCTAGCCTTAATTACTGCAATTGCCCCGAGTACATTTTTCCATTTAAACGCAACTTAATCCCCAGTTGTTTCTGTTTTTTCAAATTTTCCGGAGCTTCTTCTGCTGTTGCACTCATGCGATCTATTTGATGATGCTCCACAACTTGCAGATCACGCCAACCATGGGTCGCGGTATCCGCCAATTCCAGGGTGCGCTCTACGGTGTCCGTCGTGTAGTCTGTATTGCCGCAGCCACTACCGCTACCTTCTGTGATCTGCCATGAACTCATGGCAAGATCTTTCAGTACGGGCCTCAGGCGGTTATTTTCTTCGATGAATAACGATAAGTAGTTGCTCTCGCCGCCTTCCGCACAGTGAGGACTATGACCTATATCCATACGCACACCAAACGCACGCACACCCGGCGCAAGATTGTAGCGGGCAGTGTCTATCCCTAAGCCCGCTCCATAAATGCGAATGCTGGCATCTTCTTCAATTTTGTCTTGGTACAGACTGATGACTTTGTTTTGCTTAAGATCGATCACCGCCAAGGCGAATCCTTTTGTATCTTCTCCAGTCTCGGCTTGTTGATCGTGGAGATCATGAAACAGTGTCACGATGGTTTGCTCGGGTTTTACCGGATGCGTTTTGCACACCAAATTAATAATATCGCCGCGTCCGCCATTAAGCTCGCCACTGCCATAATCAATTGCCAGTTTTTTGCTGAGCACAGGGCTGATCAGCCTGATGTTACAAGCGCCGCCACGCAGCGCGGTCTCCGGCCCTGAAAAGGCTATCAGTGCTGCGTTGCTGGATTTGGATTTTGCTATGCCCGGTTGTTTGCCGGTTTTGGGCGTATAAGCAAAATGCGACAGGCTGCTTCCCCAGATTTCGCCCAATTCCGCTGTTTTAGCCGTACAGTTTAGATCCCGTTCTAAGTCGGCATCATCGCCATGACATTGATAAAATTGAAATGCGTCGGCTAACCAAACTTCGAGATTGCCATCGGCATCCAGATCGGAAACATGGACAATGTCGCTGCCATGTATCCGTTCAGGTACGCCAACAATTTGAAAAGATTGGGTGTCGAACACCAACAACAGCCGTGAACCGTCGCCTTCGTAAGGCCATCTAGGCAGCGCAGAATTAGTATTTATGTTTAAACTCAAATAGACCAATGACTTAATATGCTGAGGATATTTCCACCAACTCGCTGTGTAAATAGAAGCCTTGCGGAGGTGCAATTCGGCGATTAACGCCTGCATTTTTTGTTGTTCTTTGTTATCCATGCCCTCAACCAGTTTGTTCAACCAGGCATCCATATCGAGCGGTACTTGGGGAGGGACTTGCAACGATGTTGCTTGAAATTGATTTGCCTTGTTCAGCGCCAAGTGGCTGTGTTGTAGCTTAAATGAACTGGTTTGCGGTTCGGAAACCCAATTGTTACAAAGCTCTTTCAGCCAGTCTTGCGACGGAGCGTTTGCCTTATCGAAGCAAGCTTTGCCGTTGTTGGTCAGAAATTCCAATAGAAATTCGTGGACTGCGCCTGATTCCTGATGGCCTAGCAGGCCAAGATAACGGCTGCGCATCTCTCGCGCTTCATCGGATTCACCCTTGATAAGCCAGTCCCAATCGGGTTCGACAGAGCAATTCGCTTTGGGGTCTTGCAGATGTTGTAGTGCAAAGGTTGCACGTAAATCAGCTTTCCCCGCTAACAAGGAATTAATAACGCTACATGATGACTCGTTTAACAGTTTTTCTAATTCAGCCAACGCCGCCGTTTGTGCCTGTGGTGTTTTAGCCAAAGTAAAACCAAGATCCTTATCATAGCGAAGTAGGCTAGTCATTTGCTGAATTAACGTTTGCTGCGCTTGCGTCGGCCATGCCGTGGGCGCATTCGCTAGCGACGACTGTTTAAGGCGCAAAAATGTCGCCAGTCGTAATACATTCTCGTAGCCCGGCTTGCCGCGCGCGTAAGTATCGTCATTGGTTAGCGTCGGCAAAGGGGCGATGGACGAGACATCGGCCTCCAAGCCCTGAAGCATCCTGGCTAACTCCAAATCCGTCGGCGCCAAACTGCTCCAGAAACTCAACAGCAATACGCAATCGTCAGGCCCGGTGCCTTGACAGCGATTGGCCGATAAAAATTGGGCGAATTTATGCTGTAACACCGGAGCCGCTTTGTTGCCTAGATCTAAGGCTATTTTTTTATGGATGTCGGCTATTTCTTCCGTCCGTGAGGTCTGGTATCCGCTGCGTTCATGGACGCATTTGCTGAAATCGAACTGCCCCGAACTCAAGTCTGCGATTGCGCTAAATCCGCCCTGATTAGGTTGCAACAAAAATGGGTTCTGGGCTGGGTTCAGCCAAGCATTTTGCGGCATACATTCCCAGAGTATCAGAAAGGCGGTCTGTTCTTCTTTCCAGCTTGGATAAGGGCCGAACAGGCTGATGTGACTGAAAAAGAGGCCTAGGCCCTCTGTTTTTGCCGCCGCAACTTCCTGCGGAAACCAAGCGCTCATCTTGTTGATAACATCGGACGGTTTAGTAAATGTTAGCAATGCTCCTTGTCCCGCGAAAATCAGCCCGTTTTCACGGATAACCTTGGGCTGCTTAAGAAATTCCGCCATCTGATAAAGTTGGTCGATGCGCTCCGGCGTGGCTTCATGCACCGCAAACGCTTCTATCGACTCTTCGTTGGTTTTGACCATGGCTTGTATTTCTTTAATCACCGCATCAAACTCTTGCGGATTCAGCGACGGTAAAGAATTGCCGGTATGTGCTTGTACGAACACCAGCGGTGCCGAGCAAAGTATTGCCAAGATCATTGTGCGAACAGCATTCGCGGCTGGCACTGCCATACTATTTTTCATCGATTATTCTTCCAAGTTGTGATGATATGTTAGGTTTTGTTGACGTTTCATCTCAGCCATAAAAGTACCGAGGAAAATGACAGCATACCCATGTAATTAATATCTTTTTTCTCATATCGAGTGGCAATTCTGCGGTAGTGTTTGAGCTTGCCAAACATACATTCGACCGCATGCCGCTCCTTATAATGCCAATAATCTCACTCAATTTCTTCTTTCCGATTCGATTTTGGCGGGATGACTGCTTTTACTTCCCGATATTCCAACCACTCCCTCAAAAGGTATTTTTTATCTGGACAATGGGGTCCACTTTAATCCGAGAGGATCAATACTGTAAATGCTGGTAATGAAAATGGTCACACAGATTTCTTGTCTTTGTTCAAACAGCGATATAATCAGCGCACTTTAAACTTAATATGTTGTTTCAATGAACCCTAACTGGAAAAATTTCCTGCTTTCTAAAAACGCAACATTCAACAACGATACCGACATCGTTTTTTCATCGCCAGAGCATGAGGGCAATAAGCATATTTACCCGATTACGCATCTGGGTGTTTTGACGATTGCAGGCATTGATGCGGCAAAATTTTTACAGGGACAAATCACCTGCAATATTAACGATATAACCGATGCTAAAAGCAGTCTTGGCGCATTATGCAATCCCAAGGGCAGAGCGATTACCACTTTTTTACTGGTTAAAAACGCCGATGATTTTTTGATGATTTTGCCCCAAGAGTTACTGGCATCAGTCAAGAAAAGACTACAGATGTATGTGTTGCGATCCAAGGTAACCTTAACCGACAGTTCGGATCAGTTATCTCTAATCGGCTTATACGATAAAGCATCGCAAGCCGCCGAAGAAACGGAACAGCGCTTTGCAACAAGCAACCGGGGAAACATCGTCGTTAATCTTCAGGGACGCCGCTTGATTATTGCCGAGACCGATAACGCCCAGGCGCTTTGGGATGAGAAGGATAAACTGGGCTTCCAAGCGGAAGGTTCGGCGCAATGGCGCTATCTCGATATAATTTCGGGGATTCCCTGGCTTAGTGCGGAAACATCGGAAGAGTTTATTCCGCAAATGCTTAATCTGGATAAGTTGGGCGGCATCAGTTTCAACAAGGGCTGTTATACCGGACAGGAAATTGTTGCCCGGACTCATTATCTAGGCAAGGCAAAAAGGGAAATGTTTCTCGCCGAATGCGATGTCTCGGCAACTCCGGAAGCTAATTCAACAATTATTGATGACAGCGCTGACACAGAACAAAGTGTAGGTAAAGTGCTGTGTGCGCAAAACGCACACAATAGTTGCAAAATGCTTGTTGTCCTGCAAATCTCTGACGCAAACGCTTATAATCTTAAGCTGAAAAATCAGAACCAAGATAAAATTACATTATTAACCGTATAATTTTATTACGTATTATTTATCGAGGGATGCAACAATAATGCAATTTACTTCCGTTCAGGACTTTCTTGATCATGTTCAAGCCGAACTTGATGCCAATCGTCTTGTTTTGCCTACCTTGCCCGATATTGCCTTAAAGGTTAAGAATGCTGTGACGGATGGCGATATATCGGCTAAGGAGTTGGCTGATATGATAGTGACCGATGCGGCATTATCGACACAAATTATTCGTGTAGCCAATAGCCCGATGTACCGTGGCGCATCTGAAATCAATAACATACAAATGGCCGTTTCAAGATTGGGCAACAATACCGTTCGTAGTTTAGTTACCTGTCTGCTAATGAAGCAGATATTCCGCCCCTCATCAAAGCTGTTGGAAAGTCTGTTCAGGCGAACCTGGGAACAAAGCATTAATGTTTCAGCCATCAGCCGGGCTCTTTGTGCGTTTGTTCCTCATCTTAATGCCGACGAGGCCATGCTGGCAGGCCTTATTCATCAAATAGGCAAATTACCCATATTAATGCTGGCCGAGAAGATTCCGGAGTTTAGGGATAGTCCGACCAGAATGGAAAAGCTGTTGGAAAAAGTACACCCCGCCGTGGGAAAATTGATTATGAATGCTTGGGACTTTCCGGTAAATTTAAAGCCGGTAGCGTCCGAATATGTTAATTTCCGATATGACTCAGGACCTAAAGCCGATTATGTCGATGTGGTACAAGTTGCATTTTTGCAAAGTATAGCGGGAACCGATCACCCAGCATGCCGGGTTGATTGTTCTATAGTTCCTTCATTCGCCAAGCTCGGATTTTCCGCTGACGCCGAAATACTGGAAATTGAGGGTATTTCAGATGAAATTGAAATTGCCCGAAGCCTGCTCTCCTAAATATGTTTAAAGCTATGATTAATACAGAAACTGCCTCGCGTTTTCGCCGATTAGGCACAATTACAATTTTTGCCGTTTATTTTGTCATCCTTGTTGGCGGAATCGTAAGGGCTTCCGGTGCAGGCATGGGCTGTCCCGACTGGCCGACTTGCTTTGGACAGTGGGTGCCGCCAACGGATGAGGCCCAGTTGCCCGCTAATTACCATGAGATTTATGCACAACGCGGTTATGAAAATACCCAGTTCAACCCGGTCAAAACCTGGACCGAATACACCAATCGCCTGGTCGGCGTGACGATTGGCTTTTTGATCTTGCTGACGGCCTGGTCGTCGCGCATTTATCTTAAAACGGATAGAACCATTTTTTATTTGGCGGTCAGCGTGTTTTTTCTGGTCGGTTTTCAAGGCTGGCTAGGTTCCACCGTTGTGGCAAGCAATCTCAAACCTTTTATGATCACCTTGCACATGTTATTGGCTTTGTTCATCGTCGCATTGCTTATTTATACGATTGCGCGTTCGCAACGGGATGTCCTCGCCCGGCTTGATATTCGATCGCTGCCGGATAAATTTAGAATCGTCTTAATCGCGGCAATGATCATGACTCTGCTGCAAGTGGCTATGGGGACTCAGGTCAGGGAAGCGGTAGATTTTATTGCCCACAATCATGCTTATATCGAGCGCCAATACTGGCGCGACGACTTTCCGGTCATTTTTTACATACACCGATCCTTCTCCTCGATTATTTTATTTACCAATCTGTGGTTGGCCTGGAAAATTGTCCGGTCTGTCGATAAAAGCAGTCTGTTGCGGCGCATCGGTTTATCCCTGGCCGGTCTGGTTATCACCGCCATTATTGCAGGCATCAGCCTCGATAGATTGGGAATGCCGCCGGTTGCCCAGCCGATTCATCTATTGATGGCTAACCTTATTTTCGGTGCGCAGTTTTTCCTGTTCAGTTGCCTGAATTACGCGGCAAAAAAATAGCTTTAACCGGATGTTTTTTTTGAATTGCCTGGTTAATTAATGCACCACGAAGACACGAAGGGCGCGAAGTTTATGTTTTTCGTGTGAATAAATGATTCGGATATACAAAGTCGAACATCGGCTAACTTGATACAACAACCTGCCGTTGATTTTATCGTTCCTGCCGACAGGACAGCCTTGTTGGATGTAGAATGGCGCAAATAATAATAAACCCGCTGGTTATCAATGACGATCCAAGATTCATCCGTAAGTTTAAGTCTGCTTAGAAATTCCTTTAAGCGTTTTTTACCCAATCCCCAAGCTGTCGCGCTGGCAATCATTCTGATTGCCAGTTTTGTGCTGATTTATTCATTGTCCGACCTGTTGATGCCGGTTTTCGTATCGATTGTGCTGGCGTATCTACTGGAAGGCCTGGTAAGCAAGGCCGAAGGCATGAACATGCCGCGCCTGCCCGCTGTCTATCTGGTGTTTTCGGTGTTTATGGCGTGTCTGGTTTTTTTATTGTTTTATTTGATACCGATAGTTTCACAGCAGGCGGTCGAACTTGTGCAACAGATTCCTGAGATATTGAACAGGGCGAGAATCGGAATCATGAGCTTGCCGGACATGTATCCGCAGTTTATTTCAGAAAGCAAAATTCAGCAGATGATGTTTGCCGTGCAGCGGGAATTGTTAACTTACGGGCAAAATATATTGTCGCGTTCAGCAGCATCCGTTGTGGGCTTGGTCAGCGTAATGATCTATCTGTTCCTGGTGCCGATGATGGTGTTTTTCTTTTTAAAAGACAAACAGATGCTAGTGTCTTGGTTTTTACAGTTTATGCCGAAAGACAGACATTTGACCGTACGGGTTTGGGAAGAGGTCGATATGCAGATCGGTAACTATGTGCGCGGCAAGTTTGCCGAGGTTTTTATTCTCTGGGCCGTCAGTTATGTGACTTACGCGGCGATGGGGCTGAATTATGCCATGTTATTGGCTGTTTTAATGGGCGTGCAGGTCATTATTCCCTACATTGGCGCAACGTTGGTTACCTTCCCGGTTTTGGGCGTCGCTTATTTTCAGTGGGGATTAGGTGGCGATGAGTTTATGTATATTGTTATCGCCTACTCCATTATTCAGGCGCTGGACGGTGTTATCTTGGTGCCGGTATTGTTTTCGGAGGCGGTTAATTTGCATGCTGTAGCCATTATCGTCGCCATTTTGTTTTTTGGCGGTTTGTGGGGTTTTTGGGGAGTGTTTTTGGCTATTCCATTAGCGACCGTTGTCAAGGCGGTGCTGACCGCCTGGCCGCGGATTGGCGATAACAGTCTGGATGCGAATTATTAGCTACCACGAAGTTTTATGTTTCATTCTGCGTGTCCTGCGAGGTGTTTTTATGCGGCTTAGATAACATATCAATTATTAATTCGGCTAAGGAATGTGCATGAAATAACTTTTGCAATAGCATCGCCATTATCCCCAGACCTGGCAGGTTTTAAAAACCTACCAGGTCTAACTTGCGAAGTTATTTTATGGGTATTCCTAAGCGAATATCTACAAAATATCCGATGCGTAATCGGCCAAGCGTGAACGCTCGCCACGGCGCAAGGTGATATGCGCCCCATGCGGCCAGGTTTTAAATCGGTCTACAACATAAGTCAATCCCGAGGTTGTCGCTGTTAAATAAGGCGTGTCTATCTGCGACAGATTGCCGATACAGATGATTTTGGTTCCGGGACCCGCTCGGGTTATCAATGTTTTCATCTGTTTCGAGGTCAGGTTTTGAGCCTCGTCAATGATCAGGTAGCGATTGAGGAATGTTCGTCCGCGCATGAAGTTAAGCGACCTGATTTTGACCCGGTTCATAATGATGTTGCTGGTTGCGCTTTGCTCCCATTCGCCGTGCTCCGCATTACTGCCCAGCAGTTCAAGGTTATCGATTAATGCGCCCATCCACGGCGCCATTTTTTCTTCTTCCGTACCGGGCAAAAAGCCTATATCTTCACCGACCGGGACGGTTTCGCGGGTCATGATGATTTCCTGGTAAGCTTTGTTCTCCAGGGTCAAGGTAAGTCCTGCGGCCAGTGCCAACAGGGTTTTTCCGGTGCCCGCCGTACCCAGCAAGGTGACAAAATCAATGTTGGGATCCAACAAGACATTGAGGGCAAAGTTTTGCTCCCGGTTTTTCGCCGTTATGCCCCAGACATTGTTGTGTTTTGCGCGATAATCCTTGGCCAGTTCCAATACCGCAATTTGTCCGTCGCAAGATCTGACGATGGCTTCAAAATTGGTTTCGTCTTCTATGTACAAATATTGGTTGGGATACCATTCGATTACTATGGGGGCTTCCAGTTTGTAAAAAGTGCGGCTTTTTTCCTGCCAGGATTCCATTTTGGCGCCGTGTATCGTCCAGAAATCCTTTTCCAGCGCCATTGCGCCGCTGTATAGCAGGTCAATGTCATCCAGGGTCTGGTCGTTATGGTAGTCTTCCGCAAGCAACTCCAATGTCGCGGCTTTGATGCGCATGTTGATGTCTTTCGATACCAGAATAACATGGGTATCAGGCAGTTTTTTGGTGAGCGCCAGGACGATTCTGAGTATGGAGTTGTCGGCCAGGGTGCCGGGCATGCTTTCCGGCAGCAGAGCGGTCATGGCGCTGGTCTGGAAATATAAGCGTCCGCCGTCAGTCGTTTCGGCTTTCGGGCCGTGTTTTATGCCCGACAACGGTAGGCCGTCGTTGATGGTTTGCTGGTTGGCTCCTTGGATTAATTCATCCAGAAACCGACTGACCTGTCTTACATTGCGCGCCAGTTCGGTCAGGCCTTTTTTTGCATGATCGAGCTCTTCCAGAACGATCATGGGAATAAAAAGGTCATGTTCCTTAAAGCGGAAGATGGCTGCCGGATCGTGCATCAGCACGTTGGTGTCCAGGACAAATAGTTTTTTATCCGGCGATGTTTGAATGTTCATGGTCAGTTGCTGCTGATTTCATGTAAGGCTTGCAGCACTTCTTCACAATGGCTTTTGACTTTTACTTTGCGCCATTCATGAACAAGCACGCCTTGGGGATTGATCAGAAAAGTGCTGCGCTCGATGCCTCGAACCTGCTTGCCGTACATGTTTTTCATTTTGATCACGTCGAACAGCTGGCAGAGTTTTTCATCCGGGTCTGAAAGCAGGTCGAAAGGGAACTCCTGTTTGCATTTAAAGCCTTCGTGAACGCGGACGGTATCACGGGATACGCCGACTATGACGGCGTTGAGCTCACCACCTATCAGTTTACTTGTGCGCTACCTAAGAATTTAATATGAATATTATTACCATATTAAAATCAATGTGTTAAATTTAAGCCTTGGTTTTTGGCTAGTTTATAGTTGATGAGGTATTGGT
>Ga0207975_100230_pt1 | contig 37566 bp, 35 predicted proteins | sample LakWasMe91_HOW11_2_FD_183913 | JGI IMG/M metagenome (GOLD analysis project Ga0207975, IMG submission 183913) | Freshwater sediment methanotrophic microbial communities from Lake Washington under simulated oxygen tension - Sediment Metagenome... | ecosystem: Environmental > Aquatic > Freshwater >...
CGGGCGCGGCCAACCACAACATCCTGGTGTTCGGCATCGTGTTCATCGTGGCCGGCCTGGCGTTCAAGCTCGGCGTGGTGCCGTTCCACATGTGGGTGCCCGACGTCTACCAGGGTTCGCCAACCGCGGTCACGCTGCTGCTGGGCGGTGCGCCCAAGCTGGCCGCCTTCGCGATCTGCATCCGCCTGCTGGCCGAAGGCCTGCTGCCGCTGGCGACCGACTGGCAGCAGATGCTGATGGTGCTGGCCGTGCTGTCGCTGGCGATCGGCAACCTGACCGCGATCGCGCAGACCAACATCAAACGCATGCTGGCTTATTCGACCATCGCGCAGATGGGCTTCGTGATGCTTGGCCTGCTCGCCGGCGTGACCACCATGGCAGACGGCAGCGCAAATTACACCAACACCGCGACCGCCTACAGCTCCGCGATGTATTACTCGATCACCTATGTGCTCACCACGCTGGGCAGCTTCGGCCTGATCATGATGCTGGCCCGCTCCGGCTTCGAAGCCGAACAGCTGAACGACTTCAAGGGCCTGTCCAAACGCAGCCCGTGGTTCGCGGCCGTGATGACGGTGCTGATGTTCTCGCTGGCCGGCGTGCCGCCGATGATGGGCTTTGCCGCCAAGTTCTCGGTGCTGCAGGCAGTTGTCGGCAGCGGCCAGGTGTGGCTTGCGATCGTGGCGGTGATGTTCTCGCTGATCGGCGCTTTCTACTACCTGCGCGTGGTCAAGGTGATGTGGTTCGACGAGGCGGTCGATGTTGCGCCGCTGGCGGTGCCGTTCGACATGCGCGTGGCGCTGTCGGTCAATGGCGTCGCGATCATCGCCCTCGGGCTGCTGCCAGGTTCGCTGCTGGCCGCCTGCATGCACGCGATGACCAAGACGCTCGGGTCCTGACCCGATGGATGTTTCCGTTGCCAGCTGGTTGGTGATCATCGTCGCACTGGTGCTCGCCAACCTGCCGTTCCTTAACGAATCCGTGTTCGGCTTCATTCCGCTTAAATCCAGGGCGCCGGACACGGCCGCTGTGAAGCCGTTCTGGGTGCGCCTGTTCGAGCTGGTTGTCCTGTACTTCGTGGTGGGCGCGTTTGCCTATGTGCTCGAAGCGCGCATCGGTACCCGGTTCCCGCAGGTCAAAGAGTTTTACATGCTGACCGTGCCCTTGTTCGTCACGCTCGCCTTTCCCGGATTCGTCGTGCGCTACCTGCTCAAGCGGCGCCACTAAAGCTTTCCATCCAAGGAGTCGCGCATGGACCATCCGCAGCTCGAAGAAACCTTCATCGACGGCCAGCTGGCCTATGACGGCAATTTCCTCAAGGTCGCGCGCGACCGCATCCGGCTGCCGGACGGCAAAGTCACCGAGCGCGAGTACATCAGGCATCCCGGTGCGGTCGTGATCCTGCCGCTGCTGGACGACGGCCGCGTGCTGCTCGAGCGCCAGTTCCGCTACCCGCTCGGGCGCGTCTTCATCGAATTCCCGGCCGGTAAAATCGACCCCAACGAGGATGCGCTCGACTGCGCCAAGCGCGAACTGCAGGAAGAAACGGGCTACACGGCCAGCGACTGGCATTTTGTATGCACCATCCACAATGCGATCGCCTATTCCGACGAGCACCTCGACCTGTTCCTGGCGCGCGGCCTGGCAGCCGGGCCGGCCAGGCTCGATGAAGGCGAATTCCTCGAAACCTTCAGCGCCAGCCTGCCCGAGATGCTCGAGCTGGTGCGCAGCGGCCAGATTACGGACGTCAAGACCATCATTGGCACCTTCTGGCTCGAAAAAATCATCGCCGGAACCTGGACCGGCGCCTAGGCGGCGCCATCCGGCGCGCGTTGCGGCCGCGCTTGACGCGACATTCCCGCCCAGTTTTTGCGTATACGAGGAAATTCTTGCTCAGGAGATGCGCCATCTCAAGACCGATCCTGGCCATTTGCCGAAAGTGGAACCGAAGGCGCAGGCAGCATCAGGACAGGCGGGGCCGCGCGGGCCAGCAAAGTTTGCAAAGGTGAGGTACAGTCCTTACAGGACCGCACCAACGAACGAGAAAATGAGCTCAATGAACCAGCAATCGCCGCGTTATTTTGCGCTGATACCCGCCGCCGGCGTTGGCGCGCGCATGGCCAGCGGCGGTCCCAAGCAGTACCTGGCGCTCGGCGGCAAGCCGATGCTGCGCCACACGCTCGACGCCTTCCTCTCGAGCGCGCTGGTGGCCCATACCTTCGTGGTGGTCAGCCCCGAAGACACCCGGATCGACGCGGTGATCCCGAACGAGGGGGTGACGGTGTTGCGCTGCGGTGGCGCGAGCCGCATGGATTCGGTGCGCAACGCGCTCGCCGCGCTGCAAGGGGAACTGCGCGAGCACGACTGGGTGCTGGTGCACGACGCGGCGCGCCCGGGCCTGAATGCGGCCCTGATTGAAAAGCTCATTACAACGATAGACTGCGACCCGGTCGGCGGCCTGTTGGCGCTGCCGGTGGTCGACACTGTCAAGCGCGCGGGGCAGGGGCCGGTCGCAACCGTCGCACGCGACGGCCTGTGGCTGGCGCAGACCCCGCAAATGTTCCGCTACCGGCTGCTGTGCGAGGCGCTAGCGGCGGCCACCGACGCCAGCGCCATTACCGATGACGCCAGTGCGGTCGAAGCAATGGGCCTGTCGCCCAGGCTGGTCGAAGGACACCCCCGAAACTTGAAAGTGACGCTGCCAGCGGACATCCGGATTGCCGAGATGTACCTGGCCACGCCTTAACCTAACCTGTGTAAATCAACCATGGCACTCGCTTCCTACAATCCCACTCCGCCGTTCCGTATCGGGACCGGCTATGACTGCCACCCTCTGGTCGAGGGCCGCAAACTGATTATCGGCGGGGTCACGATCCCGCACCGGGTCGGCCTGTTCGGCCACTCGGACGCCGACGTGCTGCTGCACGCCATCATCGACGCCATGCTCGGCGCGGCCGGCCTGGGCGACATCGGCAAGCACTTCCCGGACACCGACCCGATGTTCGCGGGCGCCGATTCGCGCACCCTGCTGCGCGAAGTGGCGCACCGGGTGGTCGGCACAGGCTACACGATCGGCAATATCGACGCCACCATCATCGCCCAGGCGCCCAAGATGGCGCCCCACATTGCGCAAATGGTCTCGCGCATCGCCGAAGACATCGGCGTCTCGCCGCAGCAGGTCAACATCAAGGCCAAGACCAACGAGAAGCTCGGCTACCTCGGCCGGGAAGAGGGCATGGCGGCCGAAGCGGTGGCGCTGCTGATACGCTCGGCAACGGCATAAAGCAGCCGCCGCTCTGGCAGGGAGGAAGAGCGCGCTCTTCCGTCCTGCTGTTGTCGCCGCGAATCTATATATGAACGGGGATTCGGAACATGGTCTATAATTGATCCGATCTGATTCGTGTATCTACACCTATTACCCATGAGTGAACCGGCTGCGCAACCGATCGGCTGCACCTGCTTCAAGCTGCGCAAGCTCACGCGCACCATGTCGCGCCTGTACGACCAGCACCTGGCCGCCGCCGGCCTCAGGACCACCCAGTATTCGGTGCTGGTCAATGCCGGGCGCGAGGCGCTGCCGGTGGCCGAGCTGGCCGAACGGCTGGCCACCGAGCGCACCACGCTCACGCGCAACCTGAAGGCGCTGATCGAGGCGAAATGGGTGGTGCTTCAACCCGGCCCCGACAGCCGCCAGCGCATTGTCACCATCACCGATGCCGGACGCGCCAAGCTCAGGCAGGCCTACCCTTTCTGGCGCGCCGCCCAGACCCAATTCGAACAACTGCTCGGTCTGGGCGCCGTGCGCGCCTTGCACGCCCAGCTCGACACCGCCCTCGACCAGCTTACTCCCTTGCCCGAAGACCTGATCCATGCCGAACCAGCCTGAAATGACGCCGCGCGCCGCGTGGCTCCTGATCCTCGCGGCGTCCGCGATCCTCATGATCACGATGGGGGCGCGCCTGGTCACCGGGCTGTTCATGTCGCCGATTAATACCACGACCGGGCTCGGGATCGCCTCGATCAGCCTGGCGCTGGCGGTCGGCCAGTTCATGTGGGGCGCTTCACAGCCGCTGTTCGGCGCCGTCGCCGACAAGTTCGGCTCGGTGCCGGTGATCATCCTGGGTGCGTTCATGCTGGCCGGCGGCATGGCGCTCACGCCGCTGGTGAGTTCGCAGTGGGGCCTGATGCTGACCATGGGCTTTTTGAGCGCGGCCGGCGCCGGCGCCGGCAGTTTCTCGATCCTGATCGGCGCCACCGCGCAGCGCCTGCCGGCCGAGCGGCGCGCTTTCGCGGCAGGTTTCATCAATGCCGGCGGCTCGTTCGGACAGTTCGTATTCTCGCCGCTGATGCAGGCCATTATCAGCAGCGCCGGATGGGTCAGTGCGATGCTCACCATGGCCGCCACCACGCTGCTGACCATTCCGCTGGCGTGGCCGCTGCGGCGCGCGTCCGGCGCGGCCAAGGCCGGCGCCGGGCCCGCCCCGAAACATGTGGCGCCACCGGGCATCGGGCTGGGCGCCCAGCTCAAGATTGCGCTGCGCGACCGCAACTACCTGTTCCTGCACGCCGGTTTCTTCACCTGCGGTTTCCACATCGCGTTCCTGGTCACGCATCTGCCAGGCGAGGTCGCGCTGTGCAATTTGCCGGTCAGCGTCTCGGCCACCGCGCTCGCTCTGATCGGCCTGTTCAACATCGCCGGCAGCCTGAGCATCGGCGCCTTGTCGAGCCGCTATCGCATGAAGTCGCTGCTGGCGATCGTCTACGGCAGCCGCGCGCTGATCATCGCGATCTACGTGGTTGCGCCGAAAACGGCGCTTACCTTCTACCTGCTGGCAGCCGTGCTGGGCTTCACCTGGCTGGCCACGGTGCCGCCCACGGCGGGCCTGGTGGGCAAGCTGTTCGGAATGCGCTATCTGTCGACCCTGTTCGGCCTGACCCTGCTGTCGCACCAGGTGGGCGGTTTCTTCGGCGCCTGGCTGGGCGGCCTGTCGTTCGTGCATTTCGGCGACTACAGCTGGATGTGGTACGCCGACATCGTGCTGGCCATCGGCGCCGCGCTGATCAACCTGCCGATCCGCGAGGCGCACGTGGTGCGCGTGGCGCCGGCGCCCGTCAAGGTCTAGCCGCATGGGGCGCGATATCCACGCCTACCGCGAGGTCGCGGTCGAATCGGTGCCTGATCCGCGCAGCGCGGCGCTGCGGATCCGTCCGATGGCGGGACAGGCGTTCGCGCCCACGCTGTCGGTGCAATGCTCGCGCCGCCTGGCCGATCCCGCACTGTACCCGGCGGGCACCAAATTCCTGTTGTCGGCCAAGCTGACCGACCGCTTGGGCGGCACGCCTTTCCTGTACGCCTGGCACGGCGACCCGGTGCAGGTGCTCACGCCGGCCCAGGCAAGAAAATTCCTGGCCGAATTCAGGCGCGGGCGCATCTGAAGCGCGGCCGCTGCGCCGCACTCATGCAAAAATGGTTACTATTTAGGTCCCTGGAATTGGAAAGGACCATCATGGCCACCAGAAACATCGCGGTACTCGTAGGCAGCCTGCGCAAGCAATCCTTCACCCTGAAGGTGGCCAGGACCCTGATCCTGCTGGCCCCCCCGGGACTCGAGCTGGAAATCGTCGAGATCGGGCAATTGCCCTTGTACAACCAGGACGGGGACGACAAGCCGCCCCCGACCTATGTCGAATTTCGCGACAAGATCAAGACCTTCGACGGCGTCCTGTTTTGCACTCCGGAATACAACCGCTCGATTCCGGCGCCGCTCAAGAACGCCATCGACGTCGGTTCCCGGCCCTATGGCCAGAGCGTGTGGAGCGGCAAGCCGTGCGCCATCGTCAGCGTCTCGCCCGGCGTGCTCGGCGGGTTCGGAGCCAACCACCACCTGCGCCAGTCGCTGGTGTTCCTGAACATGCCGGCCATGCAGCAGCCGGAAGCCTATGTCGGCAGTATCGGCAACCAGTTCGACGGCGATGAACTGACCAACGAGTCCACCAAGGGCTTCCTGCAGAAATTCATCGACGCCTACGCCGCCTGGGTTGAGCGGCATGCCGACTGAGATGGGGGGCGCGCGCAGGGGCGCGCCCGCACCTTGCAAGCCATGAGCAAGCCGGCTGCGGCGCCCGCCATCCGGTCCAAGAGCGCGGACCCGTTCGGCAAGCCCGCGCAGGGCCTGAGGCGGCGCCTGTACACGATCGTGTTCGAGGCCGACACCAGGGCCGGACGCCTGTTCGACGTGGCGCTGGTGCTGACGATCCTGCTGAGCATCCTGGTGGTGGTCATCGACAGCGTGCCCGCGCTGAACGCGCGCTACCGCGCGCCCATGAACTGGCTCGAATGGGGTTTCACGCTGCTCTTTAGCGCCGAGTACGTGGTGCGGCTGGCGTGCGTGCGCCACCGGCTGCGCTACGCCACCAGTTTTTTCGGGCTGATCGACCTGCTCTCGATCATGCCCACGTATTTTGCCTTCTTCGTGCCGGAAGCGGCCGCCTTGCTCGATATCCGCATCCTGCGCCTGTTGCGGGTATTCCGCATCTTCAAGCTGACGCTGTATGTCGCCGAGTACACCCGGCTGGCGCAGGCGCTGCGCGCGAGCGGGCGCAAGATCTTCATCTTCCTGTCGGTGGTGCTGATGGCGGTGCTGATCCTGGGAACAGTGCTGTATGTGGTGGAAGGGCCGCGGCACGGCTTTACCAGCATTCCGGTGGCGATGTACTGGGCCACCGTCACCATGACCACGGTCGGCTATGGCGACATCACGCCGCAGACCGGGCTGGGCAAGCTGATCGCCTCGTTCATGATGCTGCTCGGCTGGGGCATCCTGGCGGTGCCGACCGGCATCGTGACGGCCGAAATGACGTCGCAGCGCATGGGGCGCCGTCCCACCACGCGCACCTGTCCGGCCTGCCTTAGCGAAGGGCATGAGCCGGAGGCACGTTTTTGCAGGGATTGCGGCGCTGCGCTGCCCGACGTTGCGCTCGACTGAGCATCCGGACTGATCGCTCGAATACGATTGATCCACATCAGAGTCCGATGAGCCCACTAACCTAGCCTTGAAGATCGTGCTGAAGACGTGCTGTCCCGCTCGATCAAATGGACAGCACGTGTTCACCATACGCAGCTGCGGCAGCGCGCATCCGGCATCGTTCCCACGTGCCGGATGTCCCAGTACCGCAACCGATACCTTCGTCTACACTTTTAGAGGCTAATTCTATGTATCCATTTTCTCAGTCCGTTACCCCTGCTGTGCGTACCCACATGGACGCACAGATGTCGTTCCTGAACGATATGTCCAAGTCCTTGTTCCGCTCTTTCCAGCAGCTGTGCGACCTGAATATCCAGTTGACCCAGACCATGCTCGAGGAGTCGACCCTCACCACGCAGCAACTCATGACGGCAGACCGCCAGACCGAAGTGTTCAGCGCCGCCGCCTCGCGCGCCCAGCCCGCCACTGAAAAACTGCGCGCGTACCAGCAGCACATCTCGCGCGTTGCCGCCGATGCGCAAGTCGAACTGGCGCGCGTGACCGAGCAGCATGTCCAGGAAACGTCACGTACCGCGCGCGCGCTGGCCGATGAAGTGGCGCGCGCCGCCAGCGAGGAAACCGAGCGCAGCATGCGCAGCCAGCAGGAAACCATACGCAAGTTCAGCGATCCCTTCATGACCGGCAATGGTGCAGCCGGGCAAATGCGTGCAGGCGGCAACGGTTCGGCTGGCGCCAGCATGCAAAGCGCTGGCATGGGCGGCTCTCAGGGTGGTGGCGGCGTCCAGGGTGAAGTGCATGGCGGTATCGGCAGCATGCAAGGTGGCGTTTCGGCCGGTGCCAGCACCGCATCGCAAGGTGCCCAAGGCAGTGCCGGCGCCGCCAAGCCGGGCGCTACCGCCGGCCGCAAGGAAACCTAAGACCGGGCTCGGCGCTACAGGCTGAACTCTTCCACGTTTCCCTTCTCCAACCAGGCCGTGCCCGTCTGCGGCGCGGCCCTCAAGCGGCCGGCAACGGTCTTGCCGATCTTCGGCAAAGGCTGCACGCAGCGCGTTATTGTGCATCCCACGGCCCTTCAGGGCCGTTGTGCATTGGGTTCCAGCTTGCCCGCAGCTACCTGGTGCGCCCGCCGTCCTGCGCGGCCGACTCGATACGCTCGGCATCGAGGCCGGCCTTCATGCCTGCCACGCTGGCCATGAAGTCGTTGACGCTGTGCTCGGGACTGACCCGCAGCGACGGGGGAAGCAGCAGCGGCATATACAGGTGGTCGGCCAGGCGTTCGCCGCCCTGCTCGTTGGCGATCAGGGTGAGGCCGGAACCGAGCAAGGCGAGCAGCAGGCAAGCGCTGGCGAAGCGCCGCCTGTGCTGCGGCCTGACCGTCGCCAGGTGATAGAACACCATGCCGGCCACCAGTGCGAGCGCCACGTGCGAGCCGTAGCGGATCAGCGCGTCGAGTGAAAATGCATACGCAGCAACGCTCGATGCGACTTTGTAGAGCACGATCGAGGCCATGCCGCAGCCGAAGATGAACAGGTGCCGCCCCAAGCGCGCGTGGCGCCCGAACAGGCGGTTGGCGAAGGCCCACAGCGCGCCCCACACCAGGGCGGCGCCGACGCCGTAGGCCAGCGCCTGCAGGTAGCCGATCAGCTGGAACGGTTCGGTGTCGCCCAGCCAGGTCACGAATACGGCGACCAGCCCGATGAGGATGATGCCGGCCAGGCCAGGAATGGCGCCTTCCCAGGCGTGCATGGTGTGGTCCACCAGCTCGGCCGGCACCGGAAAGCCGGCGTCGCGCACCCGCAGGTTGGTGTGGCCCATGCGCACCACCGTGTCGCCGGTCAGGACCACCTTGGCGCGGCGCTTGCCGAGATGGATCACGCCGTTGCGGCTGCCCAGGTCGCGCAGCACGAGCTGGCCTTGCTCGTTGGCCTCGATCACGGCGTGCCGCGGCGCCGCATGCGCGTCGTCCACGATGAAATCGTTGTCGTAGCCGCGCCCGAGTCGGATCGGCAGCGCGCCCAGTTGCTGCCGGTGCAGCACCTCGCCGTTGCGCGCCAGCGTTTCAATGAAGTAGGGCCCGCTCACGGTGCGCTCCCGCGCCCCAGCGCTTCAAGGAAGGCGCGCGTGCTGCGCATGCCGTTCTCGAACGACACGCCGGCCACGTCGAACCGGCTTTGCAGGCTCGCCCTGGGATCGTCCGTGCTCGCCGTGAGCAGCGTGAAGTTGTACAGGCCCGCGAACTTGCGGTAGGCGCGCACGCACATCACCGCGCGCAGCGCCAGCGTGCGGTTCTTGACGAACTGCTCGCTGCAGGAGGGGGCGGTCAGCCTGCGGTCCTTGGCGCTGCCCATGTTGCTCACCTTGAACAGCTTGCTCGCGAGGGCAGCGAAGCGCAGCGGATCCAGGCTGGACGAATGCAGGTACTGGTGCGTGATCGACAGGTGCCCGGTCTGCTGGGTGTCGGAGACGTAGATGGCCGCCTCCATCGAGCAGCTCATGGTGTCGGCGGTGAAGGCCGCTTCCGCCTTCACGTTTGAGCGACCCCAGCAGCGCACCTGTTCCGACTCGCGCACCGGCACCCGGTACGGCCCCATGCTCTTGATCGACAGGGGCGTCGCGAGCAGGCGATCGACCATGCCGCGCTGGTGGGCCAGCAACTGCTGGCCGATCAGGGGATTGAAATCCTTGGGCGGGGCCGCCTGGACGGCCACTTTCGCGAGCAGTTCCTGGGCGTAGTGCACCGGAACCAGAAAGCTGACCAGTTCGCCGTCGCTGCGCTTGGACACGTTCACGCCCGCTACGCGGCCATTGACGGTCACGCTCGGGCCGCCGCTCATGCCTGAGTTGATCGGGCCGGTAAACATGAGTTGATCGTAAAAACTGCGGGTGACGATGCCGTTGTACGAGCCTTCCGAGATGGCGAAGCCGAGGTCGAGCGGATTGCCCAGGGAGTAGAGGTACTGGCCCTGGGTCAGCGTCATGCGCAGTTTCGGGATGGTGAAGTAACCGGTGCCGCTGCGGTTCACGCGCACCACCGCCAGATCGTGCAGCACGTCGACGGCCAGCAGTTCGACCGGGCCGCGGTTGCCGTGGGTGTCGACATATTCGCCCACGTACACCGCCGGGTCGAGCGCCATTTGCGACACCACGTGGTAGTTGGTCAGCACCAGCTGGCTGGTGCCGACCAGAAAGCCCGACCCGACGGTGGACTGGGTGCGCCCATTGCGCAGCAGCATGCGGATCTGCAGCAGGTCGTCCTTGGCGGCCGAATAGAGTTTTTGCGCCGACGAGGAGGGCTGCGGCAGGGCGGCCAGCTCGTCCAGTTCGGGCGTGGCGGGCGCGCCGGGCGCCACCACATGGGGCAGCGGGAGCGGGGCGGCAGGCGGCGCAGCGGGCCGGGCCGCCAGCGCCTGCGCGCCCAGGCAGGTCAGCAGGACAGCGAAGTGAAGAAATTTCATGCATTCCCCCGGGGGCAAGCTGGTTTCCTCTATCTTGCCACCAGTTTAGCGCGGGTGTAGCGCCGGTGCAGCGTTACAGTTCGCCGTCTTCGGCCACGGCAGCAACTTGCGGTGTCATCAAGTGGCCGAGCTTGCTTTCCTTGGTATTCAGGTAAGTATTGTTGAAGGCGTTGCGGTTCACCAGCAGGGGCACGCGCTCGCTCACGCGCACGCCCATTTTTTCCATCGCGTCGATCTTGCGCGGGTTGTTGGTCATCAGGCGCAAGGTCTTGATGCCGAACTGGGCCAGCATCGGCTGGCACAGCTCGTAATTGCGCGCATCGGCATGAAAACCGAGTTGCAGGTTCGCCTCCACGGTGTCGGCGCCGGCTTCCTGCAGGCGGTAGGCGCGAATCTTGTTGACCAGCCCGATCCCGCGGCCTTCCTGGCGCAGATAGAGCAAGATGCCGCGCCCTTCGGCAGCGATGCGCTTGAGGGCGCCCTCGAGCTGGGCGCCGCAATCGCAGCGCTGCGAGAACAGCACGTCGCCGGTCAGGCATTCCGAATGCACGCGCGCCAGCACCGGCTCGCCGTCGCCGATCTCGCCCAGCGTCATGGCCAGGTGTTCCTTGCCGGTCGCGTGCTCCACGAAAGCGTGCAGGGTAAATTGGGCCCAGGGAGTCGGCAGTACGCACGAGGAGGCGTAGTCCAACAGTTCTTCTTCATTGACAGTGGCAGGCATCGGTGTTCTCGAGATTCTATTGCTGTAGCCGCAAGTGTAGCGGAAATCCCGCCCGGCCGTGGGCGCAACCGGCGCAAAACCGGGCAACGGCGGGCAAAAACGAGCGCAGAGTGTCAAAACCGCGTAAAAGCGCTGACACATCGGCAGGGCTCCTGCGCCCTGCGCGCGCTTACGGCAGGTCGAACAGGAGCACTTCGGCGCCTTGCGCCTGTTCCAGCCGGACCACGCTTTCATGGCTGATCTTGAGCGCGTCGCCGCTGCCGAGCGCCACGCCATTGACCGTCAGCTGCCCGCGCACCACATGCACATAGGCCCGGCGCGCGCCGGACAACGCGTGCTCGAGCGTGTGGCCGGGCTCCAGGATGGCGGCGTAGACGGATGCGTCCTGGTGGATCAGCACCGAGCCGTCGCGCCCGTCGGACGAGGCGATCAGGCGCAGGCGCCCCAGTTTCGACTCGGGCGTGAAATGCTTTTCTTCGTAGCCGGGCGCGATGCCCTTCACGTTCGGCTCGATCCAGATCTGCAGGAAGTGCAGCGGCGCGCTGGCCGAACCGTTAAATTCGCTGTGGCGTACCCCGCTGCCGGCCGTCATGCGCTGCACGTCGCCGTAGTGCAACACCGAACCGGTGCCGAGACTGTCCTTGTGTTCGAGCGCGCCGTCGAGCACGTACGAGATGATTTCCATGTCGCGGTGAGCGTGGGTGCCGAAACCCTGGCCGGCGGCGACCCGGTCTTCATTGATGACCAGCAGGGGGCCGAAGCCGGTGTGCTCGGGATCGTGATAATCGGCGAACGAAAACGTGTGCTTCGACTGAAGCCAGCCGTGCTCGGCACTGCCGCGCTCTTCGGATCTGCGAACCTGTAACATTGTCTGCTCCGTGTACCCAATCAGGCCTGATTTTAAGGCAAAGTTTCCGCGCCTGTTTTTCATTTCCCATCGGTACGGGCCAGGCGCACGCAGTATGTTGGCGATTGCCAACATTTTCAGGGTAACATACGCTTACTTCGCATCAATCCGGCACGCACCCATGAATTCTTTGAGTCCAGCTCCACTGGCATTTTTTCACGTATTGGCCGACCGCAGCGGAAAGCCGTCCGGCCTCATGGTCGATTTTTCGTGCGCCCCGTCCGGTCTGGCCGGCCTCCTGCCGCTGCTCGAGGACGACGCCTTCGGCCAGTTGTGCGATCAAAGTCCCTGCTTTTACCGCCCCGGCCTCGATCCGGCGCTGGCCGCCGCCTTGGGACAGGGGCGCTGGAAGGAGATCGCCGCCGGCACCTTGTTGCGCGCCGACGGCCCGCTCAAGGACGCTCTGCCGCCGGCCGCGCTGTGGGTCGAGGGCGACTGGTGCATGCTGGCGCCGCCCAAGGCGCTGGGAGCACAGGCGGCCTCGCGCGCGCTCGCGCTGCAACTGGTGCAACTGGTCGCAGCCGACGCCGACACCCACGAAATCGAAGCGCTGCTGCGGCGCGACCCGACCCTGTCCTACCATCTTCTGCGGCTGGTCAATTCGCTCGGGATCGGCGCCGGGCGCCGCATTACCAGCTTTTCGCAGGCGATCCTGATCCTGGGACGCCAGCAGTTGCGGCGCTGGCTCAACCTGATGCTGTTCGCGGCGCGCGAGGGCGACATGCGCAGCGCCATGCTGCTGGCGCGCGTGGCGCTGCGCGCGCGCGCCCTCGAACTGCTGGCCAAGGAGCGCGGCCTCGACAAAAACAGCCAGGAACAGGCTTTCATGACCGGCATGTTCTCGCTGCTTGGCGTGCTGTTCGGGATGGCGCTGACGGACGTGCTGGCGCCGCTGGCGATCGGCGCCGCGATCCAGGATGCGCTGCTCGGGCACGAGGGCGAGCTGGGCGAACTGCTGCGCCTGGTCGAAACGGCCGAAGGCGGCGACCTTGCCGCGGTGGGCGTTCAACTGCAGGACATGCAGGTGCCGGCGCCCGCATTCAACGCGGCGATGCTCGACGCCTGCAACTGGATGCTGGGCGCGGTGCGCCAGAACCAGGGCCAGGCCCATGAGTGAATCGGCGCTCGAGCGCAGTCTCATCCTGGCACGCGCGGCGCGCACGCTGGAGGGCGACGCGCTCGTGCAGGCCCTGGCCAGGCTCGAAGCGGCGCTGCAACAGGCGCAGGCGGAGCAGCATCGCGAGGCGGCCGGCGCCAAGCCGGCCGGCGCGGACAGCTTCGAGCTGTCCGACGAGCCGGTCATCGTGCTCGACCTGGCCGGCTACCTGACCGGATGGAACCGGGCCGCGCAAGCGCTGTTCGGCTACAGCCGCGCAGAGGCGCTCGGCCGGCATGTGCTGTTCCTGTACGCCGAGGATGACGACGAGGCCGACATCGCCGAGCTTTTCCTGAACCAGGGCAGCGCCCTGATCGAAGCGCGGCGCCGCAAGAAAAACGGGGAGGTCATCTGGGTCAGGCTGGCGCTGTCGATGATCCACGATGAGTCGAACCAGCCTTCGGGCATGCTGGTGCATCTGTCGCCCGCGGCCGAGCACCTGAGCGACCAGGACAAGATGCGCCTGCATGCGCGCATCATCGAGGACAGCGACCAGGGCGTCCTGATCACCGACGGCGACGAGCGCATCGTTTCCATCAACAGTGCATTTACCCGCATTACCGGCTATTCGCCGGCCGAATCGATCGGACACACGCCCGACCTGCTGCGCTCCGGGGTGCACGATGCCGAATTTCGCGCCAAGGTACGCGCCGCGATGCAGGGCCACGCTCCGTGGCGCGGCGAGATCATCGGCAAGCGCAAGAACGGCGAGCTGTTTCCGCAATCGGTGACGATCAGCGTGGTGCGCGATGTCCACGGCAAGGTGACGCATACCTTTTCGCTGTTCTCCGACATCAGCACCCACAAGGATGCCGAAGCGCGCATGCAGCGCATGGCCAACTACGACAGCCTGACCGGCCTGCCGAACCGCAGCCTGCTCAATCACCTGGTCGGGCAGGCCTTGACCGTGGCGCGCCGCAGCAACGATCACGGCGCCGTGATGGTGTTCGACGTGAACCGCATCGGCGCCATCAGCGACACGCTCGGGCACGATGTCGCCAGTGAGCTCATCTGCGAGATCGGGCGCCTGCTGCGCCTCGCGCTGCGCGACGCCGACATCCTGGCGCGCATCGACGGCAACCGGTTTGCGATCGCGCTGCCGCACATCGAAAAACGCGAGCACGCCGCCATCGTCGCGCAAAAGCTGCTCGCTACGCTGGCCGGCCCGATCGCCATCGGCCCCCACAGCCTGCAGGTCAGCGCCAACATCGGCATCGCGATCTACCCCGAAGACAGCATGGAGACGGCGACCCTGATCCGGTGCGCCGACATCGCTCTGGCCAAGGCGGCCCAGAACGGCGCCGACAGCCTGCTCTACTACCGCGAGGAAATGGACCAGCGTGCGAAAGAGCACCTGCGCCTCGAGACCGAACTGCGGCGCGCGCTCGTCGAACATCAGCTCGAGCTGCACTACCAGCCCAAGGTGAGCTTGCGCAGCGGGCGCATCGTCGGCGCCGAGGCGCTGATCCGCTGGAACCACCCGGAGCGCGGCATGATCTCGCCGGGCGTGTTCATCCCGCTGGCCGAGGAGACCGGCCTGATCGTGGAGATCGGCAACTGGGTGCTCGACGAGGCCTGCCGCCAGGTGCGCGCCTGGAAGGACGCCGGACTGGCCATGCCGCCGATCGCGGTGAACCTGTCGGCGCGCCAGTTCGACCGCAAGCTGCCGGCGCGCATACTCGAGTCGCTGGAACGGCATGCGGTGCTGCCCGAGCAGATCATGCTCGAGATTACCGAGAGCCTGCTGATGCGCGGCGCCGACAACATCATCACCATCATGAACGAGCTGGTGGCGATGGGCATGGCGCTGGCGCTGGACGACTTCGGCACCGGCTATTCGAGCCTTGCCTACCTCAAGAAATTTCCGATCAGTACACTCAAGATCGACCGCGCGTTCGTGATCGGCCTGCCGTACGAGGCCAACGACTGCGCCATCGCACGCGCCATCGTCACCATGGCGCAGCAACTGCGCCAGGAGATCGTGGCCGAAGGTGTCGAAACGGTTGAGCAGATGGCCTTCCTGCGCGACCTCGGCTGCGACCAGTTGCAGGGCTACCTGTTCAGCCCCGCGGTCAGCGCCGCCGAGTTCGGGCGCATGCAGCACGAAGGGCAGCGCCTGAGCGTGGCGCGCTAGCGGCACCATGCCCACCTGTGCGACATGCCCCGCGCCGATCGTTGTAGCATGGTCGGCATACCTGCCGGGAGGCTGACATGGACACGCGATTCAATCTGCAAAGGTTTATCGACGCGCAGGACCCCGTGTACGAGAAGGTGCGCGAAGAATTGCACGAAGGGGTGAAGCGGACCGACTGGATGCTGTTTATCTTTCCGCAGATCGAAGGGCGGGGCAACAGCGTCCGGGCGCAGGAATTTGCCATCGACTCGCTGGACGAGGCAGTCGCCTACATGGAGCACCCGGTGCTCGGGCCGCGCCTGCTCGAATGCGCCGCCCTGGCGGCCGCCATCGAAGGCAGGAACGCCAACCAGATCTTCGGCTATCCCGATGACATGAAGTTCGGCTCGTCGATGACCCTGTTCTCGCAGGCGGCGCCCGAGGAACCGGTCTTCAGGACCTGCATCGACAACTATTTCGGCGGCGTGCCGGACGAACTGACGATGCAGCGCCTGCGCGAACTGGGCGGGCAGGCATAAGAACGGCCGCGTCAGCCGCCGCGCCGGCCTTTGCGCAGCGGATCGAGCAAGCCGCGCAGCGCGTTGTGGTCGAGTTCATGCATGAGCGCGAGCAGTGCGCCCAGTTCGCCGCGCGGGAAGCCTTCGCGCGCGAACCAGGCCAGGTAATGGCCGGGCAGTTCGGCGATCGTGCGGCCTTTGTATTTCCCGTACGGCATTTCGCGCGAGAGCAGCAGTTCCAGGTATTCAGGTTTCATGGCATGCCACTGTAGCGCAAAAAGCCAGGCGCCGGGCTGGCGGCGGCCAGGGGAGGGCAGATGCAGACGGGATTCGACCTTGAGCGCTTCGTGCAGGCACAGGCGCCGGTGTATGCCGGCGCACTGGCCGAGCTGCGCGCGGGGCGCAAGCGCAGCCATTGGATGTGGTTCATCTTCCCGCAAATCGCCGGGCTCGGGCACAGCGCCATGGCGCAGCGCTATGCCATCGCCTCGCTGGCCGAAGCGCAGGCCTACCTGGCCCATCCGGTGCTGGGGGCGCGCCTGCGCGGGTGCAGCGCGGTGCTCGCCGCGCTCGAGGGAAAGGCGGCCAGCGCCATCTTCGGCTATCCCGACGACATGAAATTTCACGCGTCGATGACCCTTTTTTCGCGGGCCGCGCCCGGGGAAACGGTGTTTCGCGCCTGCCTCGACCGGTATTTCGGCGGCGTGCCCGATCCCGCCACCCTCGCACGCTTGCACGACTGACCTGGTGAACTGTATCAGTTAAATCGGTAGCGCCTGCCACGCATGCGCCGCGCATGGCTGCGTTGCAAATGCTCGCGATAGCTCGCTATCGCTGCGCTGTGCGCCTTGCCCTGCACGCCACACGCGCGTCCTTCGCTCCCAATTCAACTGTTACAGTCCACTAGAATGTTGTTGAGTATAATCGTTGGACCAGCTGGTCCATCCATTAACAGAGAACAACATATATGGCTTCATCCCCAGACAACATCAGCATGGCGGTGTTCTGCGACTTTGAAAACGTGGCGCTCGGCGTGCGCGACGCGAACTACGAAAAATTCGACATCAAGCCGGTGCTCGAGCGGCTCCTGCTCAAGGGCAGCATCGTGGTCAAGAAGGCGTACTGCGACTGGGACCGCTACAAGGGCTTCAAGGCGACCATGCATGAGGCCAATTTCGAGCTGATCGAAATTCCGCACGTGCGCCAGTCGGGCAAGAACTCGGCCGACATCCGGCTGGTCGTCGATGCGCTCGACCTGTGCTACACCAAGTCCCACGTCAATACCTTCGTCATCATCAGCGGCGACTCGGACTTCTCACCGCTGGTGTCGAAGCTGCGCGAGAACGCCAAGCAGGTGATCGGGGTCGGCGTCAAGCAGTCCACCTCCGACCTGCTGGTGGCGAACTGCGACGAATTCATTTTCTACGACGACCTGGTGCGCGAGGTGCGGCGCGCCGCCGCCAAGCGCGACGAGCGCAAGGTGCAGCCTGCCGCCAGGCGCTCGCCCGACGAGGGCAACCGGCGCAAGGAAGAACTCGAAGCGCGCAAGGCGCAGGCCATCGAGATGGTGGTCGAGATGTTCGATGCGCTCGTTTCCGAGCGCGGCGACAGCGGCAAGATCTGGGCCTCGCTGCTCAAGGATACGCTCAAGCGGCGCCGTCCCGATTTCAGCGAGACCTACTATGGCTTTCGCACCTTCGGCAACCTGCTCGAGGAAGCCCAGGCGCGCGGCATGCTTGAATTCGGGCGCGACGAGAAGTCCGGCGCCTATGTCTACCGCAGCAACAGCCAGGCGCCGGCCGCGCCAGTGAAGGAGCCGGCGCAGCCGCCGCATGAACCGGAGATGGCGCCCGAACCGGCCGCGCTGGCCGAGGCGCAGCCCGAGCCGCGCCGGCGCGGGCGCGGCGGGCGCAAGCCGGCCGAAGCGGCACCGCATGTTGCGCCCGAGGCCGCGCCCGAGGCAGCTCCGGCGGCGCTTCAGGCGCCAGTTGAGGCGCCCGTTGAGCCGCCTGAAGCAACGCCGGAGCTGCCCGCGCCTGGCAAGCGCCGTGGCGGCGCCCGCAAGCCGGCTGCGAAGAAGGCTGTCAGCACGGCCGAAGCGCCGCTGGCAGCCGCGCCTGCTGAAGCGGCGGCGCCAGCGCTGGCGGCCGAGTCCGAACCGGCGTCGGCCAAGGCCAAGCCGGCTCGCAAGCCGGCTACGCGCAGCCGTCGTCCAGCCAAGCCGAAGGCTGCGCCCGACAAGGCATGACGGGGCGCCGCTAGCGGTTGCGCGCCTTGCGCAAAAAGGGCGCAAACTGCGTACTTGAATGGTGGTCTAACTGTTTTCCCGAACATTCAAGAGAAGCGTGAAGGAGTTTCGCCATGCGAACGTTTTCTGCTGCCATGCTGGCCGCCGCAAGTATCTTCGGTGCCCAGCATGCGCTGGCCGCGGAGCCGGCGTCCAACCACCCCATCCTCGGCATCTGGCGCCTCGCGCTGCCCGAGGCCGAATGCTACGAGCTCTATCGCTTCCGCGCCGACGGCACCACGCTCGTCACCAGTGCCGAAGAGGTGTCCGAGAGCGAGTTCGAGATTCCGGCCAAACCGAGCGCAAAGGGCTACTACAAGATCGTCGACACCGTCGTCAAGGACAATGGCAAGCAGGACTGCTCGGGCGAGGTGATGAAGGTCGGGCGCAAGGCCACCCACTTCGTCCTGTTCCATCCCTCGGGCGTGTTGTTCCTGATGTGCGCAAGCGAATCGATGGACAGCTGCATCGGCCCGTTCCTGCGCGTGTTCGGCCAGCGCATCTGACCGGCGATCCGGTGCCGCGTAGTCGTCGCTCCAGCTTCGGTGTATATTGCTGTCGAGTCGAGCTAACTTGCACTGGATCTTCATGTCACCAGCCTACCTTTTTTCTATCCTGATCGCCTACTTTGCGCTGTTGCTCGGTGTCGCATGGCTCACCTCGCGCAACGCCACCAATGACAGCTTCTACATCGGTAACAAGAGCAGCAACTGGATGCTGGTCGCCTTCGGCATGGTCGGCACCACGCTGTCGGGGGCGACCTTCATCAGCGTGCCGGGCGCGGTCGGCAGCGACGCCTTCGGCTATGGCCAGATCCTGATCGGCTACGTGATCGGCTATATCGCGGTCGCGTTCATCCTGCTGCCGCTGTATTACCGCCTCAAGCTGACCTCGATCTACCACTACCTCGACGTGCGCCTCGGGCGCCGCGCCTACCAGAGCGGCGCGTCATTTTTCATCATCTCGCGCCTGCTGGGCGCGACCGCGCGCCTCTACCTGGTCGTCAACATCCTGCAGCTCATCATCCTCGACGGCCTGGGCGTGCCGTTCTGGCTGACCACCCTCGTGATCCTCGCGATGATCCTGATGTACACCTACCAGGGCGGGGTCAAGACCATCGTCTGGACCGACACCTTGCAAACCAGTTGCATGCTGATCGGCCTGGTCGCATGCGTGGTGTTCCTGCTCAATGCGCTCGACCTGACGGTCGCGCAGAGCCTGGCGCAGATGGACGCGCGCGGCCTGTCCACCATCTTTACCACCGCCGTCGACAGCCCCAACTTCTACCTCAAGCAGTTCATCGCCGGCGCCTTCATCGTGCTCACCATGACCGGCATGGACCAGGAAATGATGCAGAAGACGATTTCGGTGAAAACACTGCGCGACTCGCAAAAGAACCTGCTCAGCCTGACCGTGATCCTGGTGATCGTGCTGTCGCTGTTCCTGTTCCTGGGCGGCCTGTTGTACCTGTACGCGCCGCTGGCCGGCATCGACGCGAGCGGCGACAAGATCTTCCCGGCCGTGGTGATGGGCCGCCTGCCGGCGGCGGTGCAGATCATTTTCCTGATCGCGCTGATCTCGGCCCTGTTCCCGAGCGCGGACGGCGCCATCACCGCGCTGACCTCGACCTTCTGCATCGACCTGCTCGGCCTGCAGCGGCGCGGCGACCTGTCGGAAGCGGACAAGGTGCGCTGGCGCCATCGCGTGCACCTCGGCTTCGCGTTCCTGTTCCTGGCGCTGGTGCTGGCGTTCAAATGGGCCGACAGTCCCAGCATGATCGGCGTGATCCTGAAGCTGGCCGCCTATACCTATGGCCCGCTGCTTGGCCTGTTCGCGTTCGGTATCCTTACCCGCCGCAGCCTGAACGAGCGCTGGGTGCCGGCCATTGCGGTCGGCGCGCCGCTTGTTTGCGGTTTCCTTGAGTTTAATCAGGCCCAGCTGCTGGGAAGCTACCGTCTCGGGCTTGAACTGTTGATGGTTAACGGCATATTGGTGTTTGCGGGCCTGTTTGCCATCTCCGCGCCCGCAAAAATGGATGCCGCCGCGGTGACTGCATGACCCAAGACGGCTGTTTTGGCTTACATTGGCGCTTAACCCGCGCTTAACCCGCGCTTAACCCCTTACCTGCCGGAGAACCGATGTCCTTCAAACCCCTGTCGTCCCTTCGCCGCGGTTTCGGCATACTCTGGCGCACCCTCGACGCGACGCGCCGGGTGGTGCTGAACCTGCTGTTCCTGACCCTGCTTGTCATTGTGCTGTACGCGCTCTTCGGCGGCGGCGTCAAGCCGCTCGCACCCAAGACCGCGCTGGTGCTCGACCTGAAGGGCGACATGGTCGAGCAGCACAGCGGCACCGTGCGCGAAACCGTGATGGCCAGCGTGCGCGGCGACCAGCGCAAAACGATCCAGGTGCGCGACCTGCTCACCGTGCTCGAAGCAGCCGCGCGCGACCCGAATATCAGCAGCGTGGTCCTGCTGCCCGAGGAGCTCGACGGCGCCGGCCAGGCCATGCTGCACGAAGTGGGCCTCGCGCTCGAGCGCGTGAAGGCGGCCGGCAAGCCGGTCATCGCATGGGGCGGCGCCCTCAACCAGCGCCAGTACCTGCTCGCTTCGCATGCCAATGAAATCTACCTGCATCCGATGGGCATGGTGTACCTCGAAGGCTTCGGACGCTACCGCAATTACTACCGCGATGCGCTCGACAAGCTGGGCGTGACGGTCAACCTGATGCGGGTCGGCACCTACAAGAGCTTTGCCGAGCCGTTCATCGGCAACGGCCCGTCCGAGGCGGCGCGCGAGGCCGATGCCACCCTGTACAACGCGCTGTGGTCCAATTACACAGGCCAGGTCGAGAAAAACCGCAAGCTGCCGGCCGGCGCCATCATGCACGCCATCGACGCGCTGCCCAAGCTGCTGACCGACCTGAAAGGCGACACCGCCAGGCTCGCGCTCGACACCAGGCTGGTGGACGGCCTCAAGACGCGCGACGAGGTGCGCACCATGATGATCAAGCGCGGCGCCCCCGACCTCGAAGGTCACACCTTCCGCCAGGTGTCGTTCGACGAGTACCTCGCGCGCCACCATGAAAAGCTGTTCGGCGACGCTGTCGGCGTGATCGTTGCGGCCGGCCCGATCAGCGACGGCATTGCCGCCCCCGGCACCATCGGCGGCATGTCGACCGCGAACCTGATCCGCAAGGCGCGCGAGGACGACCAGATCAAGGCGGTAGTGCTGCGCGTCGATTCGCCCGGCGGCAGCGCCTACGGCTCGGAGCTGATCCGGCGCGAACTGGAACTGACGCGCGCGGCCGGCAAGCCGGTGGTGGTGTCGATGGGCAGCGTGGCCGCCTCGGGCGGCTACTGGATCTCGATGTCGGCCGACGAAATCATCGCCGACCCGGCCACGATCACCGGCTCGATCGGCGTGTTCGCGATCATCCCCACGGCCGAAAAAATCGGCGAGAAACTCGGCATCCACACGGCCGGCGTGACCACCACCTGGCTGGCCGACGCCTACAATCCGCTGCGCCCGCTCGATCCGCGCTTCACTCAGCTGGTCCAGAACGGGGTCAACCATATTTACAGCGAGTTCACCACCAAGGTTGCGCAGGCGCGCAAGAGCACGCCGCAAAAGATCGACGAAGTGGGGCAGGGCCGGGTCTGGACCGGCCAGCAGGCCCAGGAACGCGGCCTGGTCGACACGCTCGGCAGCTACCGCGACGCGCTCAATTCGGCCGCCAAACGGGCCAGCCTGAAAAGCGATTACCGGGTCGCCTACATCGAGCACGACACCACACGCCTCGAGCGTTTCTTCGAGCTGTTTGGCGTCTCGGCGGCGCAGGCCATCCATTTCGAGGTGAAACTGGGCCTGCTGCCGTCGGTCCTGCCGGCCGGCGCGGTGGCCGACGTGAGCCGCGACCTGGCTTGGCTGACCGACCTGGCCGCGGCCCGCAAGCCGTTCGCGGCCGTCACCCACTGCATGTGCGGCTCGCCTTGAGCCTTGCGCGGCGGCGCATGGCCTGGCGCGCCGCCGCGCAGAAAACCGTTTCCAGCGTTTTGCAACAGAGATATACTCGCGCTTGCTTTTATCATCAGGGGTATATCTTGTTCAAATCCATTGCCTTACCCATCGCCTTGCTGGGCGCCTTCGCTACCGCGAGCGCCGACGAAGGCCAGTGGCAGCCACACCAACTGCCGCAACTCAAGTCGGAACTCAAACGCATCGGCATTACCATCCCAGCCGAGAAACTGGCCGACCTGTCGAAGCATCCGATGAGCGCGATCGTCTCGCTCGGTGGCTGCTCGGCCTCGTTCGTATCGGACCAGGGCCTGATCGTGACCAACCATCACTGCGGGTACGCGGCGATCCAGCGCAACTCGACACCGGAGCACAATTACATCGTCAACGGCTTCCTGGCCGCGACGCGCGCGCAGGAACTGCCGGCTGGACCGAACTCACGGGTGTACGTGACCGACAAGGTCGAGAACGTGACCGAACGCGTGCTCAATGCTCTGTCGACCGGCATGTCCGGGCGCGAGCGCCACGAAGAGGTAGAGAGCCGCATCAAGGCCCTGATCGCCGAATGCGAAACCGACAAGATGTACCGCTGCTCGGTGCCGGCCTTCCACCGCGGGCTGGAGTACTACCGTATTCGCCAGATGATGATCCGCGACGTGCGCCTGGTGTACGCGCCGTCCGACATGATCGGCAACTTCGGCGGCGACGTCGACAATTTCGAATGGCCGCGCCAGACCGGCGATTTCTCGTTCCTGCGCGCCTACGTCGGCAAGGACGGGCGTCCGGCCGATCCGTCGCCCGACAATGTGCCGTACAAGTCGAAGGACTTCCTGGTGGTCTCGGCCGAGGGCCTGAGAAACGGCGATCCGATCCTGCTGGCCGGTTATCCGGGCCGCACCAGCCGCTACAAGCTGCCGGCTGAAATTCGCTTCGCGCGCGACGCCAACTTCCCGCTGCGCGTGGCCGACATGCAGGCCGACTTGGCGGTCATCGCCGCGGCCACCAAGGGCAATGCCGCCGCCGACGTGCGCTATGCGAGCGTGGTCAAGAGCATCAACAACGTGCTCAAGAAAACCCAGGGCCTGCTCGACGGTTTTGCGCGCAAGGACATTGCCGCCATCAAGGACGTGCAGGACGCAGGGTTCCGTGCCTGGTTCGAGCAGCCGGCCAACCACGCCAGCGCCTCGAAAACGCTGTTGGCCGACCTGGACGCGGTGATTGCCGCCGACATGGCGCTCTCGCAAGAGGAATTCGGATGGTCGGTCGCAACCCACGGCGACCTGCTCAAGAGCGCGGTCACGCTGTATCGCCTCGCGATCGAGCGCAGCAAACCAGACGCCAAGCGCGAAAGCGGCTACCAGGAGCGTGACATCTCGTTCATCAAGGCGCGCATGAGCCGCCTTGAGCAGTCCTTCGTCGCCAGCGTCGACCAGGCGCGTCTTGCCGCGTCGCTGCAGCGCTACCGAGCGCTGGCCGCCGGCATGCATCCGCAAGGGCTCGATGCATTGCTGCCTGCGGCGGACGGCATCGGCGCGCTATACGCGAACTCCGAACTGGGCGACACCGCCAAGCGCCTGGCGTGGATGACAAAAGATGCCGCCGCCTTCGCCAGCTCCGACGACGCCTTCATCAAGCTCGCCGTCAAGCTGCACGATGCCGCAATGGCGCTCGAGAACCGGCGCAAGGAAATCGACGGCAACCTCGAACGCGTGATCCCGCAGTTCATGTCGGCCGTGATCGCGTGGAAGAAATCGCAGGGCAAGCCGGTCTACCCGGATGCGAACTCCACGCTGCGCGTGACCTTCGGCACCGTCTCGCCTTACTCGCCGCGCGACGGCCTGGTGAAAGGACCATTCACGACGGTCGAGGGCATCGTTGAAAAGCATACCGGTGTCGATCCGTTCATCGCGCCCAAGGGACTGCTCGAGGCGATCCGGGCCAAGCGCTATGGCGTCTTCAAGGACCCGGTGCTGGGCACGGTGCCGGTCAACTTCCTGTCGAGTGCGGATACGACGGGCGGCAACTCCGGTTCCGCGATCATGAACAAGCGCGGCGAGCTGGTGGGCCTGAACTTCGACTCGACCTACGAGTCGGTCACCAAGGACTGGTATTTCGACAGCGCGATCACGCGTGCGATCCACGTCGACATCCGCTACATGCTGTGGGTGATGAAGGAAATCGACCATGCCGACAACCTGCTCAAGGAAATGCGCATCAAGTATCCGCGCAAGTGAACGATAGCCCGGTAGCGTGAGAAAGGCCGCAACGGACGATGTTGCGGCCTTTTTTTTCGTTCTCACTTCCCGATGTGGGTGGCCAGGAAGGCCTCGAGCTTTTCGTAGAACGCGGTGACGTTGCGGGTGTCGTAGAAACCGTGGCCCTCGGTCGGCGCGACCATCCATTCGGGAGGGCGGCCCGCTTTGATGAGGGCCGCGCGCATCAGTTGCGCGTGTTCGAATGGCGCCACCTTGTCTTTTTCGCCGTGCACCAGCAGGACCGGAACCTTGATTTTCCCGGCCAGCGTGACCGGCGAGAAACGGTTCAATTCGTCATTGTCCTCACCGATAATTTTTTTGTAAGAGTTGAGTATCCGCTTGTACGTGCGGGTCGCATCTTCCTTGTACAGCAGCTTCAGGTCATACACGCCGGCATACCCGACCGCGCACCTGAACATGTCCGGTTCGCGCGCGGCAAGCATCAGCGCCGAGTAACCGCCAAAGCTTGCGCCATAGGCGCAGACCCGAGTGGCGTCGACTTCTCCCTGCGCCACGGCCCATTTCACGCCATCGATCAGGTCATCCTGGATTTCCCCTCCCCACTGGCGATAACCGGCTTGCTTGAAATTGATGCCGCGTCCAGATGAGCCACGGAAGTTGACCTGCAACACCGCGTAGCCGCGGCTGGCGAGGAACTGTGCATCGGTGTCGAAGAACCAGTCGTCGGACACACCGTGCGGGCCGCCGTGGGGCATCAGCACGAGTCCCAGCTTGGCCTTGTCGGCATGCCTGGGCATGGTCAGGTAGCCGAACAGTTGCATACCGTCGCGCGCGGTGAAACTAATTGCGCGCCGTTCTGCCATCTGGTCAGGGTCGATTGCCTCCTTGGTCGAGAACAGCAAATCGGCCTTGTTGCTGACTTTGTCGTACAGATAATACGAGCCGGGGTCGCGGTCGCTCCTTACGCTGAAAAGAAGTTGCTTGCCATCGTCAGTAAAGTTGATGAAGTTGACATAATAGCCAGGAAACTGTCCGCTGAGCGCGCGATGAAGCTTGGCCTCGTCACTGTTTTCATCGAGGTATTGGGCCCGCTGTATGCCGACCGAGGTGCCGGCTGCGAATGGCAGCCCGCGTTTGGACCCGTAAATGAAGTTATCAATGCTGCCGTTCGGATCTTGCAGCAAGATCGTGCGCGCCCCGGAACCGAGATTTTCGCGCACCAACACATCGGGCCCCCCTTTTTCCGAGTAACTGGCGATGAACTCGCTGTTATCGGCCGAGAATGCCCGTGGCCAGAAGCTGCGGCCCAGCTTGTCGCCGGAGAGCTTGTCCCAGGACCCGGATGCGTCGTTGCGGCGAAACAAGACCGCGTTCGCGTCTTCGCCCCAGCCATAGCCAAAACGCGGTTTTCCATCATGCTGAAGCAGGAAATTGAGATAGGGCAGGGGAAGGTCGGCGAGCAGTTTGCGTATTGCGGACTGGGAATCGATGTCGTACAGCAGGCTGTGATTTCCCTCCCAGAGGTGCGAGGCCAGGTAAAAATGCCCGTTCAGCTCATGCGCGACATCGGTGATGCTGCCGTAGCCATAGTCGTCGCCATAGCGGTCGCCGCGGGTCGATCCCTTGAACATGTGGTGACCGTACAGGTACTCCTGCTTGCTGCCATCGAAATTTATGGCCAGCACTTCGCCGGTAGCGACCGGCTTCTCCCGGGAGCCCAATTCCTTGCCCTTGGCAATGGCGAGTCGGGTCCTGCTCACCCAAACATAGCCCAGCGGGAGCTCGAACGCGGGCAAGCGGATCGCGCCGACAATCTTGAGATCGGGCAGCGAATACACCGTCACCGTCGGTACGAACCGGTTGTCGCTGGGCACGCGCACGGTGACGGCGATATATTTTCCATCGGGTGACAGGCGCGGATTGTAAAACTGGTCTTCAAGGACAAAGGCCGATAGCGGCACGCGCGTGTCGGCGGCATGGGCGGGAGGTTGTAGAGTGACCAGGCAGGCACAGAGCAGGGCGCAACGAAAATCCATGGTGAGCTCCAAGGTTCTGTTGTTATGCGATATGGATTGCACAATAATAAATATTGCACCAGAGTATAGTAGTCTTCGCCGGACCAGGCACAATTATTTGGAAAACTTTTACCTCGAATCAAGATATTCAAAATATTGCGTATTCATACGCTTTGCCGCATAATCGGCCGCTTCCGTTTACGCCGAAACAGCGCAATGCAAATTGCTGCTGACCACTCAGGCGCGCGTGTCGGAGATCAAGCCCTGGCCGCGCGCGGGCCTGCAGCCCCGCATTTCCATCGCTGTGAGTTGACAAGGCGCCGCGCCTTCCTGCTTGCGCCCGACCCTGATAGCGCCACCCGATGAACGATTCGCTCGCCTTGCTTGGATTTGCCACCACCCCGCTGGAACTGATTTCGTTCATCCTGGCGGTGATCACCGTGCTGCTCAATATTCGCCAGACCCACTGGGCCTGGCTGTTCGCGATCATCTCCTCGGCCACCTACGGCATCGTGTTTTTCGACGCGCGCCTGTATGGCGACGCCGGCTTGCAGGCCGTGTTCATCGCGGTGTCGGTATGGGGCTGGTACCAGTGGCTGTATGGCGGCTCGCGCCATGAAGGTCTGCGCGTGGGACGCCTGTCGGGGGCCGGGTGGCGCGCCTCGATCGCTGGCTGGCTGCTTGGATTTGCCTTGCTGGCCGCATTCCTGTCGAACTGGACCAATACCGATGTCCCCTACGCGGACGGCTTCCTGACCGCCGGCAGCCTGCTCGGCCAGTTGCTCCTGTCGCGCAAGAAGCTCGAGAACTGGCAGGTATGGATTGCGGTCGACGTGCTCTATGTCGGCCTGTACGTGTACAAGGGACTGATCCTGACGGCGATCCTGTACGCGGTGTTCGTGGTGCTCGCCATTATCGGGCTGCGCACCTGGAGCCGCGCTGCGGCGGGTGCGCCATGAAACAGCTGCTGCGCGTCGCACTGCTGGGCGCGGAATCGTCCGGCAAGTCGACGCTCGCCGCCGCCCTCGCCAGCGAGTACGACACCTTGTGGGTGCCCGAGTATTTGCGCGAATTCGTCGAGACCGAGGCCCGCGTGCCATACGAGAGCGACCAGTGCCGGATCGCGCGCATCCAGCAGGAGCGCGAGAACGCGGCCGCCGCGCATGCCACGCGCTTCCTGTTTTGCGACACCACCCCGCTGATGACGGCGCTCTACAGCCGTTTTTACTGGGGGCGGGTGGATGAACAGTTAGCGAAGCTGGAGAAGACGCACGATTACGCATTGACGCTGGTGACCGCACCCGACAGTCCATGGATGGCGGACGGCCTGCAGCGCGAATCGGAGCAGGTGCGCCAGAGCATCCACGAACAGGTGCTGCAGACGCTGGCCGAGCGCGGCATCGCCTTTACGCTGGTAAGCGGCACGGTGCAGCAGCGCATGCGGCAGGTCGGGTGCCTGCTTGCCGGCCTGCGATAGGCAAAAAAAAGAGAGCCTTTCGCGGCTCTCCCTTTTTACTCCTTGTGCCTGCGTCAGAAGTCGAACTGCGCCGACAGGTTGAAGGTGCGCGATGCGCCCGGCAGCAGGTATCCGCCCAGCGCCGGCGTCACGTCACGCCAGTAGAACTTGTCGAACGCGTTTTGAACACCGGCCCGCAACGTGGTTGCCGTGCCGGCCACCCTGGTCGCGTATGCGGCGCCGAAGTCGAACACGTGGTAACCGGGCACCATCGTCTTGTTCTCGACATCGAACGCCTTCTTGCCCGCGTATTGCCACACGCCGTTCAGCTTCAGGCCAGTCACCGCCGGCACTGCGTATTCGATCCATGCGGTCGACTTGAACGAAGGTACGTTGGTGGCGCGCTTGCCATCGATCGCGGCCACGCCGGTGCCTTCCTGGCGAGTATTTAACGCCATCAGCGAGACGCTGTATTTCAGGTCTGCGCTGGCCCTGCCTTGCGCCGCCAGTTCGAGGCCGCGGTGGGTTTGATCGCCGCTGCGCACGAACACATTGTTCGCGTTGGTGTATTCAAGGCCTTTGCGAATCTGGAACAGCGCCGCCGACACGCTCAGGTCGTTGTTGACGATGCCCTTCACGCCGACTTCGACCTGCCTGGAACGGCTCGGCCCAAGCTCCAGGTTCTCGTTGACGGTTCCGAACGGGGCGATGCCGCCCAACTCCATGCCGTGCGCCAGCGAGCCATACAAGCTCCAGTCCTGCGCCGGGTTGTATACCAGTGCCACGCTTGGCAGCGTGAAGGTATTCTCGGACTGCCCGGATGCGCCGAGAGCCGGAATGAACTCGCGGCGCTTGACCTGCACATGACGCAGGCCGGTATGCAGCTTGAGCGTGTCCGACAAGCTGGCGATGTCCTGCGCGAACAGGGCGCGCTCCTTGTCCCGGCGGCGTTCGAACACCGGACCGGTGCTCGGATTGTCCGGCGCCGGCGGCACGATCCGGTTCTGGTAGATGTTGCTCGAGCCTGCGTAGTTGTACACGTAGTCGCCGAACTTGTCGCGCCGCTTGAGCAGCGATGCGCCAACGGTGAGCTCATGCCTGACGGCGCCGGTCGCGAACTTGCCCTGCAACAGCGCCTGCGCGCCGAACGGCGACTTCGACTCGCCCACGCTCTGGTAGTCGTAGACGTCGTAGTCGCCATTCGAGCAGTAGCCCGGATAGAAGCCGTCTCCCTCGTTACTGCAGCCGTAAGGGAAGGCGGTGTAGTCGTCGCGCTTGAACGAGTGCTTGTTCATCGTGACGCTGGCGCGCCAGTCGGTCCCGATCAGGTAGTCGAAACGCAGGCCGACGTTGCTGCTGCGGGTGTCGACCGGCTTGGTCCAGGGCTGCTCGTTAAGCAGCGTCTTGGGCGACACCCCGGTCGGCAGGTCGGTGTTGCGGATCAGCTGGTAGCCGGGCGCGGTGATCTGCGACTTGTGCTGGTAGTCGAGATCGATCTGCAGCAGCGCCTGCGGCGTGATCTGCCAGTCGAACGCGCCCGAGACGAACTGGCGCTCGCCGTCAGCGCCCTTGACGTAGGAGCGGATGCGCTCGCCGGCCGCGTTGATCCGGTAGCCGAAGCGCTTGTCGTCGAAACGCCCGCCCAGGTCGACCGAGCCGTACAGCGTGCCGCGTTCCGACGCTTCTACCGTTACCGAGCGCAGTGCGGTGGAAGTAGGGCGCTTGATGGCGTAGTTGACGATGCCGCCGGGAGCGGCCACGCCCGCCTGCAAACCTGCCAGTCCCTTGAGCACCTCGATGCGCTCCTTGTTCTCGAGCGGGATCTGGGTGTCGCCCGGGATGGCGATGCCGTCCTTGCGGTAGCTCGACGAATTATCGAGCGCGAAGCCGCGAATCGAGAACTGCTCGGCGTACCCGACCGCGTTGTAGGCGTCGCTCACGCTGGCGTCGAATTTCATTGCATCGGTGCTCTGGCGAATGCCGAGGTCCTGCATCTGCTGGCGTCCGATGGAGGTGATCGATGCCGGCGTTTGCAGCAGCGGCATGTCGGAAAAACCGCCCACGCTGGCGCGCTCGATGGCGATCCATCTTGGGGCGCTGACCACGACTTCGGGCATGCTTGGCTGGGCGCTTTGTGCGCTTGCGGAGACGGCGAACGCCTGCGCGACGGCGAAGGCGAGGACGGAATGCTTCAGGTTTGGTGTTGACATAGTTTGCTCGTGTTACGCGCCGGCGATGCCGGGACGGTGCTTAAGAAGCTGGAGCCAACGGGGGAGCAAACAAAGGAGGGAGACTTTGCGCTTTCCTTCGCTGGCATTATCCAGATCAGGTACGGAGGGTATCTCTCACCCGGAACGGCTCGTTCCAGGACCCCTAGCGAAATGCGATTTTATCACGAACGCAGCGGTGTTTCCCTTGGGTATGTTGCATTTGCGCCGCAGTGGGACACGTTTGCGGCCCTGCTGGCCGACCTGGACCGGTGGCGTGCTCCCTGCTGCGGGCAGATCGCCGATAATCAGCTCGACAGCTCAGAGCGAGGCGCGAATGATCTACCAACTCTATTACTGGCCCACCATCGAGGGGCGCGGCGAATTCGTGCGGCTGGCGCTGGAGGAGGCCGGAGCCGACTACGTGGACGTGGCGCGCCAAAAGAACGGCATGCATGCGCTGCTCGCCGCGCTTGACGAGGAAGCGCGCCCGTCATTTGCGCCGCCCTTTCTCAAGGCAGGTGAACTGACGATCGGGCAGACGGCCAACATCCTGCTGTTCCTGGGCGGGCGCCATGGACTGGCGCCGCGCGCCGAAGCGGGCCGCTTGTGGGTCCACCAGCTCCAGCTCACCATCGCCGATTTGGTGGCCGAGGTGCATGACACCCATCATCCGATTTCGGCATCGCTCTATTACGAGGACCAGAAAGCGCAAGCCAAACGGCGCGCCGCCGACTTTATCGCCAATCGCATACCGAAGTTCCTGGGCTACTTCGAAAGGGTACTGGGCACGCCGGCGCGCCGCGGCCGCTTTCTGGCCGGCGCGCACCTGTCGTACGCGGACCTGTCGATGTTCCAGGTGATCGAAGGCTTGCGCTACGCTTTCCCGACATCGATGGCGCGCCTGGAGCCGGATTTCCCTGGCCTTGCCGGCTTGCACGAGCGCGTTGCCGCGCGCCCCAACGTGGCACGCTACCTGGCGTCGAAGCGGCGCATCCCGTTCAACCAGGAGGGCATCTTCCGCCATTATCCAGAACTCGATGCATGAGTTCTGTTCCTGAGAGCGCGCGAGCGCCTGGGCATCCCCGGCGCCTTGCTCCCCGCGCGCCATGGGGCGCGGGGATGCGCTTCCTGGCGGCGCAGGTCAGGCCACGAAGCGCGCGAACGCGGCGAGATCGACGTTGCCGCCGCTGACCACGATGCCGACCCGCTTGCCGTCCAGCGGCAGCACGCGGTGCAGCGCGGCGGCGGCGCCAAGGCAGCCGGTCGGCTCGACCACCATCTTCATGCGTTCGGCGAAAAACTTCATGGTGGCGACCAGCTGCGCATCCGAGACGGTCACGATGTCGTCCACGTAGCGCTGGATCAGCGCGAAATTGTGCTCGCCCACATGGGTGACCTTGGCGCCATCGGCGATGGTGTCGGGCACGCCGATGTGCACCACCTGGCCGCGGCGCAGCGACTGCTGGCCGTCGTTGCCCAGTTCCGGTTCCACCCCGATCACCTTGCACGACGGGCTCAGGGCCGCGGCGGCGAGGGCGGACCCGCCCAGCAGGCCGCCGCCGCCGAGGCACACCAGCAGCACGTCGAGCGGGCCGGTTTCCTCGAACAGCTCCTTGGCCGCCGTCCCCTGGCCGCAGATTACGTCCGGGTGGTCGTACGGCGGAATCAGGGTCATGCCGCGTTCGCGCGCCAGCCTGCGCCCGATTTCCTCGCGGTCCTCGGTGTAGCGGTCATAGGTCAGCACTTGACCGCCGTAGCCTTTGGTGGCCAGCACTTTGAGTTCGGGTGCGTCGTGCGGCATGATGATGGTCGAGCCGATGCCCAGCAGGCTGGCCGACAGCGCAATGGCCTGCGCGTGGTTGCCCGACGAGTAGGTCAGCACGCCGGCGCGGCGCTGCTCTTCGTTTAATTTCGCGATCGCGTTGTAGGCGCCGCGGAACTTGAACGCGCCCATGCGCTGGTAGTTTTCGCACTTGAAGAACAGCTGTGCGGCGGCGCGTTCATTGGCGGTGCGCGAGGTCAGCACCGGGGTGCGATGGGCCACGCCCGCGATCCGCGCGGCCGCTTTTTCGACTTCGGCGTAGCACAATTGATCCATGTCGATCATGTCGGTCATCCTCGTTTTGGGTAAAGAAAGCAGCTTGGGGCCAGCTTCACGCTGCAGGCGGCAGCACGATCTGCACCGTCAGGCCGCCGCCTTCGCGGTTGCGCACGTGCAGTTCGCCGTTGTGGCGCGACACCACGCGCTCGACGATCGCCAGTCCGAGCCCGGCGCCATTGGCCTGCCCGCGCGCGCTGTCCATGCGCGTGAACGGCTTGAGCAACTGGGCGATCTGCTCGTCGGGTACGCCGGTGCCGCGATCCTGCAGCTCGATCACGACCCGCTTGCCATGCCCGTGCGGCTTGAGATGGCAACTGATGCTGATTTCGGTCAATTCGCTGCCCGGGGTCCTGCCGTAGCGGCGTGCGTTTTCGAGCAGGTTGTTCAGTACGCGCCGCAAGTCGGTCGCGTTGCCCAGCACGTGCAGGCCCGGCTCGATCTCGGTACTTGCCCGAACCGCCTGCATGCGCCCGGCCGCGTGGGCGCTGTCGGCGAGCAGGGCGCTGATGTCGACCGCCACGAAGCTGGCCGCTTCGGTGGGCTTGGCGTAGTCGAGGAACTGGCCGATGATCTCATCCATCTGGGCGATGTCGGACTGCATGCCTTCACGCGCGTCCTTTGGCAGGTGCGCCATTTCGACTTCGAGCTGCATGCGCGCGAGCGGCGTGCGCAGGTCGTGCGAGATGCCCGCCAGGATCACCGCGCGGTCCGATTCGACGCGCTGTAAATCGGCCACCATCTGGTTGAAGCTGCGATTGGCCTCGATGATCTCCTTCGAGCCTTTTTCGGGCAGCGGGTCGGGGCGTTTGCCGACCGCGATCGCACGTGCGGCGGCGGTCAGGCGCGCCAGCGGCAAGTTGACCAGGCTTGAGATGAGCGCTGCGCCCAGCAGCGACAGCAGCCCCACCAGGGCGGCCCAGCCCAGCCACTGCACCCCGCTCAGGCCGAGGCGTTCACGCTCGAACATCAGCCAGTATTTGTCGTCGTCGATCTTGAAGCTGACCCAGAAGCCGGGGACCCCGTTGACGCGCCCCGAAAAACGCGTGTCCGCGCCCAGCTTGGCCTTGACGATCGCTTCGATATCGTCCATCAGCGGATTGTCGGGTGGCGGATCGACGGTGTCGGACAGCTCCAGCGGGAAGATGCGGATGCCTTCGTTGCTGACCAGTTCAAACAGCAGTTCGCGGCGCAGTTCGGGCGCCGAGTGGGTGAGCGCGGCGTGGGTGATGGTGACGACCGAGATCACCTGGGCGGCGATCTGCTGCACCTGGGGGCCGCGCTGGACCACGCTGATCATGCCGATCCACGACGCCATCGAGAGCGTGGTCAGGATCCCCAGCAACAGGAAGGTGCGCCAGAACAGGCCGCTCTTGAGCCAGCCCAGGCGGTGGACGTTGGGAGACATTGCGAAACGCAGGGGCACTAGCGCGGCTGACCTTCGGGGATGAACACGTAGCCCAGTCCCCACACGGTTTGGATGTACAGGGGGCTGGACGGATCCGGTTCGATCAGCTTGCGCAGGCGCGAGATCTGGACGTCGAGACTGCGGTCGAACACTTCGTATTCGCGCCCGCGCGCCAGTTCCATCAGCTTCTCGCGCGACAGGGGCTGGCGCGCGTGGCGCGCAAACACCTTGAGAACGGAAAATTCGCCGGTCGTGAGCGGCACCGTCGCGCCGTTCTTCTTGAGCGTGCGGGTGCCCAGGTCGAGCACGAACTGGCCGAATTCGAACGACTGCGGGGTCTCGGACGGGGCGCCCGGGATTTCGTCCGGCCCCTTGCGGCGCAGCACCGCGCCGATGCGCGCCACCAGCTCGCGCGGGTTGAACGGTTTCGGCAGGTAGTCGTCGGCTCCCATTTCGAGCCCGACGATGCGGTCCACGTCTTCGCCTTTGGCGGTGAGCATGATGATCGGGGTGCGGTCGCCTGCGCCGCGCAGGCGGCGGCAGATCGACAGGCCGTCTTCGCCCGGCAGCATCAGGTCGAGCACCAGCAGGTCGTAGCGTTCGCGCAGCCACAGCTTGTTCATCGCCGGTGCGCTCTCGGCGGTCACGACCGAAAAGCCCTGTTCGGTCAGGTAACGGCGCAGCAGGTCGCGCAGGCGCACGTCGTCATCGACCACCATAATCTTGGCCGACTGGCCAAGCGGAGCGGACGGCGTTGTATTGTTGCCTGTATTTGGTGTCGATTGTGTGGTCATATAGCTGTCAGATTTGTCATATTGATGTCGCTATGGTAACGTCTTATCGCCGTTGGTTACACATCACGGCAAAGGCATTACAAAGTGTTACACACTTTACCCAATTCGGCTTATGCCCCCGTGCGAATGGTCATACACTTGGGTTCAAGCGGCACTAAGCTTATCTGTTTACAAGGCATCGCGGAAGAGGAACACCATGAATATCGCGCTCACTAAAATCTACGCAGTTGCAAGCGCAAATTCGTGCGGCCGGTTTTCGTTCGCGCGCAAGGCCGCGGCCGGCTGCCTGCTTGGCTGTGCCGTCGCCAGCGCCTTTGCCGGCCCCGGCGAGCGCGAGCGCGAAGCGGCCCGCAACCAGCCGCAGCCGCCGGTAGCGCGCGCTGAACGGGCGCAGGACTTGCCTGCGCCACGTCAGTTCGATCCGCGTTCGTTCGAGGCGCGCGCTGAAGAACAGCGCCGCATGCTCCAGTTGCAGCAGGAACAGAACGCCCAACATGCCGACGCGGTGCGCCGCAACGGGCGCCTCACGCCCGATGAACGGCGCGACCTGCGGCGCCAGATCAACGAGGCCGGCCAGGACCTCTATCCCCAAGCGCGGCGCCGCTAGAAGCGTCTCTTGCATCGCTTGGTCCTGCGCCTGCCTGCGCAGGCATGACCGCATATGTTGATCTACTGCCAGTTTGATACGCGGAATTGTTCATATTATGCCCACATCATGTTACGCTATGAAAATATTACAATTGGCTATCTAATGTTGGAATAATTGCAAATCCGATCAGCTTGAGCTGGAGTGCAAACGTGCCCATCGATTCTTCTCTTGACGCAGCCACCGAGTCGCCGGCCGCCGCTGACGCGTCGCAGGTGGAGCACTGCGTCGTCAAGCGCGCCGACGGCGTGTATGTCGATCCGAAGGTGCTGGGCACGACGGTGCTGGCCGCGATCGGCAGCATTTTCGCCAACAATTCCTATTTCAGCGGCCTCGACTACGCCGTATTCAACAAGGTACTTTACGGAAACGGCGTCGATGACTGGCCGCGTTCTGCCGCCGGCGAGCCGCAGATCCGGCTTGCCTCTGACATCGTGCCGTTCGATGAGAAGCGGCGCGCGCTGTACCGGGCGGTCAAGATCGACGACGGCAAGGCCGAGTACTATTTCGAGCCGGTCTACCTGACCGATCCGGACAATCCGGCTTCCATGGCCGTGCCGGCGCGGCTCGATGTCGACGAGTTCGTCGCCGACATGTGGCTCAAGGGGGTTCGTTTCGGCATCGACCTGGCGGCCGTGCGCAGCGCGATCGCGGCCGGCAAGTCCGAACGGGTGACGGTGGCGCGCCGGCTCGACGCGCTGCCGGGGGCCGACGCCAGCGTAGCTGAGGTATCGGTCGATATCCACCGCAGCGATGCGCCGCGCCAGCTGGCCAACGGCAAGCTTGACCTGATGGCGTTCCAGAACCGCTTCCCGCAGATCCACCAGGGCGCCAGGCTGCTCAAGAAGGTGCCGCGCGTGGCCGGCACCGCCGGCTACGAATTGTCGGGCAGCGTGCTTGAGCCGGCCGTTCCGCTCGACCTCGAGCTGGCGCGCCTGGCCGGGCCGGGCACGGCGGTCGAGATCAACGCCGAAGGCGAATTCGTGGTCGCGCAGCAGACCGGCTTTCTCGACACGGACGGCGCGACCGGCCAGATTTCGGTGGGCGACAAGATCGTCAGCCGGGACGGGGTCAGCTCGCGCACCACCGGCAACCTGCAGCTGACAGGCGACTACGAAGAATATGGCGAGGTGCAGGAGAAGCGCGTCATCGAAGGCGAGGGCATCACCATCCACGCCGACGTATTTGGCAGCATCGTCTCGCGCGGCGGCACCATCCTGCTCAACCGCAACCTGGTCGGCGGCACCGCCCACAACGCGCGCGGCGACATCAAGGTGGTGGGCGTGGCCTCGGGCGCGGTGATCCAGGCCAGCCAGGGCGACGTGGTGATCCAGCGCGCCGAAAGCTGCATCATTTCGGGCACGCGGGTGACGGTGGAGCAGGCGGCCAACTGCGAAATCATGGCCGAGGAAGTCGTCATCAAGCAGGCCGAGGGCTGCGCCATCGCCGCACGCAATGTGACGATCGGGACGGCCGGGCCGCGCAAGCAGAGCGAGATGCTCATTTTCGCGCTGCAGCCGGACCGTGCCAGGGTCGACGAAGTGATTGCCACGCTGACGCTGCGGGTGGAACAATTTGGTGCGCAGGCGGCCCGCAGCAAGGCCGAAATGGAGGCGCTCACCAGCGAGCCGGAGGTGCGCAAGTACGTGATGCTCGCTTCCAAGATCCGCAAGAAGGAGCTGGTGCTCAACCCGGAACAGGTGCCGCAGTTCCAGAAGATGGCGGCCGCGGTCGGGCCTGCTCTCAAGGCGATCGCCAAGGTCTCGCTCGAGGTGAAGGCGGCCGAAATCGAGCAGCAGGGCGCCATCGCGCTGGTGAACCAGCTGGTCGAGCAGCGCAACGCGAGCACCGGCAGCAGCCATGTGGGGGTGGGCATGCTGCAAGGCGAAACGCTGGTGCGCTCGATGAAGTTCAACCCGGACGGCAGCAGCACCTACGACCTGCCGGCCAAGGACATCAAGGCGCGCCTGCGCGGCAGCACGGTGGGCGGCGAAGTGATTTTTTCCGGCGCCCATGGCACGCTCGACTGGACCAGCGAACAATAGGACGCATCGCTTGCCGCGGTTTATTCGCTGACTTTTCCGCGCAGGGCCTTGGTCTGGCCGCGCGTGGTCTTGGCGTCCATGCGCTTGCGCTGGGAACTGCGGGTGGGGCGGGTCGGTCGGCGCGGCGCAGGCAGCTCGGCCACGCTGTCGACCAGTTCCTGCAGGCGCCGCAGGGCGTCCTCCTTGTTCTGCTCCAGGCTGCGCGAGCGCTGCGCCTTGAGCACCAGCACGCCGTCTTGCGTGATGCGCCGGTCCGACAGCGCCAGCAGCCTGTCCTTTAGCGCCTCCGGCAGCGACGAAGCCGCGATATCGAAGCGCAGGTGGACCGCGCACGAGACCTTGTTGACGTTCTGGCCGCCCGGGCCCTGGGCACGAATGGCGCTCAGTTCGACTTCGCCGGGATCGACCGTGGCGCTCACCGCGCCGGCAGCGCGCCGGCTGCGATCTCGCTTTGCCCGGCCCGATCGAGCGCCCGGTAGCAATGCAGCGCATGCGGCGGCAGCCCGTCGAACAGGGCCC
>Ga0207975_100233_pt1 | contig 37397 bp, 36 predicted proteins | sample LakWasMe91_HOW11_2_FD_183913 | JGI IMG/M metagenome (GOLD analysis project Ga0207975, IMG submission 183913) | Freshwater sediment methanotrophic microbial communities from Lake Washington under simulated oxygen tension - Sediment Metagenome... | ecosystem: Environmental > Aquatic > Freshwater >...
CTTAAAAATATTTGCCAAGTTGAACATTCTAGACATCGTTCATTTACCAACTTTTTGTCAAATCTTATAGCCGGAATAATTGCTTATAATTTTCTGCCTAAAAAACCTTCTTTGAAATACGAAACGGTTAAAACTAACCAATTAGCAGTATTTTATTAATCGAGTTCAGGTTTAAAATAAAATGACTATCCGTGATTTATACCTAACCGATAAAATTGACCACAAATTACACAAATTAGCACAAATTTTTTATTTTAAAATCCGTGAGAATCCGTGCAATCAATGGCAAAAAATAGTAAGTACGCTTTGCGGACAGTCATATAAAATAAATTTGAAGAGGCTCTAATAAACCCCAAAAATAAATTTTAAATGGTTTTTAAAATCTATAACTTCGCAAGCTTAGTGGAAACCTCTTTTTTACTGAATGATTAAGACGTTTTCTCTTATGGTTAATCATAGTTTTGTGACTTTGATCGGCGAAGCCTTGTCTGGTATAGACGGCTGTAGTGTTAATTTACCGGATATTGAGATAATGAGATATATGACTATCCGTTAATAATACCAACCCAAAATTTTGTTGGTTTATTAAAAAAAAAAGTTTTTTTCTCTTAAAACCATTAAGTAATTAAGGTTCATTAAGCCCAAAAACTTAATATCTTAATTGTTAAAAATATATTACTTTTTTTGGTCCACTTAGCGGACAGTCATAATTGGATAAAATGAGGAATGAATCAAAAATGAATTTAGTTTGTAGTAATGAATGGTATAGATAAGTCCGGCGATTGGCTGTTTGAGATAACGCCAAAGAATAAATTTTTCTCTTTAAACTTTAAAGAAATTTGGCAATACAGGGATTTGTTATTTCTGTTTGTAAAACGAGATATAATTACAGTCTATAAACAAACAGTTCTGGGACCACTTTGGTATTTGATTCAGCCATTGTTTACTTCTGTTACATTTACCATTATTTTTAACAACGTAGCAGGGATAGACACAGGAACGGTGCCTCCTTTTTTATTTAATTTAGCTGGGATTTCAGTTTGGAATTATTTTACTGCCTGTCTTAACGGTACTTCAGATACTTTTAAAGCCAATGCCGGTATTTTTGGGAAAGTTTATTTTCCGAGGATTATTACACCGCTATCTATTGTAATTTCCAATTTGATAAAGTTCGGAATCCAGTTTCTGATTTTTATAGTGTTTTATATTTTTTTCCTTTTAAAAGGAGTTGATTTAAGTATAAATCCATTAGTTGTTTTTTTTCCAGTCTTAGTTGTTATAATGGGAATATTAGGATTGGGATTGGGAATGGTGATATCGTCGATGGTGACTAAATATCGCGACTTAAGTTATTTGATAGGTTTTGGAATACAATTGTTGATGTATTTATCTGCTGTAATGTACCCAATGACATTGATAAAAGATAAATTACCAGAATTTGGCTGGTTGGTCGAGTACAACCCATTAGCTTATATAATAGAAACATCTCGTTATATGCTTTTGAATACCGGTGAAATTTCGGTGTTAGGCTTAAGTTATACGCTGTTGGTTACTATTGTCTTGTTCTTTGTAGGGCTTTTGATTTTTAATCGAACGGAGAAGAGTTTTATTGATACTGTTTAATAGTGAATGGTGAATAGTGAATAGTGAAAAGTGAATGGTGAATAGTGAATGGTGAATAGTGAATGGTGAATAGTTAATGGTGAATGGTGAAAAGTGAATGGTGAAAAGTGAATGATGAAAAGTGAAAAAATATGGATCATAAAGATTTAGATGTTTGGAAAAAGAGTATGGATTTAGTTGAATCTGTTTATAAATTGACTCATCAATTTCCGGAAACTGAAAAGTTTGGACTAATAAGTCAGATGAGAAGATCGGCAGTTTCGATTCCATCTAACATTGCAGAAGGTTCTGCCAGGAAAGGGAATAAAGAATTGTTGCAGTTTCTTTATATTGCAATTGGTTCAATTGCAGAACTTGAAACACAATATTTGATTGCAATGCGACTAGGATTTCTATCTAATGAATCCATTGTGGAAAAACAACTGATTGAAGTGAAGAAACTTTTATTAGGATTTAAAAATTATATTGATAAAAAGTTTTGAGAACTGTGAAAAGTGAGTTGTGAATAGTCTGCTGGCTATTCACGACTCACGACTCACGACTCACGACTCACGACTCACATGAAAGACATTATATTAAAAGCCGAAAATATTTCCAAGCAATATCGTTTGGGACAGGTAGGAACAGGTACACTCAGTCATGACTTGAATCGTTGGTGGCATCAGTTATGTGGAAAGGAAGATCCTTATCTGAAAGTTGGTGATACCAATGATAGAAGCACAAAAGGAGAGAGCGACTATGTTTGGGCTTTACAAGATATTAATTTTGAAGTAGAACGAGGCGAAGTTTTGGGTATCATTGGCAAGAACGGGGCCGGTAAATCGACTCTTTTAAAGATACTATCCAAAGTTACAGCACCCACTACAGGAAGTATTAAATCCCGTGGTCGTATTGCTTCCTTATTGGAAGTGGGTACCGGATTTAATGGAGAGATGACCGGTCGCGAAAACATTTTCCTCAACGGCGCCATTTTGGGAATGACCAAAAAAGAAATCGCCGAGAAATTGGATGAGATTATCGAGTTCTCCGGTTGCGAGCGTTATATAGATACCCCCGTAAAACGCTACAGTAGCGGTATGACTGTGCGCTTGGCTTTTGCCGTAGCCGCTTTTTTGGAACCTGAAATATTAGTTATCGATGAGGTATTGGCCGTTGGTGATGCCGAATTCCAAAAGAAAGCCATTGGCAAGATGCAGGATATTTCTCGTGGTGGTGGAAGAACTGTTTTGTTTGTGAGTCATAATATGGCAGCGGTGAAGAGTTTGTGTACTAGGGGAATTGTTTTGGAGAATGGGAAGGTCAAATTTGATGGTAAAATAGAAGAAGCTATAAATGTTTATGTTACATCTCCAGTTAAGGTTAATAGTAAGATTGTATTTGACGAACAAACTATTAGGACTGGTACAAAGAAAATTCAATTTGTTTCTTTAGAGATAAGTAATCAAGAGAATATAAATTGTCGAGAATTTTCTATTGGCGATGATTTGCAGATTAGATTTAAAATTAAAATTAATTCAAAAGAAAACAAATCTGAAGTTGGGATTCAAATTAAAGACTTAAATGATATGCCTATTTTTCATATTATGGCAAGGGATTCTAATTATATGTTAAGTCATAGTGGTATTATAGGTAATGAAGAGGAATATATTGTGAAAATTAAAGATTTAAGACTTTTCCCTGGGAAGTATTTAATTAATATAATTAGTGCTAATACAACTGGACACGAGATTCATGATAATATTGAAAATGCAATTGCTTTTGAAATAATTGATGGAGGGAATTATACTATAAGACCTTTGCCTCGATCTCATGGAATTTTCTTTTTAAATCCTCATTGGGATAAAATTTATTAGAACACATTAAATATAAATTATGAAACAATTTTTGGAGAATATTAAAACAATTGTTTTTAGAAAAATTGGTGTCTGGAATAATTTATCATCAAATTCAAATAATAGAAATTTTCTCAACGTTGATATTATGTCTTCAGCAATTATATGTGGTGAAAATGAGATAGGTGAATATACTTATATTGGATTTAATAGTTCAGTAACAAAATCGAAAATCGGGAGATACTGCTCTATAGCTCCTAATGTACATATCGGTTTAGGGGAACATAAAGTTAAGCGCGTATCTACTAGTAGTCTTTTTTACACTAATTCTTTTGATACATTGACCGAGAAGGAATGTATTATAGGTAATGATGTTTGGATAGGAACAAATGCCGTAATAAGAAGAGGGGTTAAAATTGGAGATGGAGCAATAATTGGAGCGAATTCATTTGTAAATAAAGATGTAAACGATTTTGAAATCGTTGCTGGAGTACCTGCGAAACATATCGGTATGAGATTTTCTGAAAAAATAATCTTATTGATAAAAAAAAGTCATTGGTGGAATGAGGATTTTGAAAAAGCTCAATATTTGATAAAAGAATTAGAACGTACTAATTTTTTTGAAATGGATAAACGAGAATATAATTAGGTAATGATGAAAGCATTTTTTTTTAAAATATTAAAAAATTTTTTTTCTTTTACGGATAATAGTAGATTTAATAAAAAAAAAGAAACTAATTCTTTACCTGATGTTTTAATGGGTAAAAATTGCACAATTATTGCAAGTTCTTTTGGATGTTTTAATAAAATAAGCGATAATACTTATTTATACAAAGTAACATACGGCGATTATTCTTACAGTTCGATAAATGTTACAATCATGAATTGTAGTGTCGGTAAATTTTGCTCTATAGCACAAGGAGTTAGCGTTGGTTTGGGTAAGCATCCTTTAAATGATTTTGTTTCAACACACCCCTCATTTTATTCAGTCCATAAGCAATGTGGTTTTAGTTTTAGTGATGCACAATATTTTGATGAAATGGGGTTTGTTACTATAGGGAATGATGTATGGATTGGTGCAAATTCCATTATTTTAGATGATGTTGTTGTAGGGAATGGGGCAGTAATTGCGGCAAATTCGGTAGTTACAAAAGATGTACCAGCTTATGCAATCGTAGGGGGTACTCCGGCGAAAATAATTAAATACCGTTTCTCTGATGAGGATGTAGCATTTTTAGAAAAATTTAAATGGTGGGATAAAGATTCTGAATGGTTACAAGAAAATTATAAATTAATGCATGATATAGATGCTTTAAAGAATAAATTTAAATGATACTTATCAAACTTCAAGGTGGATTAGGTAATCAAATGTTTCAATATGCTTTTGCAAATGTTTTGGCGAAAAAAAATATGACCGAGGTTATCATTGAAGATAGTATTTATAATTTAACTGAAAAAAAGGAAGGTTACACACCAAGAAATTTTGAACTTTCAATTTTTAATAATGAATATGTTTTTGCCCAAAAAAAGGATGTTTTGTTATTTGAGAATTTATCTTTTATTGATAGAGTAAAACGAAAGATTGATTTGAATTATCCAAAGAAATTTCATGAAAAAGTATTTGAATATTCTTCAGAAGCAAGTTTGTTAAAATCTCCTGTTTTTGCAATAGGCTATTTTCAAAGTTTTAAATATTTTGTTGGATTTGAAGATTATATTAGGGATTTATTTGTCTTTCCAATACATAAACTTTCACAAAAAAATATAGATTTAATCCGGATATTAAGTCAGTCAAATACTATTGCGGTTCATATTCGTAGGGGGGATTATGTTACTGATGCAATAACAAATCAATTTCACGGTTCTTGTAATTTGGACTATTACACAAAGGCGATAACCCTTATTATTTCTCAATTGGAAAATCCGACGTTTGTTTTTTTTTCAGATGATTCTGAATGGGTAAAAGCAAATTTTGGAAATTTTGAATTTAATAAAACATTTATTGACCATAACAAAGAGAAAGACAGTTGGATGGATATGTTTTTGATGAGTATTTGTGCTCATAATATAATCGCAAATAGTTCATTTAGCTGGTGGGGTGCATGGTTAAATAGCAATCCTGCAAAAGTAGTGATAGCGCCTAAAAAATGGTTTCAGGGAAAAGATATTGATATAAATTCTATAATACCTAAAGAATGGATAACAGTATAACATTTCCTAAAGTGACAGTTTTAATGCCTGTCTATAATTGTGAGCTTTATATAAAAGAAGCAATAGATAGTATATTAAATCAGACTTTTGTTGATTTCGAGTTTCTAATAATTGATGATGCATCTGCAGATAAAACAGTTTCAATTATAAAAACTTATGATGATCCTAGAATACAGCTAATAGAAAAATCTCAAAATACAGGTTACACTAATAGTTTGAATTTTGGATTAAGCATTGCCAAGGGGGAATATATTGCTAGAATGGATGGCGACGATATTAGTTTACCTGAGCGTTTTGAAAAACAAGTTGCTTTTTTAGATGGTAGTCCTGATATTGTTTTGTGTGGGGCAGCTATTAAAATTATTGACTCAGATAGAGTTATAAGATATCCTGAATTTCATGATTATATAAAATTAGAATTTCTTTCGCAGAATTGTATCGTACATCCCTCTGTAATGATTCGAAAATCTATTTTAGATTGTTATTCTATAAATTATGATACAACTAAAGAACCTGCTGAGGATTATAATCTATGGGTAAAATTATTGGGTTATGGAAAGCTTTATAATATTCAGGAAATTTTGTTGCATTATAGAGTACATAATGCTCAAGTATCTCAAAAAAAATATAATTTACAAGTTGTAAGTTCAATAGAAACTCAGTTAGAGCTTTTAAGTTTTTTGCATAATGGAAAAGATAAATTGTTACTTAGAAGTTTGTTAAATAAAATTTTTAAAAATAAGGGCTATTCATATGGAGATATAATATATTTTAATAAGCTTAAAAAAGATTTATTGTTAGCAAACCAAAGTGAGTTCTTTAAGCCTGGAGGTTTTGAAAAATATTTAATACAAACGGAACATAAAATAATTAATTCATATTTTATTAAAAGAAACAAATTTAGTCCGATCATTTTTTTTCAGTTTATTTCTTGTAAGAATAAGTTAATGAATAAGATTAGCTTTAGGATTCAGATAAAAATATTTTTAAAATCACTACTTTTTTGGAATGTTAAAGAAAAATAAAATAGTAATCTTCTTCATTCCACACCACCACATAGGTGGTGCAGAGCGTGTGCATTTGAATATTATTAAAGCATTGCAGTATAAACCTATCGTATTTTTTGATTATTCAAATTCAAATACAATAAATAAAGAATTTAGCGAAAATGCCTATTGTTTTTTGATAACTAATGCAAAAAGGAGAAAGTATGCATTTAGATTTTTACAAGTTTTAACTCTTGTGTTTCCAGTTACTCTTTTTGGTTGTAACAGTAGTTTGTTCTACAACTTTATTTCAAGACTAAAGAAAAAGACTAAAGCGATTGATTTAACTCATGCTTTTTCATATCCTGAACAAGGTGTAGAAATATCTTCTTTACCCTATGTGAAATTATTGGATAAAAGAGTAGTTATTAATGCTAAAACTTATGAAGACTATAAACAATTGTATTCTGAAAATAATATAGATCAGCATTTGTTAAAAAGATTTACAATTATACCCAATGGAATTGAGATGTATGATTTTGATAGTTGTTTGATTCATTCTCGCTGGAACAACTTTACAGTTGGATTTGTTGGTAGAAACTCGCCTGAAAAACGACCGGAATTATTTTTTGAGTTGATAAGAAAAGATAGGATAAATACAAAAGTCATTGGAGACAACTTTGAAAAATTTAAAAAAGATTTTCCTAATGTGACTTACTTTGAAAATTCTAATAATAAAGAAGAGATTAGAGAGCAGTTTTCTGATATTTCTCTTTTAATTGTTTCTTCTAGACGTGAAGGATTTCCTTTAGTAATTATGGAAGCTATGGAACTTGGGATTCCTGTAATAGCAACTGATGTAGGTAGTATTTCTGAACATGTGATTTCATATGAAAATGGTTTTTTGGCTCCAGTTGAAGAAAAAGTGTTTTTAGAATACACATCGAGTATTATTAAAGAACTAATAGGTAATAAAGAGTTGTACTTTGATATTTCTAAAAATGCACGAAATCACGCCGAAAAATTTTTTTCAATAGAAGTATTTAATTCCAAATATCAAGAATTATTTTATGAATAATCCCAAAGTATCTATAATAGTTCCTTGTTACAATCAGGCTCAGTATTTGTCAGAGGCATTGCAATCAGTATTGGAGCAAACCTATGAGAACTGGGAATGCATTATTGTTAATGATGGTAGTCCAGATAATACAAAAGAGGTAGCTCAAGAATGGGTAAAAAAAGATTCTAGATTTATTTATTTGTATAAAGAAAATGGAGGATTGAGTAATGCTAGGAATGCTGGTATTGTTATTGCTAAAGGAGAATTTATTCTTCCCTTAGATGCCGATGATCGAATTGGGAAGGATTATTTAAAGTTTGCAATAGAAGAATTTCACAAAGATGAATCTCTCAAAATTGTTTATTGTAAGGCTAAGAAATTTGGAGAAAAAAATGAGGAATGGAGGTTGTCTGATTTTTCATTGGAAGCTTTGGCTAGAGATAATATGATATTTTGTTCTGCATTATTTCGAAAATCTGATTGGAAATTTACTGGGGGGTATGATACCAAAATGATTTATGGATTAGAAGATTGGGAGTTTTGGATTGCATTGTTAAAGGGTGGAGGGAACGTTTTGAAATTAGATTATATTGGATTTTATTATAGGATAAAATCAAATTCTATGGTAGCTAATCTTGAAAGAGAAAAACGAAAGTTTTTGTTTGAATATATCAGTGTTAAACATGCTGATTTTTTTGTTAAGCAATTAGGGTCTTTTATGTATTTGGATTCAGAAATTAAAAAAACGAAATCAGAGTTTATAGATAAATTGAAGAGTGAAAAGTTTGTAATAGATTTGTTTAGTAATACTTTTTTTGGATTTAGTTTTTTTGGAAAATATAAAAAACAGTAAATGCTCGCTATAATAATACCATATTATAAACTTACATTCTTTAAAGAAACTTTACAATCACTGGAAAATCAAACGGATAAAAGATTCAAAGTCTATATCGGTGATGATGCAAGTCCAGAAGAACCAAAATATTTATTGGAAAAATATAAGGGGAAGTTTGACTTTATTTATCATCGCTTTAATGAAAATATCGGTAAAATTTCATTGGTTAAGCAATGGGAACGCTGTATTGATTTAATTGACAAAGAAGAATGGATCATGATTTTGGGTGATGATGATGTCTTAGGAAAAGAAATGGTGGCCGAGTTTTATTATAATTTGTCGGAAATTAAAAAAGAGGGAATTAATGTGATAAGGTTTGCTTCTCAAGTTGTTGATAGTGATGGAAAAGGAATTTCAGCCATTTTTGAACATCCAAAATTGGAGAAGGCTGCAGATTCATTTTGGAGGAGATTTAAAGGAAAAACTAGAAGTTCTTTGAGTGAATATATTTTTTCAAGAGAATCACATGAGAAATTTGGATTTAAGAATTACCCATTGGCTTGGCATAGTGATGATATTGCTTGGTTAGAATTTTCTGAAGAAAAAGCAATTTTTAGTATAAATGAGGCTTTTTTAGAAATTAGAATTTCATCAGAAAGTATATCAGGAAAGAAAGATAATTTGATAAAAAAAAATAAAGCTGAAGCACAGTTTTTTATGGATCTAGTTAGATCTAAGTTGAGATTGTTTTCAAAATCACAACGACTACAATTGTTATATCAAGCTGAAGCTTCTATAAAGAAAACGAGATTATTAACTCATTCAGAATGGTTTTCGTTATTAATAGGCTATTTATGTAATTTTTCAATCTTACCAATTATTAAGTTTTTAAGGAGATATTTACTGCAATAAGAATGATGAATCCATTAGTATCCATAATAATTCCAACATTTAATAGAGTACACTTAATTGGAGAAACGCTGCAGAGTGTAATTTCGCAAACATACACAAACTGGGAGTGTATTGTTGTTGATGATAATTCTACAGATGAAACGATACAAAAGGTTGTTTCTTTTCAGGAAAAAGATTGCAGATTTAAATTAATAAAAAAATCAAAAGAAGAAAGACAAGGTGCCGGAATTTCTCGAAATGTAGGATTGAAAATTGCCTCTGGAGAATATATTCAGTTTTTAGATTCCGATGATATTTTAAAAGAAAATAAAATAGAAGAACAGATAAAATTACTATTGAATGAAAATGAATACACAATAGCCACTTGTAAGTGGGGGAAGTTTAGTAGTCTTAATAAAGGGATTTCTATTTATGAGAACAAGGAGGATTATAGAGATTTTATTGACATAAAAGATTATTTTAATCTAATAGGTTCGTATGGTGGTTTTTTTCCATCACATAGTTTTTTAATAAATAAGAAGCTAATAGATTACTCAGGATACTGGAATGAATGGCTAACAACTAATGACGATGGAGAATTTTTTTTTAGGATATTATTAAAATCCCAAAAAATATTATTTTCAGATAAGACATATGTTTTATATAGAAATAATTCAGATGATAACTTAAGTGCATTAAATTCAGAAAGCAAAGCAATTAGTCTATTAAACAGCTGGAGAATAATTGAAGCTTTGTTTATCGCAAAATATAATGAGATAAATTCAATTTATATTTATAACAAGAAAAGTAGTGTTTACAATGAATTGAAAAGATTATATCCTAATATTATTTCTCAAAATAGAGATTTCTTCAGACAACAGATTAAGGAAGATACTCTAGTTAGGAAAATAAATAAACTAAAAAAAAGAATTAGGAACAGGATAAAAATTGCTTTTAAATTTTAGGGTAATGCGAGTAGGCTATAATCCATATAAAGACAGGCCAAATGAGGATTCGCGATATGTTCATCAGGTCATTATCCCCGTCTATATTCCCAATCAGGAAGAGTATTTTAAGGATAGTTTTACTATTTTAAAATTATGTTTGGAATCTCTTTTTAATACTGTTCATGGAAAAACCTTTATAAGCATTGTCAACAATGGAAGTGACAAAATAATTGCCGATTATCTGGATTCTCTTTTTGCAGCAAACAAAATTCAGGAACTTATCCATACAGAGAATATTGGTAAACTGAATGCCATATTGAAAGGATTGGCCGGGAACAATATAGAATTGGTTACCATATCAGATTCTGATGTTTTCTTTTTGCAAAATTGGCAAAAGGAAACCGTAAAAATATTCAATGAAGTTCCCAAGGCCGGTGTTGTAGGCGTTGTACCCCAGTTTAAAATGTATGAAAGCAATTGCGGGAATGTGTTATTAGACAACATATTCAAACCCAATCTCCAATTTATTCCCGTAAAAAATAAAGAAGCTTTAGTTCGGTTTTATGATAGTTTAGGTTGGGACAGAAATTACAATCACGATTATCTGGAATATGCTTTAGGATTAAAAATTAATGCCGGGTTGAATGTTTTAATAGGTTCCGGGCATTTTGTGGCTACTTATAAAAAAGATATTTTTGAAAATATTACCACTTATATTGGCTATAAAATGGGAGGGGATAGCGAAGGTTATCTGGATAGGTTGCCTCTGAAAAAAGATTACTGGCGATTAACCACATATGATAATTACGCGTATCATATGGGGAATACATTGGAGGATTGGATGGTTAAGATTCAAAATCAGAGACAAGACAGGAATATTGAGGAGCATAGTTTTCAGAAAAGAAAAAAAATCAACAGTATTGCTTATTTTATAAAAAACCAATTTTTTGTCAAGTTTATTTCAGTAAAAATGGCGGTGAAGTTTTTCTTGAAATGGAAAAAACTGCCAGAGTCAATGATTCCGAAATATTAATAAGTGGAATGTATGTCTAAGAAATTTTCAATTTTAATTACGACTAAGAACCGTCTTGAGGATTTAGTTTTCACACTTGAAAAAAATCAGCATTTAATTGAAAGGCCTGATGTTGAATGTGTTGTTTTTGATGATGGTTCTAACGACGGAACTTCAAATTATATTGCTCAGAACCATCCCGAAATTATTTTGCATTCCAACAAAGTTTCAAAAGGATATTTGTATTGCAGAAACAAAATGTTAAATGAAACAAAGGCGGAATTTGCCATATCGCTGGATGACGATGCCCATTTTATAACACATCAACCTTTAGACCTAATATCTGATTTTTTCAATAAAAATCCAAAGGCTGGATTACTTGGTTTTAGGGTCTTTTGGTCGAAAGAAAGTCCAGAACGAGTAATTTCAAGAGATTTACCTGTCAGGATGAAAAGTTTTGTAGGCTGTGGGCATGTTTGGCGGATGTCGGCCTGGCGAGAAATACCAAATTATCCTGAATGGTTTGAGTTTTATGGCGAAGAAGATTTTGCGTCTTATCAATTATTCAAAAAGAAATGGGAAATCCATTATTTACCTGATGTTTTGGTGAATCACAGAGTTGACATTAAAGCAAGAAAGAAAGGTTCAGATTACAGCCTGCGATTAAGACGTTCGTTACGATCTGGCTGGTATTTGTATTTTTTGTTTTTGCCACTTTCTTTAATACCCAAAAAAATGATTTATTCTATTTGGATTCAGTTCAAACTAAAAGTTTTTAAAGGTGATTGGAATGCATTGGTTGCGATTGTGTTAGCCATGAAAGATTTGCTGTTGGCTTTTCCTAAAATTATAAAAAATAGCAATCGGTTAACAAATGTGGAATATAAAGAGTATCAGGAATTGACGGACTCAAAATTATATTGGACACCCGAAGAAGAGTTACAGTAAAATAAAGATTAATCGCAAATGAAAACCATAGCCATTATTCCTGCCCGAGGCGGATCTAAGAGACTAAAAGATAAGAATATAAAGAAACTAGATGGTTTGCCTTTGTTGGTGCATAGTATTCTGTATGCCAAAAGCAATTCAGATTTGATTAATGAGATCTATGTTTCTACAAATGATCAGGTCATTGGCGATATTGCTTTACAATATGGTGCTAAAGTAATAGCTAGACCCGAATCGTTATCAGGTGATTACGCCACAACTGTTTCTGCTTTAAAACATGTTTTAGAAAGTTTAGAGGATGAAGTGGGAAATGTTGTTGTTTTGCAACCCACAAATCCGTTGCGTCCCGAGTCTTTGTTGCAAGAGGCTATGGATGTTTATCTGAAAGGTACTTATGATAGTTTGTTTACCGTTTCTAGAAATCATCAGAAATTAGGAAGAATTATAGATCATGTTTTTGTACCGTATAATTATGAAATCGGGCAACGCAGTCAGGATTTAGAACCTTTATATTTTGAGAATGGATTGCTTTATATTTGCAAAGCCGATTTGATTTTGAATTTGAAAATTCAAGGTGAAAAATCATTTCCTTTTATTATCGATAATCCGTTTGCGATGGTTGATATTGATACACAAGCGGATTTTGATTATGCAGAGTATCTGATGCAAAAGAAAAGTGAATAATTGAAGTCGGTTTTATAATTTTAGTTGAAAATAAAATTTTTAAATTAACCGAGAGGGTATTTTTCGCTGGAGAGATTACGTACCGTTTTTACGGTAGGTTAGTGGGGTATCCGATTTTATTAAAAAAAAATATATGAAAAACCCTTTTATAAAAATAGGAAATCGTTTTGTTGGCCCTGATTTTCCACCTTTAGTAATTGCCGAAATTGGTATCAACCATGAAGGATCTTTGCAGGTAGCCAAAGAAATGGTGGATGCTGCCTATAGAACTGGTGTTGAGGTAGTTAAACATCAAACCCATATTGTAGAAGATGAAATGAGTGGTGCCGCCAAAAAAGTAATTCCGGGTAATGCCGATGTCTCTATTTACGAAATCATGGAACGCTGTTCACTGAATGAGGCTGATGAATTAGAACTTAAAAATTATGTCGAAAGCAAAGGAATGATCTTTATTTCGACTCCATTTTCCCGTGCCGCTGCCGAAAGGTTAAAAAAGTTCGATATCCCTGCCTATAAAATTGGTTCGGGCGAATGCAATAATTATCCGTTGTTGGAGCATATCGCTTCATTTGGGAAGCCGGTTATCTTAAGCACCGGAATGAACACGATTGAAAGTGTACGGAAGGCAGTTGCTGTTTTTGATAAACACAAAGTTCCGGTTGCTTTATTACACACCACAAACTTATACCCAACCCCAATTCATTTGGTACGTTATGGAGCAATGACCCAATTGCAGAAGGCTTTCCCCGATAAAGTTTTTGGACTAAGTGATCACACTTTAAATAATAATGCTTGTTTAGGTGCTGTCGCACTTGGTGCGAGTATCCTGGAACGGCATTTTACCGATCATATGCAACGAACCGGTCCCGATATTGTTTGCAGTATGGATGAAAAAGCTTGTAAAGAGTTAATAATTTCGTCAGCAGAAATAGCACAAATGCGCGGTGGTGTTAAAGAGCCGGCACGGGAAGAGCAGGTAACCATTGATTTTGCTTTTGCAACAGTTTGTACTATTGCTCCAATAAAAAAAGGAGAAATTTTAACCAAAGAAAATATTTGGGTAAAAAGACCAGGTACAGGTAAAATCCTTGCGGAACATTTTGAAGGTTTATTGGGGAAAAAAGCCACAAGAGATATTAATAATGATGAGCAACTTGATTTTTCAGATTTCAACTAATTAAATGAAAAAAATCCTATTCCTCACAGGTACGCGTGCCGATTTTGGTAAAATAAAATCATTGATTTCGATTTTGGAGGAACAACCCGAATTTGAAGTTTTTGTGGCGGTGACCGGTATGCATTTACAGCAGGAATATGGTTATACCCTATTGGAAATTCAGCGTTGCGGTTATAAAAACATACACACTTTTCAGAACCATACCCACGAAACGACGATGGATTTGACATTGGCAAAAACAATCGAAGGACTTTCCGCTTATGTGAAAAATGTGGAGCCTGATTTAATTCTCGTGCATGGTGACCGTGTCGAAACTTTGGCGGGAGCCATTGTGGGATCCCTTAACAATATTTTGGTTGCTCATATTGAAGGGGGAGAAATATCAGGAACGGTTGATGAATTGATACGCCACAGCGTAAGCAAACTGAGTCATATTCATTTTGTTTCCAATGCGGAAGCGGCCAATCGACTGAAACAGATGGGAGAGTTGACAAAATCAATTTTTACCATTGGGTCTCCGGATATTGACGTAATGTTTTCGGATAAACTTCCCAATTTGACTGTCGTAAAGGAATATTATCAAATTGATTTTAATTCGTTTGCGATCGTAATGTTCCATCCCGTGACCACAGAGATTGAATCAATGGAACTATATGCATCCGATTTTGTTGATGCATTATTGGCGGATGCCCATAATTATGTGGTTGTATTCCCAAATAATGATTTGGGAAGCCAAATAATCCTTAAGGCTTATGAAAGATTAAAAGATAATCCTCGTTTCAGGATTTTTCCATCGTTGCGTTTTGAATATTTTTTGACATTATTGAAAAATAGCCAATTCATTATTGGAAACAGCAGTGCCGGAATACGTGAAGCTCCTTATTACGGGATTCCGATCATCAATATAGGAACCCGTCAGCAAAACAGGGCCATTCATGCAGATATCGTCAATGTGGATTATCAAAGGGAAAAAATTTTCGAGGCTTTAAGGGCGATTGATTCCCATTACATACAGCAAACAGACGCCGATTTTGGTCAAGGCAATAGTGCCAAATTATTTTTGGAGTGCCTTCAAAAAAAGGAATTTTGGCAAATGAATCATCAAAAACAGTTTAGGGACAGGTAATACCGCTTCTTATTTCATAATAGTCCAATAATAATTGAACTAAATGAAATATAGGACGGCATTATACCACAAACCAAATAGTTGGATTAATTTGAAAATAGAATTGGTATAAAATGATAATTAAAATAGAACGTTACTTCAATTATCCGGATTTAAAAAGGCAAACCCCAAATCAATCAATGAAATGGGGCGATTTTACTTTTACGGAAGCAGCAGTTGATGAGTGTGATTATTTAGTGATTTTGGATTACCCAAGGAATGATTTTTCGATAAAAGTGAATGAAGACAATGTTTTGCATTTATGTCTTGAGCCGCCAAACGAGGTTTCTAAATACAGGCAGTATGCCAATAAAAATGTAAAATGGATATTTAATCAGTTGAATATTAAGAAAAATAATATTTTGTCCCACGGTGCCTTACCTTGGCATATTGATAAGGATTACGATTTTTTAAAGGATCTAAAAGCGGAAAATTTAGATAAAGCAAATAATATAGTTTGGATTACAAGTAACCAAAGGTCTTCCAAGGGGCATAAGAAAAGAATGGAGTTTTTGGAAAGTATCCAAAATCTTCCTTTCATAAATCTATATGGTAGAGGCATAAATCCCATAAAGGATAAATGGGACGTTTTAAGCAAAGCTAAATATGCAATCGCTTACGAAAACTTTCAAAGTGATTATTATTGGACAGAGAAAATTATGGATTGTTTTTTAAGTTATACGATGCCTTTGTATTTTGGATGTAGTGGGATAGAGAATTTTTTTCCAAAAGATTGTTTTATTCAAATTGATCCCAATGACAAACACATTGACTTATTTTTAAAGGAAATAGTAACATCAAATAAATGGGAAGAAAATCTGAATGCAATTTCAGAGGCTAGAGATTTAATTTTAAATAAATATCAGTTGTTTCCTTTTATAGCTAACCAGATCACAACTTTTGAAAATGAAAGGGTTATAGATAAAGGTTTTGAAAAAAAACTGTTTCATTTTAAAGGGGGTAATGACTATTTTGATAATTATCCGTTAGGCGTTAAAATTGAAAAGGAAACATTTAAAATAATAAAACGAATAGGAAAGATGTTCTAAGGATGATAGTTGTTGATAAGTACAATTGGGTAAATGCCCTTAGGGGTTATGCCATATTATTGGTTATGCTCATTCATAGTTCACAATCATTTATGGTATCCGATTTGGGCAGTAAATTTTATAGCAATGGAGATTTAGGAGTTCAGCTTTTTTTTATTTTAAGTAGTTTCACTTTGTATAATTCCTATTCTAAAAGAAGATTGGAAGAAGGGAAATTTACAAATCGTAATTTTTTTATTCGCAGATTTTTTAGAATTGCGCCTTATTATTATATAGCTGGCCTAATTTATGTTTTTTATAAAATTGTGATTAAGAATAATACAATTAATTTAAAAAATTTAGTTGCAAATTATACTTTCACAAATGGAATTTATTTGCCAGGAATTAATGATATTCCACCAGGCGGTTGGTCAATAGGTATAGAGATGCTTTTTTATTTATTGATTCCAATACTCTTTAAATATATAAATTCTTTAAGAAGAGCAATCGGGCTATTTTTAATTACTGCATTATTTTCAATTGCCGTAAATCATTATTTTTTAGATTTTACCATATTTTTATTGAATTCGGTTTTTGAAAGTATCAATAAATGGTCTTTATATTTTTGGCTTCCAAATCAATTGCCAATCTTTATTTTAGGGATAATTTTGTACTATATTTATCAAAGCATTATTTTATCGTTTAGTGTAGGCCGAATAATATTGATGACTTCAATTTTCTTGTATTTTGGTTTTTCTTTTTTTGGGTTTAGTTTGGAGTATCCGTTTTATTTTATAAAAAGAGAATATGTTTACGGAATAATATTTGTGTTATTTGCAATAGGAACTTACACAACTAACAATAAATTTATCATAAATGATTTTGTACAGAAAATAGGGCTCGTGAGTTTCAGTATGTATTTAAATCATTTTCTAATAATCTCAATTTTGAGTTATGTTTTAAAAGGATTGTATAAAAAATATTTAGATTTCTTAATTCCTTTGGACATCATTTTGCAAAGTAATATAGTTTTAGGAGGCTTTTATTTTTTAATTGTTGTAGTAACTTTTCAAATTTCAAAGGTGACTTACAAGCATGTTGAAATTAAAGGAATTGCCTTAGCAGAAAAAATAATAAATTATTAAAGGGAAAATATTTATCAAATAAAATAATGAAAAAATTAGGAGTAGTAATTACTGATGGTGTTGGGTTTCGAAATTTTATCTTGAGCGATTTCTTGTTAGAAGCAGAAGTACAATTTGATGAGGTAGTCATTTTATCATGTCTGCCAGCCTCTGTATATGAAGGGTTTTTACAGAAGACTAAAGTTGTCGAACTAGATGTTTTTGAAGAAAAATTTCCAACCTGGTTTTTTCGAAAGACCAAAGAAATAGCTCACTTGCAATTACACAAAAAAGACAATTTTGGCATTACGGATAATTTGAATACCAATTCCTCAAAAGCTAAAACTCCAAGAGGGTATGCTACTCGATTGATATTTAAATGGACTTCTTTATTTCATTCTGAAAATTGGATTCAGTTTTATACTCGCAGGCAGCAACAATCTTTTAAAGATAATCCAATTGTAGCTAATTATAAGAGTCTTTTTGATAAAGAAAAGTTTGATGTTTTATTTTTCACTCATCAAAGACCGCCTTTTATTGCTCCGTTAATCTATCAGGCAAAGCAGTTAAAGATTAAAACGGCAGCTTTTATTTTTAGCTGGGATAACTTAGCCTCTAAAGGAAGGATGGCTGGAGATTTTGACTTTTATTTGGTTTGGAGCGATTTGATGAAAAAGGAATTACTTCATTTCTATCAAGGAGTTGCCCCATCAAGCGTTGCTGTAGTGGGTACTCCTCAGTTTGAACCGTATGTTTTGGATCGATTTAAAAAAAATAAAACTGATTTTCACAGCCAATTTGATTTAAATCCAATTCAAAAAACCATTTGTTTTAGTTGTGGAGACATTTCAACAAGTAAAAATGACGAGTTGTACATTATTACCATAGCGGAGGCTATTCAGGAAAATAAAATTCCTCAAGTAAATTTTTTGGTACGAACTTCGCCAGCCGAAGATCCTATTCGATTTGAGAAATTAGTAAAAAAATACCCTTTTATTAAATGGAATTATCCGAAATGGACTTTGACAAGAAAAGGACATCAGGAAGAATGGTCGCAGCGAATTCCATCAAAAGAAGATGTTACCGATTTGAGAAGCATACTAGAGTATTCGGATTTGAATATTAATATGTTTTCTACTATGAGTTTAGATTTTATGCAATTTGATAAACCAGTAATCAATTCGGTATTTGGAAATAAAAAAAATGGACTCTATGATGATCAACGTTTTCTGGAATATCCGCATATTAAAAATGTATTAGAATCAAAGGCAACCTATGTAGTAAAAAACGCTGACGAATTGATTGATGCTATAAATACATACATAAAACTTCCGAAAAAGGATACCGATAATCGAAAACAATTAATAGAAATGCAAATAGGCGGGACGTTAAAAGAAACAAGTAAAAGAATTGCGCAAACATTATACAGTTTTGAATAGTATTAGCGAGAATAATTATAGGGGAGGCAGAATAAAAATTTTGGATGGTTTTCGAACCATAGCCATTTTAGCAGTTGTTTTATACCATTATTTTTATCGTTGGAACGATGCTAAATTTCCCTATTTTGGAGGAGATTATTTTCATTATGGTTTTAGGGGAGTTCCTTTTTTCTTCATGATTAGCGGCTTTGTTATCTGTTATACATTAGAAAGTACTGATGATCGAATCACTTTTTGGAAAAAAAGATTTATCCGATTATTTCCTTCCATGTTTGTTGCTTCGGTGATGACTTTTGTGTTTTTAAAATTGTTTGATAGCACTAATACTTTTGATGGGAGTAATTATTTTAGAAACTTGATGACGAGTATTACTTTCTTACCTCCTAATGTTTTTGATTTTATTTTGGGAACGAAAAGTCATTTTAGTTATCTCAATTATTCTTATTGGAGTTTATGGCCTGAAATTCAATTTTATTTTTTGGCAAGCACTATTTATTTTGCTGATAAATTTCAATTTAAAAGAAATTTTATAATTGTTTGCTTTGTAATATTGCTGATTTTAAATAGTGTAGTTTTTTTGGGGCTAAACCAAATTAAGTTGATTGAGAAATTTATTAATTTATTTAATCTTGTGCAGCATCTGCCTTTTTTTCTGTCTGGTGGCTTGTTTTATATGTTGTATAAAAATAAATCTAATTTGTGGTTTTTACTATTCTTAGCAATGACATTTGGTTTTATAAATTTATCTTTTAGTATTAATGAGCTAGTGATATTTTCAATGATGTTCGGATTATTTTATTTGTTTATTTACTTACCAGAATACTTAGTTTTTCTTGAAAATAAATTAATTGTCCAAATTGGGTTTTGTTCTTATTTTTTATACCTGATTCATGAAAACATTGGAGTGGCTTGGATCCGAAGAATAGTGTGTTATTTTTATCCTTATAGTTTTATTGCTCCTTTATTGATCATGATTTTTATGATCGTTTTCAGTATTATTTATTCAATAAAAATTGAATCTAGAATTATTAAATATCTTAATAAGCGACTGCTAAGGAAAAATTATGAATAAGATCGCTTTGATTTGTAATTATGAGTTGCTACCAGGACGAGTGGGTGGAATGGATTACTTTTTCTGGGATTTTGATAAAAAATGTAAAGAAAATAATATATCAGTAGATTGGTTTTTTCCTAATGAGTCAAGGCATGGTGGTTATGTAAATTTGACGATATACAGTAAGGTGAACATTTCGGTTGAAAATCATTTTCTTTCTTTTATACAAAATGATAATTCAGATTATACACATATTATAACTCATTTTGTAGAATTATGTACCCCATTTTTTGCTGAAGTTAGGAAATATTCTAAAGCGCAAATTATAGCTGTCGATCATAATCCAAGACCGTTAAATGGATATCCGTTCAAAAAGAAAATTCAAAAAAAGTTGAAAGGATTCCTGTTTTCAAGATATATTGATGTATTTGTCGGTGTATCGAATTATACTGTAAATGCTGTTTTGAAAGATTTTGGTTTTCACTTAAAATCTAAAACGAAAACTATTTACAACGGAGTAATTATAGATCATATTTTGGAAAGAAAAACTAGGAGTATTAGTAAACCACGTTTTCTGGTAGCATCGCATCTTAGGGAGTCAAAAGGGATTCAAGATTTAATTGCTGCAGTTGACGTCCTTCCTTTGGAAATAAAAAATGAAATCAAAATAGATATTTATGGCGATGGTCCTTACAAACCTCAGTTAATTGAAAAAATTGAAAATTATGGGCTAGAAAATTGTTTTGTTTTTATGGGAAGCCAATCAAATCTGAATGAAATTTTTTCTCAATATGATTATATGTTGCAACCTACACATATGGAATGCTTTAGTCTGTCAATTTTAGAAAGTTTAGCAGCAAATGTTCCTGTAATAACCACAGATGTAGGAGGAAATACTGAAGTAATTACAGATGGGGAAAACGGATTTATAGTCAATGCAAAAAACATCAGTGAACTGGCTGAAATATTGGAGGATGTTTACTTAGGACATAAAAAGATATCAATAAACACAAGGGAATTAATTGCTAATTCGTTTTCTTTGCAAAAAATGGTTGAAAACCATTTTAAATTGCTTACAGAGAAGTAACATAAATTTAAGCTTTCAACAAAATACTATAAATGTTTTTTAACTCTCTGGCTTTTGCCATTTTTTTACCCATTGTTTTTTTTCTGCATTGGTTTGTTTTTAATAAAACAAAGACTAGCCAAAATACCCTTCTTATAATAGCCAGTTATTATTTTTATTCCTGTTGGGATTGGCGTTTTTTATTTTTGCTGGTTTTTTCCACTTTTTTGGACTATTACACCGGAATCCGAATCGAAAAGAGTGTAAATGAAAAAGGAAGAAAGTTTTGGTTTTGGTTGAGTATTGGAGTCAATTTGGGTTTTCTGGGAATTTTCAAATATTATAATTTTTTCTCGGCTTCTTTTGCAACAATGCTTACTTCAGTAGGGTTTAAAGCTAGTCCTATTTTATTGGATGTGATTTTGCCCGTAGGTATTTCCTTTTATACCTTTCATGGACTTTCCTATGTAATTGATATTTATTTTAAAAGAATAAAAGCTGAATATAATTTTGTTGATTACTCCCTTTTCGTGAGTTATTTTCCGCTTCTGGTGGCAGGTCCTATTGAAAGAGCAACCCATTTACTGCCCGAAGTAAAGGTTAAAAGAGAGTTTGATTTTGAAAAAGCCAAAGAAGGGGTCTATCAGGTTATTTGGGGATTGGTAAAGAAAGTAGTTATTGCCGATACCTGTGCAGCTTATGCCAACGCCATTTTTGATCATTATACGTCAATGAATTCTCTTTCGTTGATTTTGGGAGCAGTTTATTTTGCGTTCCAGATTTACGGCGATTTTTCGGGTTATTCCGACATGGCATTGGGAATGTCAAAATTGTTTGGGTTGGATTTATTGCGCAATTTTAACTATCCTTATTTTTCAAGGGATATAGCTGAGTTTTGGCGTCGCTGGCACATTTCGCTCACTACTTGGTTTCGTGATTATTTGTACATTCCGTTGGGAGGAAGTAAAGGAGGAGTTTGGATGAAAGTCAGAAATACTTTTATTATTTTTCTGGTAAGCGGGTTTTGGCATGGAGCCAGTTGGACCTATATCGTTTGGGGGTTAATAAATGCTATTTACTTTTTGCCTCTACTCTTATCGAATAGCAATAGGAAAAATTTAGACACTATAGCATTAAGATGGGATTTTGATTCAGTAAAAACTGTGATAAATATTCTTTCTACTTTTTTGATTACTTGTGTTGCCTGGGTGTTCTTTCGGGCAAAAACTATAACGGACGCAGTTTTATATTTAAAGCAAATTATCACTAACGGTAATTTTAGTTCACAATATCTCGATAATGAGAGGTATAATTATGAGCTGTTGCTGATGGTTGGCCTGTTTGTTTGGGTTGAATGGAATAGTAGAACTAAAGCAGAACCTATCTCAGGAAAAAGAAGTTTGTTAAAAGTAGCTTTGGCAATATTGGCTATTATGGCTTTCGGGACTTTTTCGGATTATAAAGAATTTATATATTTTCAGTTTTAAAAAGTCTTACTTGTAAAATCGAGTACAGTCGAGATTGTTTAAGAAGAGTATTATGGAGGTCTCGACTGCGCTCGACCTGATATTAGTTCAATTAAAATTGACTGATTATATAAAAGTTAATATGACTATATGTGATTTATACCTAACTGATAAAATTGACCACAAATTACACAAATTAGCACAAATTTTTTATTTTAAAATCTGTGAGAATCTTTGTAATCAGTGGAAAAAAAATAAGTACGCTTTACTGACAGTCTTAAAAGTTAATATTAAATGAAGCAGTTTTTAATCTATTAAAATTGAGTGATTATATAAAAGTTAGCATGACTATATGTGATTTATACCTAACTGATAAAATTGACCACAAATTACACAAATTAGCACAAATTAGCACAAATTTTTTATTTTAAAATCTGTGAGAATCTTTGTAATCAGTGGAAAAAAAATAAGTAGGCTTTACTGACAGTCTTAAAAGTTAATATTAAATGAAGTAGTTTTTAATCTATTAAAATTGAGAGATTATATAAAAGTTAATATGACTTCCGTGATTTATACCTAACCGATAAAATTGACCACAAATTGCACAAATTAGCACAAATTTTTTATTTTAAAATCTGTGAGAATCTGTGTAATCAGTGGAAAAAAAATAAGTACGCTTTACTGACAGTCTTAAAAGTTAATATTAAATGAAGCAGTTTTTAATCTATTAAAATTGAGTGATTATATAAAAGTTAATATGACTTCCGTGATTTATACCTAACCGATAAAATTGACCACAAATTGCACAAATTAGCACAAATTTTTTATTTTAAAATCTGTAAGAATCTGTGTAGTCAGTGGCAAAAAAAGTGCGCTTTACTGACAGTCTAAAAGTTAATATTAAATGAAACAGTTTTTAATCTATTAAAATTGAGTGATTATATAAAAGTTAATATGACTTCCGTGATTTATACCTAACCGATAAAATTGACCACAAATTGCACAAATTAGCACAAATTTTATATTTTAAAATCTGTAAGAATCTGTGTAGTCAGTGGCAAAAAAAGTGCGCTTTACTGACAGTCTAAAAGTTAATATTAAATGAAACAGTTTTTAATCTATATCGTCAAAATTTTTGTTGTAGCGCTGTTAGTTGCAGTTGCTCTCGACGGCTTCTACACTTATGTCTTTCTTCAATCAAGGAACAGAGGAAAAATTGAAACTGTTTTTAATTCAAAAGCGCAAAATTATGATGTTGTAATTTTGGGTTCCTCTCGTGCCAATAATCATTTTGTGGCACAACTATTTGAAGATAAAGGATTAAAAACATTCAATTACGGAATGAGTGGAGGACATTTATTTGAGGCCTCATTACTCTTGAAATTAATGATTGAAAGAAAATATGAAATTAAAAATGTAATTCTTGAAGCCGATTTAAATCTATCAAACGATCATCAGGCTGAAGGAATTTCGGCTAAGTTTTTACCATATATCCATAATTCAGAAGTTATAAAAGATCATTTTAAGTTGGAGGAAGATTTTAATGAATTGTATTATATTCCTTTTTACAGATATATAAAGTTCGAAACTAAAATAGGTTTTAGAGAAATTTATAAAATTGTGAAAAACGAAAGAACAAGTACTTTGAATAATTTAGGTTATTATCCATTAGTAAAACACAAAAAAGGCAATATGAAAAATAATATTGTCAATTTAAAACCTTTGCCTCACAATAAATATTACGAAGAAATCAGAAACCTTTGCAAAGCGAACAACATCAGGTTTATTGCTGTGATGACCCCAATGTGTGAAAATGTTGTTGGGATGAATTATTTTGACAAAGTTAAAAAAGCCTATCCCGAAATTCATAATTATGAAAATGTGGTGGTGGAGAACAAATATTTTTCATCTTGTGGGCACATGAATGATATTGGTGCAAGAATGTTTACAGCTCGAATTTTGAATGATTTTTTTAAAAAATAAATAATTAAATTATGATAGAAGAGAAGAGAGATTATTTTGAAAAGATTAAATTAGATTTTCTAAAAGTATCGACTACTGATTATAGATTCGGAAGTATAGGAGATGGTGGGTATTATTTGTCACCATATAGCATTTTACAGGCAGATATACTTTTTAGCGGTGGGATTTCCTCAAATGTAGAATTTGAATACGATATGTTTCGTTTTAATAAAAATTTAAAGATTTTTATGGTTGATCCAACCGTTTCAAAAACAAAACTTTTAATGAAGTCTGTACTAAGAATTATTCTATTAAAGACTGATAAAATAAGATATTTATTTAACACTTTTATTTTTGTTTATTTAACAAGAAGTAATCGATGTTGGCACATAAAAAAATGGCTTTCGGATGAAAACAGTATTTTTGATTGTATTAAAATGAAGATAAATGAATTTAATAACAGTAAAATAATTTTAAAATTAGATATAGAAGGAAGTGAATACCATCTTCTGGATGAAATAACTGCTAATATGAATTTATTTAATGCTATGATTTTTGAGTTTCATGATTTAGACAAAAAACATCAATTACTGTATGATTTTATTGCCAAATGTGATCCTTATTTTGATTTGATTAATCTCGAAATTAATCCTTCTGGCGGGTTCGATAAAAGTAACAGGCCAAAAAATGTTGAGATATCTTTAGAAAGAAAAAGACAAGTATAATTTTAAAAATTATAAGAATAATATTACCCTGTGGACTAAGATTTCCTGAAAATTATTTTTAATTACATTTTATATTTCTTTTGATGTTATCTAAAAAATAAAACTTTAATTTCTTAAATTTTCCAATTATCTAATATTCATACTCTTCAAAATCGTCTTGTTATATGCAGATTGCTTTTTTAACCCCTGAATATCCTCATCCTAAAACTGGAAAATCAGGAGGAATTGGCACCAGTATTAAGAATTTGGCCGTTGGTCTCTTGGGAGAAAGTTGTTCGGTTCGAATTTTGGTTTATGGTCAAAAGGAAGATGCTTTTTTTGATGATAATGGTATTTATGTTCAGCAAATCAAAAATGTAAAATTCAAAGGTCTATCTTGGTTTTTAACCCGAAAAAAAATTGAAAAGATTATTAATCAATTGTATTTAGAAAATAGAATTGATTTGGTCGAAGCTCCGGATTGGACAGGAATTACTTCATTTATAAAGCCTAAAAAATGTCCGATAGTTATCAGATTACATGGTTCAGATGCCTATTTTTGTCATTTGGATAATCGCATAGTAAAATGGGTTAATAAGTTTCATGAAAAAAGGGCTTTAGAAAAAGCAGATAAATTACTTTCGGTAAGTCAATATACTGCAGATCTAACTGATGCGATATTTAATTTAGATAAAAAGTTTACTATTATTCCAAATTGTATTGATTCAGATTTTTTTTATTTAGAAAAAAAAGATAGTACTACAGAGAAACAGATTTTGTATTTCGGAAGTTTGATTAGAAAAAAGGGCGTTTTAGAGCTACCGTTAATTTTTAACGAAGTTGTAGAGAATCATCCTGATGCGATGTTGATTTTAATAGGTAAAGATGTTTCAGATGTTATTTCGGGTAATTTTTCTACATGGCAAATGATGCAATCTCTTTTTTCCGATAAAGCAATTAAAAACGTAGTCTATTTAGGAAGTGTTCCCTATTCTGAAATAAAAGAAAAAATTGAAAAGGCAACAGTTTGTGTATTTCCTTCCTTTGCTGAAGCTTTTCCGGTTTCGTGGTTGGAAGCCATGTCTTTAGAAAAACCAATAGTAGCCTCAAATATTGGTTGGGCAAAAGAAATGATTGATCATGAGGTTAATGGTTTTTTGGTAGATCCTAAAAATCATTCAGAGTATGCTGCTAAAATAAATTTACTTCTTAGTGATGTTCAAAAGCGACAGGAATTTGGTTTTTTTGCCAGAGAAAAAGTACTTAAAGATTTTAGAGTTTCGGTTGTTGCACAACATAGTCTCACTTTTTATAAAAGTTTACTAAAAGAGAATTAAAACTGAGTGATTAGTTCATCGTTAATCAAAATATAGAAATTGAATGATAATTGTTTTCCATCAAAACAATAAGGTAGTAAGCATTGAATTAAATGACAAAAAGATAGAGGTTACTACAGTGGTAATTAGTAAAGCCTTACTGATTTTGGCCCAGGAATATCCTAATGAAAATTTAGTTTGGTGTAATGTGGAGTGTAAGCCAAATTTAAATATAGCTGTAATTCCTGAATTATTGCATCATAAAAAAATATTGGTATCGTACAACGCTTGTTCTTCAGAATACCTTTTGGATGCTATTGGTTATATCGAAGAATCAATTTTTACGACTGTTAATAAACAGGTAAGTTATCCAACCTGGAGAATGAGTAGTTGGGTAGGTGCAGTTTCAGCTACTTTTTTATTAACCGTTCAAAAAACAATAATAAAAGATACCGATTTTGATTACTTTTTAAAGTCTTTAGGTAAATTGGCTATGCCGTTAGGTTTATTTTGTTATTCAGAGCCAAGATTGTTAGTAAATAAGGAGGAAATAGTTAATAATGATAAGAAGCAAAACCTATATATACTTTTTCGATTTGCAAAACAGCATTACAAAAAACGTTGGGTGCTATTATTGTTTTTGAATCTGTTATTATACGAGAAACGTATTGCTATATTTCCAGTTTTGTATAGTTTATTTTTTAAAAAAAGAAAATTATCAAAACACAAAGTTGGTGTTATTCATGTACAATCTTTTTTACATCTAATTGAACAAAAAACTATGGATGTCATTATTCCGACAATTGGTAGAAAAAAGTATTTACATGATGTTTTAAAAGATTTATCACAGCAAACACATTTACCAAAAAATGTAATCATTGTGGAGCAAAATCCAATAATAGGAAGTGTTTCAGAATTGGATTTTTTAAAAACTGAAAAATGGCCATTTACCATTAAACATACTTTTACCCATCAGACAGGAGCTTGTAATGCACGAAATTTAGCTTTAGACGAGGTAATCAGTGAATGGGTTTTTTTTGCTGATGATGATGTTCGATTTGATAAATATCTAATAGAAAATGCTCTTAAAGGAGCAAGTCAATATGGAATAAACGCTTTAATAACTTCTTGTTTGAAACCTAATGAGGTTCAGAATTATAATGTATTACATCAAACAGGCATATTTGGTTCAGGATTCAGTTTTGTAACAACCAATGCTCTTAAAAATGTTCGTTTTGACATGGCATTAGAGTTTGGTTATGGTGAAGATACTGATTTTGGAATTCAATTACGTAACAAAGGTGTCGACGTGATTTATTTTCCAGATTTGAAAATTACACATTTAAAGGCACCGATGGGAGGTTTTAGAATTCAGAAAAAAAAGCAATGGGAAGATGATGAAATTCAGCCCAAACCATCACCGACACTAATGTATTTAAAAAGAAAACATTTTTTTGCGGAACAAATTAACGGTTATAAAACAGTTTTGTTTTTTAAAACCAATAAAAAGAAGGTTTTGATTAAACCATGGGCTTTGTATAAAAACTTTAAAAGCAGCTGGGATAGGAGTGTGTTTTGGAGCGAAAAATTAAAAGAGAATAAATGATAAAAAAAAATATTAAAAAGAAGATTTCTAAAATATTTAAGTATCTTATTCTTATCTATTATTATTCCAAAAGAATTTCGCTTTTAACAAAGAAAGGAAGAAAAACAATTATAATATGCTTTGATGGCAATTTTCCTCATGGAGGATTAGTCGATAGGTTAAAAGGAATAATATCTTTTTATGAAGTAGCAAAATTAATTAATTCTGATTTTAAAATCTTTTTTGATCATCCTTTTAAATTAGAAACATTTTTAGAGCCTAATAGATTGGATTGGGAAATACAGCGTAATGAAATAAAATACAGCCTTTTTTCTACCAAAGTGATTTATTTGATTAATGAATTTGAATCGAATCCTTTAGAGTCAGTTAGAAAAACCAAAGCAAAAACAATTTATGTCTACTGTAATGTTGATTACTTAAAAACTTTATATCAGGAAAAAAACGAACAGGACTTAAATACTATTTGGCAGAATAGTTATAAAGAACTTTTTAAACCGTCAGCTTATCTTTTTAATGAAATTAATAGATTTCCTGACAAAAACAGAATCGTTTTTCACACAAGATTTACTTCTTTAATGGGTGACTTTAAAGATACAACTTCTTTGGAATTGAATGAGTCTGATAAGAATAATTTAATAAAAAAAGTGATTGCCAAAATTGATGATTTTAGTATAAAATTCCCCGATCAAATTAAATTTGTACTTTCAGACAGTGAGACTTTTTTAAATTATGTTAGACAAAATACAGTTTATAAAACCCTTTCAGGAAAACCATATCATCTGGAAAATAAGAATAATGATATAGAATTTAATTTAAAAACTTTTTTAGATTTTTATTTTATGATTGAGAGTAACATGGTTTGTTTTATTTGTATTGATCAAATGTATAACAGTAATTTCTCAAAATACGCATCAGTAATTGGGAAAAATGAATTTGTTTTTTTTAAAAACGTTTAATTAGTAATTATTTTAAATGCTTAAAATTTATACTGATATTAGTTATCTCACTGCAGAAAACAGGAAATTTATTTTTCCTTTGTTATTAGATCTGTGGTATCTTAAAAATGAAAATTTGTTGACCAAATTTACGATTACTGATAAAATAGAAGAGAGTGATATAGCAGTAGTACCTATTGATATTTCTAGATACGATAATAGTAAAACTCTGGAAAAGCTATTCGGATTTATTAACAAAGCTAAAAACGCAGGAAAAAAGGTATGGATTTATAGTGCTGGAGATTTTGGAAGAACTATTAAGAATACCAGTGATGTATATACTTTTCGACTAGGAGGGTTTGAATCAAAGTTAGATAACAAAACGTTTATTTTTCCTTCTTTTATTTCTGATCCTTTTAAGTATTTGAATATTGAGTTTACTTCTCTCAAAAAAATGGATAAACCTCAAATAGGTTTTGTAGGTCACGCTGATAATTCATTCGTAAAAAGAATTAAAGAAATTATAATTTTTTTTAAATATAATTTGAAAAGATGGTTAGGTAAAATACAAACAGACTACCAACCTTATTTTCCCTCAAGCCTTAAACGGTTTCAATTGTTAAAGAGATTAGAAAAAAGTAGTTTTATCAGAACAGATTTTATTTATAGAAATAGCTATAGGGCAGGTGTGAAAAATGATGAAGATATACGAAGAACAACAACTGAGTTTTTCGAAAATATTGAAAGGAATCCTTATACCTTCTGTATGCGCGGCGTAGGTAATTTTTCTGTCCGTTTTTATGAAACTTTGGCCATGGGACGAATACCATTAATAGTAGATACCACTTTTAGACTACCACTTGTTGATCAAATCGATTGGGAAAAACATTGTTTGATTTGTAAAGAAGATGCAATTGTAGAAACGTTAATCGATTTTCATAAAAAAATTAGTCCAGCAGATTTTGATTTAATGCAAAGAAGCAATCGTGATTTATGGGTGAAGCATTTAGAGAGAGAGGCCTATTTTTTGAATATGTACTCCATTTTTAAAACAAATAATAAATGAAATTTACTTTGATTATTTGTACTTATATGCGTCCAGAACCGTTACTGAAATTATTAAAATCGGTCCAAGTACAAAGCTTATACCCTGATGAAATTTTAATTGTTGACGGATCCCTAAACAATGAAACAGAGTCTGTTCTTCTTAAAAATCAATTTAAAAACCTAAAATATTTTCTGGTTGATAATGAAGATAGGGGATTAACAAAACAAAGAAACTTTGGGATTAAAAATGTAAGCAATGCGACTGAAATTGTTTGCTTTTTGGATGATGATACAATTTTAGAAGCAGATTATTTTGAAAATTTATTAGAAACCTATAATTCCTTTTCGGAAGCTTTAGGTGTTGGTGGTTATATCAGCAATGAGATAAAATGGGAGGAGGTTTCTGAAGACTATGTTCCGAAAATTAATGAATTTACTTTTGATGGATGGAAACGTAAAGATGGAAGTCGTTTTGTGTTAAGAAAAAGACTTAATCTTGACAGCGATTGTCCTCCTGGTTTTTCCTCTTCATTCTCTCATGGAAGAAGTGTTGGTTTTTTGCCTCCAACTAATAAGGTGTATGAAGTAGAACAATTAATGGGAGGTGTTTCGTCATTTAAAAAGTCAGTATTCGAAAAATTATCATTCTCGACTTATTTTGAAGGTTATGGTTTATATGAAGATGCCGATTTTACATTAAGAGTTTCCAAAATAGGTAGTTTATATTTAAATACATCGGCAAAAGTAGGACATTATCATGCTCCTTCAGGAAGACCGAACCAATATCGTTATGGGAAAATGGTTGTGAGAAACGGTTGGTTTGTGTGGAGAGTAAAAAATCCAAATCCTAAGTTTAAAGACCGTTTCAAATGGCATGCGATAACAATTTTATTGACTTTAATTAGAGCAACCAATATAGTTACAACATCCGAACGAAAATCCGCTTTTACTGAAACATTAGGTCGAATAATAGGTTGGTGGAGTTTGTTTTTTTATGAACCAGATTTAAATTAATAAAAGTAGGTTTTATCTAATCTAGACTAAACCAATTTGAATAAATCTAATTATGAAATTTCTTGTTATTTCTCATGTAGAGCATAAAAAAGTTGAGAATCGTTATTGTGGTTATGCCCCATATATCCGTGAGATGAATTTATGGCTGAAACATATTGATGAGGTGACAATTGTTGCTCCTTTTCAAAGAGGAGATTCGACAGCGATTGATATCTTTTATGAATATAAAAAAATTAATTTTAAGCAAGTTCCTTCTTTTAATTTTATTAGTTTAAAAAATTGTTTGCTTTCATTGTTTAAAATGCCAGTTGTTTTGCTTAAAATATTTTTAGCAATGAGAAATACTGATCATATTCATCTGCGTTGTCCTGGCAATGTTGGTCTTATTGGCTGTTTTGTTCAGATATTATTTCCGTATAAACCCAAAACGGCAAAATATGCCGGAAATTGGGATCCAAAATCCAGGCAACCATGGTCTTACCGTTTGCAAAAGTGGATTTTGAATAATACATTTTTAACCCGAAATATGCAGGTTTTGGTATATGGAGAATGGGAGGGAAGTTCGAAAAACATTAAACCTTTTTTTACAGCTACCTACTCAGAGCAAGATAAAATACCAATGAAAAAAATGGAGTTTAATGAAAAAATACATTTTGTTTTTGTAGGCACATTGTCCTCCGGCAAAAATCCTTTGTATGCCATACAATTAGTTGAGGCATTATTTAGAAAAGGATATGATGTAACTTTGGAATTGTACGGAGAGGGTATAGAACGAAAGGCATTAGAGGATTATATTGTTTTAAATGGGTTGGAAGAAATTATTATAGTGAATGGAAATCAAAATCAGGAAACCGTTAAAAAAGCTTATCAAAAAAATCATTTTGTAATTTTACCTTCCAAAAGCGAAGGCTGGCCAAAAGCTATTGCTGAAGGAATGTTTTGGGGTTGTGTTTCCATTGCTACTAAAGTTTCGTGTGTTCCTTTTATGTTGGATTATGGAAAGAGAGGTATTTTATTAGCTATGAATATTGAAAAAGATGTAAATCAAATAGTAGAAATACTTAATGATGAAAATAGTTTTTTTGCTAAAAGTAAATTAGCAATTGATTGGTCTCAGCAATATACCACTGATGTTTTTGAAATCGAAATTAAAAAGCTTTTGGCGAAATGAGAATCATTCAAATCATAGACTCCTTAGAAGCAGGTGGTGCAGAACGTATGGCGGTGAATTATGCTAATATTCTAGTCGATAAAATAGAATTTTCAGGATTGGTTGCTACCAGAAAAGAAGGCTCTTTATTGCGTCAAATCGACGCCAAGGTTTCGTATTTGTTTTTGGATAAAAAAAGGCAACTTGATTTTGGAGCGTTATTCAGATTGCGGTCTTTTGTTTTAAAAAATAAGGTTACTCATATTCATGCCCACAGCACTTCCTTTTTTCTGGCTTTTTTACTGAAATTAATCTACCCTTCAGTGAAAATTATAAGACATGATCACTATGGGAATAATGAGTTTTTGTCAACCAGACCTTATTTCGTCTTGAAATTAACGACTTCTTTATTTAATGGTGTCATTGCCGTTAATCAAAAGCTTAAAAAATGGTCGAAATTGAAATTAAAAGCTAAAAAGGTAATTTATTTACCAAATTTTCCAACTATAAATAATGAGATTTCTGGGGATACAATTCTTAAAGGTAATGAAGGAAAACGAATCATATCTTTGGCAAATTTAAGAGAGCAAAAAAATTTTTTGTTGTTGTTGGAAGTGGCAAAAAAACTAAAATTATCTCATCCCGAATGGACATTCCATTTGGTAGGAAAAGATTTTGAAGATGATTATTCCAAGCAAATAAAAAAGAATATTTTGGATTTTAAACTAGAAAACAATGTTTTCATTTATGGCTCGAAGCAAGATGTAGAGCATATTTTATTCCAATCGGATATAGCCATTTTGACCTCACAATCCGAAGGTCTTCCTGTTGCACTTTTGGAATATGGATTGTGTAAAAAAGCGGTTGTAGTTACCCGAGTGGGGGAAATACCTATGATAGTCCAACACGGGTTGAATGGCTTTTTAGTAGATTCAAATCAAGAAGCTGTTTTTTATCAATGTTTGGTTAATTTGATTGAAAATAAAGAATTGCGATCCCAATTTGGAAAAGCACTTTATAAAACTATTCAATCTGATTATAGTGCAGATCGCATAATTTACGACTATTTGAATTGGTTGAAAACAAGTTAAAATGAAGAAAGAAGAATTATCATATATTTATTTACTGCTTTTTCATGCATTTCTCGGGTTCTTGGTATTTGCATTACCGGTTCTTTCAAAAATTTATACCTTAACGCTATTTGCTTTTGGGATTTATTATATTGTCAAGACTAAAAATAAAAACAACGAGGCTCTTGTCATGTCTGCCTATATAGTAAGTGTTGAGGTGCTTTTGAGAATGACGGATGGGATGCTTCTAAATGAGTTTGGTAAATACTCCATCATGATTTTTATGTTTTTGGGCATGGTGTTCTCCGGATTTTATAAAGGCTCGTCGGTATATTGGATTTTTTTGCTTTTTCTGATTCCCGGAATTATTTTAGCTTCTATTACTTTTAATTTTAATGTTGATGTTAGAAAGGCAATTGCCTTTAATATTTCAGGACCCGTTTGTTTGGGAATTTCTGCTATTTATTCTTTTCAAAGAAAAATAACGTTTGATCGATTAAAAGGAGTAATTACAGCTTTTTGTTTGCCATTGATAAGTTTGTTGGTTTATTTGTATTTATACAGTCCGAGTGTGAAGGATGTGGTTACAGGAACCCAATCCAATTTTGAAACTTCGGGGGGGTTTGGTCCTAATCAAGTATCCACTATATTGGGATTGGGAACTTTTGTGTTTTTTGTACAATTGTTGTTGAATTCGAAAAGGCGTTTATTGCAAAGTATAAATGCGGGGCTTGTAGTATTATTTGCTTTTAGGGGGCTTGTAACTTTTTCAAGGGGAGGGATGATGACTGCAGTTACCATGATTTTGATTCTTTTGGTTGTATTGTTTTTTAAAGCTAATCTGACTACCAAGCCTAAAATAGGATTGGTTATTATGTTTTCTTTTATGGCGGGATTGGGAATTTGGGGGTATAGTTCTTTACAGACCAACGGATTGATCAATAAACGTTATACCAATCAGGATGCTGCAGGAAGGGAAAAGAAAGATCGTTTGGGGGGCAGAGAGCAAATTATGAATCAAGAATTGAATATCTTTATTGATAATCCAATAACCGGAATAGGTACAGGAATGAGTAAATATAAAAGGGCTGAAATTACTGGTATGGAGGTAGCCTCACATAATGAAATTACAAGAATGTTAGTTGAACATGGCTTATTCGGATTAATTGATTTAATGATTTTGTTATTTACCCCTTTGTTTTTATTTGTGAATAATCGACAAAATATATTGGCACTTTCATTTTTTGCTTTTTGGTTGTTAACCATCAACCATGCAGCGATGCGGCTAGCAGCTCCCGCTTTTGTATATGCGCTTTCATTGTTAAAAGTATCTATAGTTGAAGAACCTGCTTTACATAGGAAATAAATTATCCAGGCATGGAGTTACTCCAACTACCATAGAAATTCTTGGTCCACTTTTAGAGCAAGAAGGGTTTGATGTACGATATAGTTCCTCAAAAAAAAGTCAGCTACTACGATTGACGGCTATGTTGTGGAGTGTGTTTCAATATAGAAAATCAGATTATGTCTTAATTGACACCTATAGCACTGTCAATTTTTGGTATGCATTTGCTACTTCTCAATTGTGCAGGTGTTTGAAAATGAAATACATTCCAATTTTGCACGGAGGAAATTTAGCTTTCAGATTGAAAAATAACCCGAGAATTTGCAGAATGATTTTCAAATACTCTTTTCAAAATGTATCTCCTTCGCTTTTTTTAATGGATCAATTCAAATCTGAAGGATTTCAAAATCTTATACCTATTCCGAATGTTATTGAAATTGAGAATTATGCTTTTTTGGAACGGAAAAAGGCAAAACCTAATTTATTGTGGGTGCGTTCTTTTGCGGAAATATACAACCCATTAATGGCAGTTGATGTATTTGCCTCCATAAAAAAGAAATATCCCGAAGCGACACTTTGTATGGTGGGACCTGAAAAAGATGGTAGTTTATTGGCCGCCAAACAAAAAGCTAAAAATTTAGAACTCAATATACAATTTACAGGAAAACTATCAAAAGAAGATTGGATAAATGAATCTAAACAATACGATATTTTTATCAATTCAACTCATTTTGACAATATGCCTGTCAGTGTTGTTGAGGCAATGTCGTTGGGATTAGCAGTAGTTTCAACCAATGTTGGGGGGATTCCTTTTTTATTAGAAAATCAAAAAGATGCCTTATTAGTTTCTGATGATAATGTTAATGAGATGGTTAATGCAATCGAAAGATTAATAGAAGATCAAGATTTGTTCGACAAAATTACAACTAATGGAAGGCTAAAATCTGAACAATTTGATTGGAAAATTATTAGAAATAAATGGATGGTTATTTTAAAATAATAAAGCTTTGTTTTTTATAGATTGAGTATCTTGCGCAACAATTCAGATGTTCCCCCCACTATGAATAGTCAAAAGAAAATGCATTTTGAAATATCAGAGCGTAAAGTGCTTTTGCGTGTTTTTGATGTGCTTTTTGTTTTGTTTTTTTTGTACTTTATCGGCCTTATTTTTAATTTCCATTATTTTAAATTTTCAGCCACAAATTACTATTGGACGATTGTTTTGGCTATCTATATTAACATATTTGGAGCCATTTTCGAAATGTACAATCTTCAGGTAGCCAGTAATCAATTTCTGGTCTTGAAGAGTTCAGTTTTGACAACTTCTTCTACCGTATTGTTTTATTTGCTAACTCCTGTTCTTTCTCCTCAATTGCCCAAAAACCGTTTACAGTTACTGATTTTCTACGCTGTTTTTTTTATAGCATTGTACACCTGGAGAATGATTTATGTTAAGTTTTTGGCATCCACCAGATTTTCACAAAATGTGGTTTTAATCTGCGAAGGAGGACAAGTAAAAGAGCTTGTTATGGGGCTTGAAAGTGTTGACCCACATTACAAGATAATTGGCTATGTAAATTCGGATGAGGATTCGTTTTCTGATAAAGGATATCATTCTTTAAGATCTATAAAAGCGGAAGATTTGACTTCATTTGTTCGTAAGAATGGGATTTTTGAGATAGTGGTTGCTTCCCAAAAAACGGAAGGTATTACAGCCGATTTATATCATCAATTGCTTCAATTATTAGAGTCCGGAAAGAGTATTAGGGAATATACCCATGTATATGAGAGTAAAACCCAGCGTATTCCGGTTCAATATATATCGAGGGATTTTTATCGTTTTTTTCCTTTCAGCCGCAGTAATCAAAACAAACTGTATTTATCTATTGTAAGGCTGACTGAAATCGTTATATCATTAATTGGAATTGGGATTGGCTTCTTTTTGATTCCCTTAATTTTTGTTGGGAATCTTTTTTGGAACAATGGCGGATTGTTTTATACCCAAAAAAGAGTTGGAAAAGATGGAGTTTCCTTTGAGATTGTCAAGTTTCGGACAATGATTGAAAATGCAGAAAATGGCAAGGCTGTTTTTGCTAAATCCAATGATGTTCGGATAACTAAATTTGGAAAATTATTAAGGAAAACCAGAATGGACGAGTTCCCTCAGTTTATTAATATACTAAAGGGAGATATGGCTTTAATAGGTCCGAGGCCAGAACGCCCTGAGTTTGTTAATGAAATAGCCCAAATGATGCCTTTCTATGAAACCCGCCATATTATTAAACCGGGGCTTACCGGATGGGCTCAAGTTAATTATTCCTACGGGGAAAAATTGGAAGACAGTTTGATAAAATTGCAATACGATTTATACTATATCAAGCATCGAAGTATTTATTTGGATTTGAACATTGTTTTCAAAACAATTTCAACTGTTTTGTTTTATAGAGGGCAGTAGTGCTGTATAGTTGTCCAATGTCAGTTCGAGCGCAGTCGAGAACATTACTAATATGACATCTCGACTGCGTTACCAATGATGTTTTATTAAATTTGAAATTATAGTTTACTAATTTTCTTTTTTGCTTGATCAAAAAAGAAACAAAAAAATCAAGTCTTACGCTTCCTCGTCGGTCAAATTAGTTTTCGAATGCTAAAAGAAAAGAACTCGCTACGCTCAAACAGCTTTTCTTTTTACGCATTCTT
>Ga0207975_100234_pt1 | contig 37388 bp, 46 predicted proteins | sample LakWasMe91_HOW11_2_FD_183913 | JGI IMG/M metagenome (GOLD analysis project Ga0207975, IMG submission 183913) | Freshwater sediment methanotrophic microbial communities from Lake Washington under simulated oxygen tension - Sediment Metagenome... | ecosystem: Environmental > Aquatic > Freshwater >...
GGAAGTTCTCCACGGAGCAGCCTAGACCAGCATCCTGAACCAAAAAGGCTCAAGTGGTAATAGCCTAGAGCGCATTAGGTACACCTGCAAGAGGCGCTCACACAGACACTCGAATGACCAAAACCGATGCTATAAACTAGTTCAAGGAATTATTAGCCTAAACCGAACCGCAGAGAACAAACTTTGAAACCTGACGAAGTATCTTAAAGTTATCTTTAAGATAAAACCATTGAATTAATTCTACTCTCTTTTAATGCGTACTTTTTACAACAATTTAATATTTATTTTGCTTCACATGCTTGATCAATTTGATCCTGCATGATTGCGATTCTGCGCTTGATATCGCCTACATCCACATCACCGCTTTTACTGTTGAGCAATTCATGCGCTAAATTAAGTGCTGTCATAATGGCAATTCTTTCTACACCGATTACTTTACCGCTATCGCGAATATCGCGCATTTTCTTATCCAGAAAATTGACTGCGTTAATCAGGCTTGGGCGCTCTTCATCGGTGCACGATACCGTAAAATTACGGCCCATGATGCTGACGTCTACACCTTTAATTTCACTCATTATTTTGTACTCGAAAGTATGATGTTGAATCTGATTTAGGGAAGACTGTCTATCAAAGACTCAATGCGCTCACTGGCTTTTTCCATATTGGATTTTAATACCGCGCTGTCGGATGCCACTACATCTAAATCAACACGCAATTGAGCGTTTTCATTGCGTAGCTCATCGCACAACGCAATTAAGCGCGATACCTTTTGCTCCAGTGCTTTCAAATCTGCATCCATACGGCCACTATAATTGAAAAAAATGATTATAGTCAATAGCTAACACAGATTTTATAAAGTATTACAATAGTTTACAGAAAAGTTCAAAAAATATTTAAAGAATATTTACTAATCAAAGTTATAATCCCTGTGTTGTCAGGTGCCAAGTTTGTTCTCTACAAATAAGGTGAAACTGGGAAATAGGTGCGTTTTTATCACTAGAAACAATGCCTATGCTGCCCCCGCAACGGTAAGTGAGTTGAATCATCACTTGGTTAGCAATTGCCACTGAGCTAGAAATAGCTTGGGAAGGCGCAATCCAAGAACTAGGGAAACCTAACTCACAAGCCCGGAGACCGGCCTCGCAACACAAGTTGGAAATACCGCGGGGTGACGGTGTGTCAAAGCGAGCCGCATGATTGCGCATTTTTTCGTTTGGACTCTGCCCTCCTCAAAGTATTTCCTTTTTTAATTACATGCGGGGTCGCGTGTAACAAAAGGAAACTACATGATCAAGAAACTCATCGTGAGCCTCGTCGGCATCACCGTCATCCACCCCAGCTTAGCCGCAGAAAATATCACTCTGGATGATATTGTTGTCACAGCATCACGCGTTCAACAGTCACGCTCAAGCGTGGTAGGCGATGTTACCGTAATTGACCGGGAAACCATCGAGCGCTCAGGCGCAGGCTCACTCACCGACATATTACGCTCACAACCTGGCGTGCAAATAATCACCAACGGCGGTGCTGGCACAGCAAGCAGCATATTTCTCCGCGGCACCAATGATCAGCATGTAGTGACGCTGATAGATGGCCTAAGAGTTAATTCCGCCACACTCGGCACCACTGCCTACGAGAGCATCCCTCTTTCTCAAATTGAAAGAATTGAAATTTTGCGTGGCCCAGCCTCCAGTCTTTATGGCTCCGATGCCATTGGCGGTGTAATTCAGATTTTTACGCGCAAGGGCGATTCTGAAAAACCATTGCTTAATGCAGCAGTTGGCTTAGGCAGCTATGACACCAAAACTGCGGAAGCCGGCATCAGCAGCGGTTACGGAAATTTACGCTATGGCATGAATGTGAGCAGTTTTGACACTGATAGTTTTTCTGCCAAACGCATTCGTAACAATGCTTATGATAAAGATGACGATGGTTACCGCAATCTGAGCGCATCCGCTTTTATAGATCTGACGATTAAACAGGGACACAGCCTGGGTATGCAGTTCTTTGAAAGCAAAGCACGTAATCATTTTGATAATGCATACAACAATTACTCTGACCAAATCCTGCAAAGCTATGCGCTTACCAGCAAAAACCAGATTACCGACTCCTGGCTCAGCACCTTAAAATTAGGTATGGGTGTGGATGATTCTGAAAGTCACGACAAACCGAATACCAACCCGGCCAGTTCCAGCTATAACCCTCAAGGTGTCAGCCAGTATCGAACCGAACAGAAACAGATCACCTGGCAAAATAATTTTAATTTGCCGCTGGGCACGCTAACGCTGGCATATGACCGCCTCGAACAAAATGTAAATAGCGAGGCCAACGTTAAAACCAAATACAAAAAAGAACGCAATAATGATAGTTTTCTGGCAAGCTACCTGCTTGACTACGATAAGCACTCATTACAACTTTCATTGCGCGAAGATCACAACTCGCAATTCGGCAATTACACTACCGGTGGCGCTGGTTACGGCTACCGCTTTAGCCCGCAATGGCGGGTAACAGCCAATTACGGCAAGGCATTCAAGGCACCAACATTTAACCAGCTTTACTACCCGAATTTTGGCGACCCTAACCTGAGCCCGGAAAAATCGGACAACGTAGAAGCCAGCCTCAGGTACACAGGGCATGCATGGAATGCGGGTTTAACAATCTTTGAAAACAGAATCAGGAACTTGATTGAGTTCTCCGGAGCGGCAACTACAGGCTGTACTTTTGCAGGTTTCTGCCCGCTTAACGTAGGAAAAGCCCAAATTCAGGGTGCGACTCTGGAAAGCAGCTGGAACATCACCGATACATTGTTATTGAGCGGCAACTTAACCGTACAAGCACCGCGCGATGAGCAAAACGATCAACTACTGACGCGGCGTAGCAATCGCTACGGTGCCATTAATCTGCTACACACCTGGGGTGACCTGCAATGGGGTGCAGAAACGACAGGCGCATCAACCCGTTACAACAATGCTGCCAACACAAAAGTGATGTCAGGTTATATGTTAGTCAATTTAACCGCCAACTACCGGCTAAACCCGGAATGGAAACTGGAAGCGCGTGCGAACAATATCTTCGATAAAAATTACGTACTTGCCTACACAGGAAATACAGCAACTTCAGTGCCTTACAATACCGCAGGCAGCAATATATTTATCGGCTTGAGGTATCAAATGAAACCATAACAGCGTTGATAAAACGCAATAGCAAGGTGGGTGCGAACCCACCTTGCGAAACACATTTAAGTTAGAATACACCCCAACACTTACGCCAAACATTTTACGAACTAATCCGGAGGTTGCCCCTACCATGTTAACTCTTTCTAAAACCAATCAAATTATCATAGGCTTGATACTTGCAGCGTTAGTTATTACTACACGCGGACATCATTTTGCTTCCATCAATTATTTACCAAGTGCATCGCTTGCCGTGTTTTTTCTGGCAGGGCTGTATTTAAGACCAGCTCTGGCATTTCCAGCATTACTTGCTTTATGCGCAGGCCTGGATTACGCCGCAATTACCGTAGGTGGTGTCAGCAGCTTCTGCGTAACGCCGGCATATGGCTTTTTATTACCGGCTTATGGCGTAATGTGGTTAGCTGGCCGCTGGTTTGCCAAACACTACAGTTTCAGTAGCGGCGCAATTTTGCCGCTGATCGGCAGTGTTTCTATCGCGGCCTCAGTGAGCGAATTGTTCTCTAGCGGTGGCTTTTATTTCTTTGGTGGCCGTTATGCAGACCCTACCCTCGCTGTATTTGGCGAGCGCTTAATGAAATATTTCCCGCACCAACTGGAAAACCTCGGTTTCTGGCTCGGTGTTGCGTTGGTAGTACACGTAGCATTTGCGCTTGCCAGCGGTGCCAATCGCGCCAAAGCCTAATCAGAACAAAGCCTAATCAAAACGAAGCATAGTCTTGAACGATAGCGACAAAAACAGCCGCCACCTTGCGCGCATGCAGCGCAAAAAGGCAGTGGTTGATGCAAAGATTGAGTCGGCCAAAACCACCAAAGGCCTGCTGCTGATACACACCGGCATCGGCAAGGGTAAATCCACCGCAGCCTTTGGTCTGCTGGCGCGCGCACTCGGCCACGGCATGAAGGCCGTGGTAATACAATTCGTTAAAAGCCGCTCAGACTCAGGCGAAGAGGCATTTTTTCGCAATTCGCCAAATTTAAGCTGGCACGTGATGGGTGACGGTTTCACCTGGGAAACGCAAAATCCGGAACAGGATCTGGCCAGCGCCCGCAAAGCCTGGGAACTGGTTTGCGGATATCTGCGTGACGAAACCGTTAACTTGGTGATTCTCGATGAATTCACCTACGCGCTGAAATATGGTTGGCTGACGATTGAAGAAGTCACCGCAGCACTTAACAACCGCCCACCGATGCAACACGTCGTGATTACTGGCCGCGCTGCACCGCCAGCCCTGATCGAACTGGCCGATACCGTCAGTGAAGCCAATCTGGTGAAACATGCGTTCCAGGCCGGGGTACAAGCTATGCCCGGTATTGAGTGGTAACCGTTTTAAAACAAACAACCTGCATGCAACCTGTTACCTGCCCTGCCGTTTTAATTTCTGCGCCTGCTTCCGGCCAGGGAAAAACCTTAATCACAGCAGCCTTGTCACGCGCCTGGCGCAATAAAGGCTTACGCGTACAGGCCTTCAAATGCGGGCCGGATTTTCTTGACCCGATGATACTGGCGACTGCGACCGGCCGCCCTGTATACAACCTCGACTTTACCATGTGCGGCGAAGATGATTGCAAAGCGCAGCTTTACCATGCCGCACAAAATGCTGACCTAATTATTGTCGAAGGCGTCATGGGTCTGTACGATGGTACCCCTTCCAGTGCAGACATTGCGCAGCACTTTGGTTTACCGCTAATACTCACCATTGATGCCAGCGGCATGGCACAAACTTTCGGCGCACTGGCATCCGGCTTAATTGGATATCGACCTGAACTGATTGGTGCCGGAGTATTGGCCAACAAGGTGGGCAGTGAAGGACACGCCAAGCTGCTGCGTGACAGCCTGCCGCAGCATTTAAGCTGGTTTGGCGCTTTGGCAAAAAATGAAAACTTAAGCCTGCCAGAGCGGCATTTAGGTTTATTCAGGGCAAGTGAAATCACGGACCTTGATGAAAAGATTGAAACTGCAGCAAAAGCATTGGCCGAATCATCCACCCTGCCTTTGCCGCCAGCAGTGGTTTTTAATCCTCCAGCACAAACAACTTTGCCGAATCTACTTGCTGGAAAAACCATCGCCATCGCCCGTGATGAAGCATTCTGTTTCATCTATCAGGCCAATCTGGATTGTTTAACCATCATGGGTGCAACACTGGAGTTTTTCTCCCCCCTGCATGACCAGGCCTTACCCGAAGCTGATGCCTACTGGCTGCCAGGTGGATACCCGGAACTGCATCTTGATGCAATCGGCCAAAATCATGCTATGCGTGATGCCTTAAAAAACGCGTTTGCCGCCAACAGGCCGATACTGGCTGAATGTGGCGGCATGATGGCATTATCCGACAGCATTGATGGGGAACCTACCTTTGGCCTGCTGCCGGGAAATAGCCAGATACATAAACGCTTGCAGGGCTTAGGCTCGCTCAAGGCTGAATTACCTCAAGGCATAATTGGCACTCATACTTTTCACTACGGCAGCTTTGAAACAGCGCTTGATCCTATTGCCGTTGCCCAAGGCAGATTTGGCAAGGCAGAGCCTGTTTACCGCCATGGTTGCATTCATGCCAGCTTCTTGCATTTCTACTTTGCTTCCAACCCGCAAACGGCAGCCAAGTTATTTTTAGGCGGCACGGTATGAATCCGCATCGTTATTCCGATCCCGAAATTGCAGCTATTTACCGTGTAATTGCCGAACGCAGGGACATGCGGCACTTCCTGCCCACACCGGTTGCACCCGAGATACTGACACGCATATTACAGGCAGCGCATCAAGCACCAAGCGTGGGCTTGATGCAACCGTGGCGCTTTATCAGAATCACCGATGTGAATATCCGCAACAGCATCCACCGATTAGTGGATGAAGAGCGTATTCAAACCGCGCAGGCTATTGGCGAGTATGAAAACACCGCACGTATGGCAGAGTTTCTGCGACTGAAAGTTGAAGGCATATTGGATTGCGGTGAGCTGTTGGTAGCTACCCTGTGTGACAAACGTGAACAGCATGTATTCGGGCGCCGAACCTTGCCGGAAATGGACATTGCCTCTGTGAGCTGCGCGATTCAAAACATGTGGCTGGCTGCGCGCGCAGAAGGCTTGGGCATGGGCTGGGTCTCGATTTTTGATCCGGTTAAACTCGGCGCCTTACTGCAGATCCCTTCCGGTGCAAAGCCAATTGCGGTGCTCTGCCTGGGCCACGTAAGCAGTTTTTACAAAGAACCTATGCTGATAGAAACAGGCTGGAAACAAGCCAAGCCTCTGGCTGACATGGTAATGGAAAATATCTGGAACCCTCATGAGTAATATTCACCTCATCTTAGGCGGCGCACGCTCCGGCAAAAGTGCATATGCAGAAAAACTGGCAACAGACAGCGGGCGGCCCGTTACCTACATTGCCACCGCGCAAGTATATGACGCGGAATTCGGCCAGCGTGTCGAGCATCATAAAGTCAGACGTCCCGCACACTGGAAAACGGTAGAACAACCGTTCAACCTTGGAGCAACTTTGCAAGCACACGCCAAAGCGAACGAGGTTGTGATTGTAGACTGCCTCACCTTGTGGCTCGCACAATGCATCTGCCCAGATTGTGACCGTCCGGAAAACCTGAGCTGGCAGCATGAACGCAGCGCTCTGCTGGACACATTACCGACACTGGCAGGAACCGTGCTGCTGGTCAGCAATGAAGTGGGTATGGGCATTGTGCCGCTGGGTGAAATCAACCGCCAATTTCAGGATGAACAAGGAAGATTGAATCAGGCTATCGCACAGCTGGCAGATAAAGTCAGTTTTATTGCAGCCGGACTACCACTCACACTTAAAGGATAAACATGGAAACCATCACATTTGAAGTAAAAGGCGAATTCATTGAGCTGTGCAACCTGCTCAAACTCGCGGGCATTGCCAACAGCGGCGGGCAAGGTAAGTTAATGGTGTCTGACGGCATCGTGCAGGTGGACGGCAACGTCGAAACACGCCGGACCGCAAAAATTCGTGCCGGCCAAACAGTAGAATGTATGGGACAGCTGATTAAAGTAATTTAGGCCATTGTAGGCCAGTACACTAGCCTGCTAAATATAGCGGGCTAGTTTATCCCAATCCAGATGCTGCTCCACACAGTCTGCCAGACGATCCAGTTCATCACTTCTCAGTTGCTCGTAATCAAATATCTCCTGCTCTTGCAACCCCGCCCATTGCAGCCAGGCCGCGCACGATTGCGCATGGTCAAACAATCCGTGCAGATAAGTGCCCGCCACCTGATTATCCATAGAAATCGCGCCTTCCGGGTGGCTGCTCTGTCCATCTGTGATGTAGAGCGCAGGGTTCTGCAACGCATTCCCCACACTAACTCCCATATGAATTTCGTACCCTGTCACTTGTGCATCGGCAAAAGCCAGCTTGGCGCTGACTTGTTTTAACTGCTTAGACTGTTCCAGAGTGGTCTCCATATCCAGCCAGCCAAAACCGGCACTTGAGCCAGCCTCGCCTTCTATGTCGTAAGGGTCATGAATCAAGCGCCCCAGCATCTGGAACCCTCCGCAGATGCCCAGCACCTTGCCGCCATAACGCAAATGCCTGCTTAGCACCTGCTCCCAGCCATGCGTGCGTAAAAAATCCAGATCGCCGCGCACATTCTTGCTGCCGGGCAATATGATCAGATCAGCCGCCGGGATGGCCTCATTTACTTTTACAAAATGAAAATCCAGCTGCGGATGCAGCCGCAGCGCGTCGAAATCGGTATGGTTGGAGATATGCGGCAATACCGGCACCACAACAACCAAGCGCTTTGCCTTGGCGAGACTCTGTTGGCTACGCGGCTCACCCGCTCCAGTATTATTTGTTGTTGGTACTGCATCTTCCGCCTCAATATGCATGCCATGCAGATAGGGAATCACGCCCAGCACCGGCTTGCCGGTTTCCTGCTCCAGCCAGTCCAACCCCGGTTGCAGCAGTGCAATATCCCCGCGGAATCGATTAATGACCACACCGACCACGCGCGCTCTTTCGCTCTCTGATAGCAGCGCCAGTGTGCCTACGATATGTGCAAACACGCCGCCCCTGTCAATGTCAGCAATCAGAACCACTGGGCAATCCACTGCCTCGGCAAAGCCCATGTTGGCAATATCATTGTCACGCAAATTGATTTCGGCCGGACTACCAGCGCCTTCAACCACGATACATTCATACTGTGACTGCAATCGCTGCCATGAAGCCAGCACGGCGCGCATCGCGGTTGGCTTATAAGCGTGATAACCGGTCGCCTCCAGATTGCACACTACCTTGCCGTGGATAATGACCTGACAGCCGGTATCGGAATTCGGTTTCAGCAACACCGGGTTCATATCGGTATGTGGTTCCAAGCCGCAGGCAAAAGCCTGCACGGCCTGTGCGCGCCCAATCTCGCCGCCATCTACCGTAACGGCAGAATTTAGCGCCATATTTTGCGGCTTGAATGGCGCAACCCGCACCCCTCTGCGATACAATATGCGGCACAGCGCCGCAACCAGGGTACTTTTCCCCGCGTCCGACGTAGTGCCCTGAACCATAAGTGATTTGAATGTCATTCGACCATTATCCCATTTTCATAACTGGCAACCTAGCCTTATACAAGACTGCATCAGCTGTAATCGCAGCCGTGCTGCTCGATGCATTGCTGGGTGAGCCCAAGCGCTGGCATCCGCTGGTGGGATTTGGCTGGCTGGCAAATCACCTCGAACTTAAATTGAATAAACTCAGCTCACCGCAACGGCTGCGCATCACCGGGTTCATAGCCTGGCTGATACTGTTATTGCCCGCCGCCGCATTAAGCTATTTTGCATCGTTCAGTGCATTGGACTGGCTGGCTGATGTGGCACTGCTCTATTTTTCCATCGGCGCCCACAGCCTGTTTATGCATGCCAGACAGATTTACACCCCCTTATCGCAGCATAACCTTGCCGATGCCAGACATGCCGTCAGCATGATTGTGAGCCGCGACACTTCGCAGTTGAACGAATCAGAAATTGCCACGGCAGCCGTGGAATCTGTGCTGGAAAATGGCAATGACGCCATCTTTGGTGCCATTTTCTGGTTTCTGCTGTTTGGCGGTGCTGGTGCCGTAATGTTCAGACTAGCCAACACACTGGATGCCATGTGGGGTTACCGCACACCGCGCTACCAGTATTTTGGCTGGGCAGCCGCCAGGCTGGATGATTTGCTGAATTTGATTCCGGCACGTTTAACGGCTTTAAGCTATGCGCTGTGCGGACATACTGCCAGCGCCCTGCACTGCTGGCGAACCCAGGCCAACACCTGGTACAGCCCCAATGCCGGCCCGGTAATGTCAGCCGGGGCTGGCGCCTTAGCGGTAAAGCTGGGCGGAGCTGCCACCTACCATGGCCAGCGTAAACAGCGGCCGACACTGGGCTTGGGTAACGATGCTGATAACGCACATATTCCGCAAGCTATAAGCTTGGTTAAACGTAGCTTGGGTCTATGGTGCGCCATTATCTTTATTGCAACTATCATACGAGGTGCCTACCTTGCTTGAACATGGCGGCAACTTAAACCTCGCAGCAGTGCAATATGGCATCCCGCTTGAAAACTGGCTGGATTTATCCACCGGTATCAATCCGAACGGCTATCCGGTGCCGGAAATTCCGCCTGCAATTTGGCAGCGCCTACCGCTGGATGACGACGGCTTGATAGAAGCCGCCTGTACCTATTTTGGCTGCAGCACAGCCTTGCCTACCGCAGGCTCTCAGGCTGCGATACAGGTTCTGCCCAAACTGCGCCCGCCCTGCAAAGTAGCGATGCCTAGCCTCATGTATAAAGAACATGCACATGCCTGGCAGCGTTATGGTCATCAGATCTATGCTTTCACTGATTTGCAGGACGCAATTCTGAACGATGCGGACGTGGTACTGCTGTGCAACCCAAACAACCCAACCGCCAGCAGCTTTTCACCCGCTGACTTGCTTGATTTACATGCCAGCCTGCTAAGGCGCGGCGGCTGGCTGATAGTAGATGAAGCCTTTATGGATGCCACACCGGAAAATAGCATCGCGCAGCATACACATCTTGAAGGTTTATTTGTATTACGCTCATTAGGGAAATTCTTTGGTCTGGCTGGTGCCAGGGTTGGCTTTCTGCTTGCCCGCCAACAATGGCTTGGCAAAGTACAAGAAGAGCTTGGTCCCTGGTCACTGAGTGGCGCCAGCCGCTTTGTTGCCAAACAGGCATTGAGTGATTTCGCCTGGCAGCAGAACGCTCGTAACCAGCTTGCAGCAAGCAGCCAGCGCCTTGCCGCTATACTCAGTGAAAATGGGTTAACAGCTCAGGCAGGTACAGCACTGTTTCAATTCGTGCCGACAAATGAAGCCAAACTATTGCAGCTTCAGTTAGCAAAACAAGGTATTTGGGTTAGATATTTCCCTGAAGCTTCAGCTTTACGCTTTGGCTTGCCTACTGAGGATGGCTGGAAGAAATTGGAATCAACACTTAAGACAATTCTATAAATTAGCGATTCACGTAATGAATTCTCGGCACTTCATCATCAAACGAAATCTGCGTCACGCTGGCATGATCAATCACCATTCTAAACAAGCCTTTTAGCGGCATATTCAGCACTTCCGCCAGCATTGCACGAATCACGCCGCCGTGCGTAATGACCGCAATATTTTTGCCTCGAGAGTGTTCGCTTACTTCCTTGATGAAGCTTACACTGCGCTGATGCAGCTGCGAAAAACTCTCGCCATTGGGTGGCGACAAATTGGCATAATCACTCGCCCAGACATCAAACACATCACGTGGAATGCCATCCCAAGCCTGCATTTCCCAATCACCAAAATGCAATTCCTTCAAGCGCTCATCAAGCTGCATGTCACCTAAATCAAGCGCATTTGCCAACTTGGTACAACGCTGTAACGGGCTAGCGTACACTGCATCAAACTTTACGTGCGCAAGCTTTTCGCGTAGCAATGCCTGCTCAGCGTGGAAGTTATCCGATACGTCGACGTCACTTTGCCCATAGCAGATGCCTGAGGGTATATTCAATGAAGTGTGGCGGATGAGATGTAGCTTCATGATAATCAGAATTTACTGATCAAACCAAAATACGCAGCAAAACCAAGGTAGAAAGCCAGCTCCGTGAGCTGCTGCATGGCACCCAGGCAATCACCGGTATAGCCGCCAATCCAGCGCTGGATTTTCTGACGCCACCAGAACCAGACAACACAGGCTGGCAGCAGCATACATAAGAAAAAAGTTACCGCGTTACCAGCTCCGACTTCAGCCGTGGAAAAATAGCAGAACAACAAAACCATAGGCGACAAACCAAATACCGTTGCCGTCAAAATATCCTGAACCTGAACCTTGCTAGCCAACGGTTTTGCTTTGCCGCTTGCCTTAACGTAGTTATTCGTTGCCATCACATAAACCGCGCACAGCCTGCTGGCCGCATGAGCGATGATCAAGGCATAAGCTACGAACTGCGCTGGCAAAGCATTCAAAAGCTGAAACTTGCCGAACAACATTAAAAACAGCGCAATAGCGCCATAGGTACCCAAACGGGAATCCTGCATAATAGTAAGTATTCGCTCACTATCCCAGCCTCCACCCAGGCCATCAGCACTATCTGCCAGTCCATCTTCATGAAATGCACCAGTGAGATAAATAGTTGCCGCCATGCTCAGCAAGACAGCAATATCACTCTGAAAAACCCTCAGAGTAAGCACAAATACCGTTGCCCCCATCAGGCCAACAATAATGCCAACCAATGGAAAATACCTGGCAGCATGATTAAGTTCCTGCTCCTGAAAATCTGGCAAATGCGGCACTGGTATACGCGTAAAAAACCCTACAGCCAATAAAAAACTGCGCCACTGTTTGCACAAAAAACTTAGCACGGCTCACCTGTATCTGATTTTTCACTCACGCCAGCACTCTCAAACGACGCCATCTCGTTTAAAAAATTCACCGCCGCTTGCACCAGCGGATAGGCCAGCACGGCACCGGTACCTTCGCCCAAGCGCAAACCGGCATCCAATAAAGGCTTTGCCTGCAGATAGGCCAGTAACTGGCGATGCCCGGCCTCACCGGAGCAGTGGGCAAAAACGCAATATTGCAAAATATGCGGCTGCAAACGAGAAGCCACCAGCAATGCTGATGTCGCAATAAATCCATCTATCAATAACACGGCCTTATTCTGGGCTGCGGCCATCATCGCCCCCACCATCATCGCAACTTCAAAACCACCAAACGTTGCCAGCACTTGCATGGCATCATCATTTTTTAATTGATGTTTCGCCAAAGCTTGCTTAAGAATTGCGGTTTTTTTAGCCAGGCCAGCATCATCGAATCCGGTACCGCGGCCAACACATTGTTCAATAGGAATATTGCACAATACACTCATCAAACAACTGGCCGATGAAGTATTGCCTATGCCCATCTCGCCGAAACCCAGCACATTGCTACCGGCATTTATCTCGCTCTCAACCAGTGCAGCACCTGCCGCCATCGCCTGCGCGCATTGCTGCAACGTCATGGCAGGCTCTATTAGAAAATTCCCGGTACCAAAATCAACCTTGGCATGAATTAGATCCGGATGATCTTCAAACACATGATTCACACCGGCATCAACTACACGTAACTGCATATTATGCTGGCGCGCAAATACATTGATTGCAGCACCACCGCGCAGGAAATTCAATACCATCTGCGCAGTAACCGCCTGCGGATAAGGGCTGACGCCAGCCTCCACCACACCATGGTCACCCGCAAATACCATCAAAGTTGGGTTGCTTAATTGCGGCGATAACGTGTTTTGTATCAAGCCAATCTGTAAAGCGACCGACTCCAGCAGGCCCAATGCGCCCAAAGGCTTGGTTTTTTGGTTGATTTTGTGAACAAGAGCATCTTTAAGTGCTTGATTTGGCAGTGTGATATTAAATTCCATAACTACGGATTTTACATGGTTGGCTCTGGCTGGCTTAATAATATTAGAAAATTTGGAAATATTTTTATCCGTTTATTGGGAAGTTTGCTATAATGCGCGTCTTGCAAATATTTACCGAAGTTTGCAGACAGTTGTACAAGGGCCGGGTAGCTCAGTCGGTAGAGCAGCGGATTGAAAATCCGCGTGTCGGCAGTTCGATTCTGCCCCCGGCCACCATCTTTTATGGTAATAAAATCAACACTTAGCCAGATTCCTGGCTAATTCAGATATACCTAGATATACCCAAAAATACCAAGTTTTACTAGTTTCAGTGTGATGGAATTGTGATGGTCACTATTCTTGCGCAATCTTGCCCTACTCTGCCATACCAAGCATTGGGATGCCAATGTTTTTAACGAGCTAATGAGCAATATTCGTACAATTCACAACTGAAAATTAAAATCGATCACCCCTTATTACACTTAAAAGCCCGTAAATACTCATGTTTGGTATTGACGAGGCTTCAACTGTAGCCCACAATCACGCTATATTAGGGTGACTGCGAACAAATGCACTCACCTTATAATTTTCAATGGGTTATAAGTAAAACTTAATGCAACATAGAACGTTATTACAACATCTAGGATTTACTCCTAAAGAAAATGCTACTGGTCTATTTTACAAAAAATACGCCAGTGCAGGTGGCTATGTTATTGAGGTGGATTTTACCCAAGAAAGAATAAACTACGGCAATTTAATAGTTTGCGAAAGCAAAACTACACAAAATTTTTCCCAAGCTGAAAATTGGGTAATTTTAGAATGTGTTAACCGTTTACTGGATAAAGGTTATCAACCCAAAAATATTACACTTGAAAAAACATGGGCAACTGGCCATGGAACAAGTGGCAGACTAGATATTTTTGTCAGCCATGATGACGGCTCAGCTTACATGATGATTGAGTGCAAAACTTTTGGCGCAGAGTTTGATAAGGAATATAAAAAACTTTTAGCCAATGGTGGTCAACTATTCACCTATTTCCAACAAGATAAGCATGCTGATGTTTTAATGCTATATGCATCCGAACTTAATAGCAAAAGTACACTTATCTATCGAAACGAAATTATCAAGATAGAAGAAGACTATCGAGAAACCAGCAACGTAAAAGACTTTTATGATCGCTGGAGCAAGCTATCAAAAAATAATGGTGTTTTTGATACCTGGGTCAAGCCTTATGACTTCCAGAGCAAAGCACTTACACCAAAAAACTTAAAAGACATCACACAAGATGACAGTGGCTTTATATTCAACCAGTTTTTAGAAATTCTGCGTCATAACGTTGTTAGTGATAAGCCTAATGCTTTTAATAAGATATTCACATTATTTCTTTGTAAAATTTACGATGAAAAAACTACCAAGCCAACTGATGAACTAGCATTCCAGTGGTTCTACACACCGTATAAGTACGAAGGTATATCCTACCCACCAGACGATAACATTTCGTTTCAAAAGCGACTAACAGACCTTTATAAAAAGGGAATGAAGGCATTCTTGGAAAAAGATGTCACTGACATTTCGGATGCTGAATTTGAAAAGAAATATGCAGCCCTGGACGAGAAAGTGCGTGGCTTGGTTTTAAATGAGCTTACTGAAATTCGCCTCAAGAAAAACAATGAATTTGCAATAAAAGAAGTGTTTGATGATGACTCTTTTAATGAAAATGCCAAAGTCGTCAAAGAGGTAGTAGAGCTTTTACAAGGTTTCAAAATCCGCTACACCAAAAAACAGCAATACCTCAGTGACTTCTTTGAGCTATTACTTACTACAGGCCTTAAACAAGAGTCTGGTCAGTTCTTTACGCCTGTACCTATTGCACAGTTTATTATCAAAAGTCTGCCATTAGATAAAATTGTTGAAGGTAAATTAAATGCAGGTGAGAAAGACAACTTGCTGCCTACAATCATAGATTACGCAGCAGGCAGCGGTCACTTTATCACTGAAAGCATGCATGAAATCCAACGCATCATTGATAAAACAGCACCAGATAGCTACATTGAGAGCACAGCAAAGAAATTAAAAAACTGGAAAGAGGATCACTTTGACTGGGCGTTCCAGTATGTATATGGCATAGAAAAAGATTACCGTCTTGTTAAAGTTGGCAAAGTGGGTTGCTACCTGCATGGAGATGGCCTTGCGCAAGTAATTCATGGTGATGGGTTGGCAAACTTCACCAATGCTAGCGATTACAAAGGCCTGCTAAAAAGGAGCGATAAAGACTTTCCAAAAGAAAATAAACAGTTCGATGTCTTAGTATCGAACCCACCCTATTCCGTCTCCGCGTTTAAAAATAATGCACGTAAATATTATACCGAAGCAGATTTTACGCTTTATGAAAAACTAACAGATCAAAGTAGCGAAATAGAATGTTTATTTATAGAACGCATGCAGCAACTATTAAAAGATGGTGGTTTAGCAGGCGTTATTTTGCCCAGCAGCATTCTAAGCAACACTGGCCTGTACACGGCTACGCGCGAAATTATTTTGCAATATTTTGAGATCGTAGCCATTACAGAGCTCGGTAGTAATACTTTTATGGCGACAGGTACCAATACAGTTGTGCTATTTTTGAGACGCCGTAACAATTATGACAGCAACAATATTCGCATGTCCGTTACTAAAGCCATGGCAGATGCTAAAGATGTAACACTCAACGGTATTGAAAAGGCTTCCAGCAAATACGTTGAACATGTTTGGGAAAGCATCACATATGCCGATTACCAAACGCTACTGCTAAAGCAGCCTAATGAAGCTATTGTGCAACATGAGATTTATCAAGAATATTTAAAGTGGAAATCTGATAAAAAACTTCATGAGTCTGCCTGGTGGGACAAAGTAATTACACTAGAAACTGAAAAATTATTTTACTTTGTACTAGCTTACCCACAAAAAGTAGTGTTAATCAAAACTGGCGAAAAGAACGATGAAAAGCAGTTTTTAGGTTATGAGTTTAGCAATCGTCGTGGTGACGAAGGTATTCATCCTGTTCAACGTGGTAAGAATATTGATGAATGCACACGTTTGTTTGATCCTGAAATATTCGACAACCCAGAAAAAGCTAGCACTTATGTGTATCAAGCATATTTGGGTAATTTTGCATTGCCAATTCATGAGTCATTGACCAGTAATATAGTTCGAAGCAACTTAGTTGATTTAATGACTTTTAATCGTGCCATGTTTGAGAAAAACATTTCTACAAATAGTAAAAAAAAAGTAACGATTGATACCAAATGGAGTTTAGTAAAACTAGGTGACATAGTTGACATTCTAAACGGCGGAACACCAGACACGAAGAATTTGGCTTTTTGGGATGGTCACATAAATTGGGCTACGCTTGTTGATACTAAAAATAAATATCTTCATGAAACGCAGCGAAAAATCACAGAAGCAGGTGTAAAAGCCAGCAACGCTGTTTTATTACCTGTAAATACAGTTATATTTTCATCAAGAGCAACCATTGGAGATGTCTCTATAACAAAAGTACCAACTTGCACCAATCAAGGTTATAAAAACTTTATCTGTGATGAAAATAAGATTTATCACGAGTACTTGTACTATATACTCAAAAACCAAAAGACTAATATAGCAAGTTTAGCTTCTGGTATGACATATCCAGAAATATCGAAGGCACTAATTTCCAGCTTCAAAATCCCCTTACCTCCGCTGGATTGCCAACGTAATATTGCCGATGAACTTTCTAAGTTAGATGAAAGAATTTTTGCGATAAATGCAGAAATTGAGACGCTAAGGACTAATATCCATACCGTATATTTAGATCTAACCTCTTCGACAGAGAAAATCACTTTGTCAAAAGAAGTTGAAATTATCAGCGGCGGTACACCGAGCACAAAAAATGCTGATTACTGGAATGGCAATATACCTTGGCTATCAATAGCTGACTTTAATAACAATCAAAGATTTGTGAGTGACACTGAAAAGAAAATAACTGAAAAAGGATTAGAAAACAGCAGTACAAGATTTTTACAAAAAGACGACTTGATTATTTCTGCTCGTGGCACAGTTGGCGCATTAGCTCAGCTCTCAAAACCAATGACTTTCAATCAATCCTGCTATGGAATTCGCAGTAAAAACAATCTTATTAACGATTTTCTATACTTTGCACTTAAATTTGAAATAGAGCAATTTAAAAACAATGCTTACGGTGCGATATTTGATTCTATAACAATTAAAACTTTTGATGAAATCAAAATTCCCCTGCCTAGCATTGCTCAACAAAAAAAAATTGCCAGCGATATTGAGTCTATAGAGTTCAAAATACATGAATTAGAAAAAGAACTTGATGAAATTCCATCCAAAAAAGAAGCAATCTTAAATAAATATTTAAGCTAGACTAGCTATCCAAGCTATATCAAATATCGGTCAATCAGTAGTATCCATCAATTTACTATTTCAGAGCATTGTCTTGAGTTTGTCATATCTTTGGTTTACAATAACCGAATTAATTATGGTTTTTGTAAACCATCAATAAAGCTCGACTCTGAGCGTGAGAGGATCGCAATGTTTAACATTCGACTCAACCGAGCGCGTAAGGCTGCTGGATTATCACTGCGAGAACTAGGTGATAAAGTCGGTATATCTCACGCGGCTATCAAAAAATATGAAGATGGTATTGCTATGCCATCTAGCGACATTCTGATTGAATTATCTCGTGCGTTAAAAGTACGTACTGAGTATTTCTTTCGCCCAGAATATGTTACGTTGGATGGTATCGAGTATCGTAAGCGTAGCTCTTTGCCTAAAAAACATCTTGATGCGATCACTCATGAAGTGATTGATCATATCGAGCGTCGTATCGAGTTAGAGAATCTATTCCCTCAGTCTCCAACAGAGGCTTTTTTAGCACTGAATGGATTGCCTGCGCCTATCACTCATTTAGATCAGATTGAAGAAGTTGCTGAGCGTGTTCGTCAAGCTTGGAATTTAGGCTTAGATCCTATTCCAGATTTAATTGATGTGCTAGAAACAAATGGCATTCGTGTCTTTATGATTGAGGCAGATACCAATAATAAATTTGATGGTCTTGCAGCTCGTGTTAATAATATGCCAGTGGTGGTGGTAGGTCGCCATTGGTCTGGAGATCGCCAACGTTTTACTATGGCACATGAATTAGGCCACTTAATGCTAGAAGGCAAGCTAGCAGAAGATCTCGATGAAGAAGCTGCATGCAATCGATTTGCTGGCGCGTTTCTTTTTCCTCGTGCATCAGTATTACAGGAGTTAGGAAATCGTCGAAACGCACTGGAAATTAAAGAACTGGCTCTTCTTAAAGAGGAGTTTGGATTATCTATGGCTGGTATTTTGTACCGTGCACGAGATCTAGGAGTAATAACCCTTGCCTATCATAAAAAGCTTAGCATGTTCTTTAGCATGAAGGGGTGGCGTAAGAATGAGCCTGGCCGAGCATATCCTGCCGAGAAAGCTCATATCTTTGAACAACTGATATTTCATGCATTAGCTGAGGAATTTATTGGCGAATCAAAAGCAGCAGAATTAATGAATGTTCCATTAACGCAATTTCGACGTGTACGCTCGATGGAAAACACGGAGGAGCCGCTCCGTGCTGCTGCTAATCAGTGATGCAAATATTCTAATGGATATTGAAACTGGTGATCTTGTTGCTCCAATGTTCAGCCTTGGTTACCAGTTTGCCGTACCAAATGTACTTTATTACGAGGAGCTAGAAGAGCAGCACTCACACCTGATCAATATGGGATTACAAGTTCGCACCGTTTCAGCTGAAGGTGTTGCGCGTGTAGAGGTGCTTAGTCAAAATCACGCCAGACCAGGACGCAATGATTTGTTTGCTTTGGCACTGGCCGAGGCTGAAAACTGCCCACTTTTAACAGGAGATGCTGCTTTGCGAGCAGCCGCAGAAAGCGAGAAAGTTGAAGTTAAAGGTACGATTTGGTTAATTATTGAAATGGTTCGTGAAAAACGTATTACAGTCGCAGTAGCTAAAGCCGCTTTAAATAAAATGCGAGAAAATGGAAGACGCTTGCCATGGGAAGTTGCTGAACAGATGTTAAATGAACATATGGACAATCAATAAGACTATGAATCCTGCAGAGCGATTACTTGGAATTTACGACAAATTAGTAAGCCAACAAAAAGACCAAAGCATGAAGCTTACGTGGGCCGTAGTTTTTGATCTTGAGGATAACGACCCTCACCTAGAAGACAAAGTAACCTCATGTGTAGTCGCATTAAGAAAGCAAATTGACTTCACTAGTGAAAAACTAGCAGAAATGGATGTGCCTGCCGATCTAACACATCCAGGCTTTCCTAGACTTAAAGAAGTAGCATCACCTGGTCATCTAAATGCTTCATGGAATGGGCTGCGTGGAAACATTCAGCAACCTGAATGCAGACAAGCGTTCAAGTGGTCTTCATGGTTATTACGCAATCTAATAGAAAAAGAAATTAGTGCCGAAGACCTACAAGAGCTGTTAGATGAGATTGCAGAACTTGAGAAAAGCATTACTGACACTGACATGTCACCAATACTTCGTAATTTCATTCAACAGCAAATCGCATCAATTAAAGAGGCATTAATATTATCAAGGGCTCAAGGCTCACGACCTATTCATGAGGCAGTTGAAAAATTTGCAGGTGCCTACACCATCAATAAAGATAAAATTAATGCAGAAGTTGCTAAATCATCCTCAAAAACAAAAGAGGTATTTACTAAGTTTGGTAGTTTTTTAAAGAAAACTGCTGAAGCAGGCGATACTTTTGATAAATTAAAAACTCTTGCTGACAATATTGGCAATGGCGTAGATGCTCTTAGACCTTTCATAACACAACTGCTTAGTTAATTCAAAATCTACAGGAACTAAGGATTCCTCATCTCCTAGCTAAGCTGAACTGCCAGCAATCACTTGTAAACGGGCTTCTAAGGCTTTTACTGTGTCGTACATCTTAGTATCGTAAGTATTCTGTTAAGCTATGATTACAAACATGAAGATCACTCAGATCCATAAGGCCAAGTAAATATGCAAGCAAATATTTTGAGTGTTTTTTTAGAAAAACTCTGGTGGTTACTACCCGCCATTATTATTGTTTCGATACTCAAATCACCCTGGTTTAAAGGCTTGATTGGTGAGTGGCTGATAAAAATATCGGCTAATTATTTGCTGGATAAAACGACTTACCATGCTGTGCATAATGTGACACTAGAAACACCGGATGGCACAACGCAGATTGACCATATTTTCATTTCAAAATATGGCGTTTTTGTAGTCGAAACTAAAAACTACGCAGGCTGGATTTTTGGTGGAGAGAATCAGCCTACTTGGACACAAAAGATCTATAAAACTACCAACAAGTTCCAAAACCCCTTACGTCAGAACTATAAGCACTTAAAAGCCCTAGAAGCAGCTTTAGATATTCCTTTCGAGCACCTTAAATCAGTGATTGTGTTTGTGGGGGATAGCACATTCAAAACTGAAATGCCGCCGAACGTTACTTATGCTGGCGGATATATCCGCTACATTAAATCATTTAATCAACGTGTATTCAATGACAACCAAATACAAGAATTACTTAACCTGGTGCAGACACAAAGACTAAAGCCTTCGCTAAGAACTAACCGAGAACATGTAAAAAATCTTGAATCCAGATTAGAAAACAAATCTTCTAAAACTTGTCCTAAATGTGGCAGCGAAATGGTATTGAGGACAACCAAATCTGGCGAAAATGCTGGAAAGCAGTTTTGGGGCTGTTCTCAGTTTCCCACGTGTCGCTCAACTCTAATTAATTAATGACTCTAATGAATGTCATCGAGTCTAATATCAAATGCTCTGGTTAATAAACCCTAACCCATCTCTAGGGACTTCCCATATTTTTCACTGCTGAATAGTATTGGTTGCAGGTTTGCCAAAGCCACTGGATCAGAAAGTCCTAGTTGTGGATCAGTTTTAACCAGGTGTGCCTCATAAGAGGCATTCCAATCCTCGTTATGCTTGCCAAATAGCACAATCTACAGGAACTAAGGATTCCTCATCTCCTGGCTGAGTTGAACCGCCTCAATCTCTTGCAAGCGCGCTTTTAAAGCTATGGCATGACCAACCATGGGTGCTCTATCACCTTCTCGCCAATCGGCGCATGCAACATCGACTGAGCAAAAACCACGCTCACTCAACATATCGGCCAGCGTTCTTGGATCTTCATCATGTAGAACTTCCCCCGATGGCAATTTCACAGATAGCTGATTTGCCACCATATAAACCGTAAGCAACGGCAAGTCGGCAGTCACCAGCAGGGGAGGTCTGGCTTCTTGGCACAAGTGCGTAAGTAGCTTATGGTGTGGATAGCGGTCTTGAAATTTTGGGACAATACACCTAAAAATCTCATCAGCCATTTCGGCATTGCCTTGGCAATTATGCATCGTCCAAGCGCCAACTGCTGCCAAGACTTCTTGCATAGGGTCTTTATTTCCATTATTTTCTTTACTCATACGGCCTCGCTTTACCTGCATACTTAATTTTTCAAAACGACTGTTTTCAATTAACTAATATCACAGCTCCACAATCAGTTCTGGCTTAAATTCACTGTTTTCACATGCATTGTTGTATCTTGAGTAGCCACGTGGGTTACAGATCACTCGCGTTCCAGATTCAACGTAATCTAAGCTGTCATGAGTATGTCCGTGGATCCATAACTCGCTAAAACCAAGCAAGTGATCGAGATTGGAAGCAAAACACGCTGACAACAAATCCTGTTTATATCGAGCTACTACTGAATTTTCTGATGGTAAATGATGTGTAACAACGACTGTAGCCCCATCAAAGGACTCGCGCTTAAGCTTCATTTCTAGCCATTTAACTGACTCATTATGCAGATCGATACTGTCCTGAACCCTGAATTTCCATTGACCCAAAGCAATCAAGCGAAAATCATTTAAGCTTTGTTCGCCCTGGAGCATGCATTCTTTTTGCTGAGCCTCACCGAACAATTTAAAATCAGTCCATAGTGGGCAACCTAAGAACCTTACACCATCAATGATGACTTCATGGTTATCTAGCACATGCACCTTATTATCAATGCCAGCTTGTTTGATCTGCGTGTGCATTGTATTAATATCTGAGCCATAAAACTCATGATTGCCACACACATAGATGATTTCTTTGTCTGGCCACTGATCTCGCGCCCAATTAACACCTTGAACACCTTTGCCGATGTCACCAGGCAGAACAATAACATCAGCTTCATTAGAAACAAGATGAGGCTGGAATTTTGCAAACTCCAAGTGCAGATCAGAAATGATGTGAATTTTCATAATATGTTTTGTCTCAATAATGGCTTTATAAGTACCACACGAAGCATAGTTAGCACTTCGGCCTTAACAAAATCATTACACCAGGCTTTGTTATATTCTGAATTTTCGGCGTAGAATCAGCGGCGATGCGGCTTACAAAAATAACTCTGCGTATCACTAGAAATCCTTTGTTCGATGTCTGATTTTTATTGATTTTGCTATGTTTGAAGGAATGAAAAACATAGATTCCTGAGTACGAAAACCACTACTAACTAACGCACGTGAAAGTTCCTGCTGCTCTTTTTTAATAGCCTCTAGTTGTTCATCATTTTTATATTTTGAGTTATTAGATTTCATTTAATTAACTAATCTCAATTTGTTTCGATTTTTCCACGCTAGCCTTCTTATTTTTAACTGAAATCATATCACCAGGAGAAAGTTTTTCAGCGCCCTCTATTTCATGAAGAATAGCTTTCCTCCTGCCCAGGCTGACAACAATACTAGAGTTTTTGATTGCCAATATTTTTGCATTGTCACAATGCTCGCGTACCTCTGCATCAACAGCTGCATTCTCAAACTCATCATCTACTGCTCTATCGGCGTGAAGTTCGGGGCTGGTTTCGGTGCTGACGCTTGGCTCGGCACTAGATTCATGTCCTCGTCCTCCACTTCCGTACCGTCGCAAGCGGTAATCAGCATCGACTCCTTGCCGCCCCACGTCATCACGAACATTTTCCGACAATAGCACTGTAGATTGCTTTGTGTCGACATCTTTGATATTTTCGATTCCTGCCACATTGAGTTCGGACAGTTGACGCAAGCGATCTCTGCGGTGGGCTGGTGGGATGTTTCTATTGTCGTTTCTGATAGTACGTGTGGCATTTTGTTGCTCCTTATGTTGTTCAAGTAAAATCTGGCGGTATTGTTCTAAGGCTGGATCTGCAAATTTAATTCCTAAGCCTTTGCTGACCGATGTTTGTACTGCTAGAAGTTGAAAGTCACGCGGTCCAGTCAATGTGAGCGTGCCGCCAAATTTGGCCGCAGCAAAGCGTAATGAAGTTTCGATAGATGCTGGGTCGCGTGCGGCTAAGTCATTCAGCTGAATTTGGTTGGGTGAGATTTTGTCGGTAATTTTATGGCCATGGCCTAAGTCATAAACAACGCTACCTAGCCATGTGACGCGATGCTTTAACGGTAGGCGAGGGACTGCCCGATATGCATTACCTGAGACTTTGCCAACAATCTGCAAGGTCACTTCTTCACGTTCAAATAGGGTTTTGGTAGCTTTTTCCGCAGCGTATTTGCGTGCTAAAACCAGTGCTGCATCACTGCCGGCTTCAGCTTGTTTAATTACAAACTCCCGGAATGTTGCGCCCGGTGATTGTTTTGATAATGCCTGATATAGCTGTGCACGTTCTTCACGTTGAGCATCTATTAAATTGGCAGCGGCAACAACATGCGCCATTTTTGCCACAGATACTGCGGCAAAACGGTCGGCACCTTTGGTCTTGGATCTGATGAGCGCCAGCTCTTCTCTTTGTGTTTGCTTTAGTGCTTGTCGTGCAGCTTTGGTTTGATCATTGAAGCTGTTAATGGCCACCAACTTAACTGATTTGTGATTAAGTTTTTCTGCTTTGAATGTGGCATACAAGGCATCTGCTGGTTTGGTTGGTTCTGGTTGATATCGTATGGTCGGCGCAATCTTATTTGCAGTAGCAACAGCAGCTGCTTCAAATACACCAAACTTAGCGGTCAGATTTTTAACACCCAGTTTAGATAGCTGCATCCCACCTTTTTGTCCGATGGGCGATACGGTGAAGCCTGCACCCTTTGCTTTAATTACCAGGCCATAAGCAGCGGCGGTGGCGTGAAGTTCTTGCCAAGACTTGGCATGTTTCAGACGGTCGCCGATTCTGATTTCGTTTGCCCAGGTTTGAAATGACTTCTCTCCTGAATAAGTCTCAATGGCTTGTGCTTTATCACTAATGCGCTTAGACCCGTTTGCTTGCTTCTCCAGACGGCGCTCTCTTAGTTCTGCAAAAGAAATCGCTATGATGTTGCCATGTTCATCTACATCGTGCATGCCAGCATCACGTTTAAGTCCATGGCGAAGCTCCACTTCACGGCAAACTTTATCCAGCTTTTGGTGTGACATCCAAAGTGAATTGCCACTATGCTTTATCTTATCGATGCGGCTAGCAAATAAATGTAAGTGCCAGTGGCCATTATCGTTATGCAAAAAAGTGGCAAAATGGTTTTTATCAAGCTTAAGCGTAGCTAACGCTGAATCTTCAGTATCCCTTAAAACTGCTTCAGTCGGTTTGTACTGATCCCAGGAAAAGATGCGATGCATTATTTTCTTGTCTGCTTCAACACGCTGGTTTAAGTCACAATTCGCCTGCATCTCTGCTGCGGCCAAGTCGATGATCTGCAACATCTCATCACGGGGAAGGTTTTGGTAAACACCATTTTCAACTAAGCCAAATCCACCTAAGCGCGTGCGCAATGACTTATCAATAATCTCTCCCGTTTCACGATCAATCCCGACACCTTCACCATAGCGTAAAGAATCTTTGGCTGAAGATTTCTTATCTTTTCTGGAAGTCGGCTCTTTCTGAATCACGACTGATCCTTGGCCATTAGCTTTTGTGCAGCATTAACCATGACGGTTTTCGCTGCATTGATTTCATTCAGCAATGCAATCACGCGCTGCCGATCCGGAGCCGGTGCATTGGGAAATGTATTGGCAAGCCAACCTTTTAATAACCCACCAAGCCTGCCAAGATCTGCACGACAAGCGGCTAAATTTCCAATCGCTTCTTGATCGGTTTTTGATTTGAGTACCAGGTTGAAACTAGCACTACGGCAAAGTTCACCTACGCTAACCCCAAAGGAGTCCGCGACAGCTTTAAATTGATCATATTCAGAAGGCGTGGCGCGCACACCAATCGTCTTGGTTTTGATTCTTTTTTCTGATTTTTTTTCTAAAGCCAAACATTCCACCTTAATCAAATAGCAGTTATCTCGAAGGGCAATGCCCCGTGCAACGGCAGGACAAATATCACGAATAAGGGCGTAGCCCGTTGAGTGTATTTGATGACGGTTATACCGTCATACATCCTGCCCTTTGTTGCAGTGTACGGATAAAAATATGGGTGTAAAGAAGGTGAGTAATTAGCAACTTATTAGTTACATATTAGTTGCTAATTAATAAAGCGAGGATATTTTAAGCGCTACATAAAACGAAACAAGGTTAATAAAGCATTGGGTTCTGGTGTGGTAGGTATATCTAAAAGCAGCTTCCCAGCGTATTTTCCAGATTCAATTTTTGTGCTAAAAATTATATTCAGAGTTGAGTAAGTAGGGATGGCATCACCATTTCTCCATCTTCTCCAATTACGCTCAGTACACTTAGAGGAAATTATTTGTTCAGGTAATCTTCCACCTCTCTTATTAAGTTTATTAACAGTTGTAGTAGCACTAATCATTTCCTCTAATTTAGTGCAGCTATTAACTTCCAATTCAATCATTAAAGAATGCACCCATTTAGTAATGAATTTTTTTGCAATAATCTCTTTATCCGCAGATCGTTCTGGTCTGCCGCGCCCACTTCTAGAGTTAGCCGCATTTTTTTCTTTTATCTGTTTTTTAAAATCATCAACTCTCTGCTCAGCAGCTTCAATAACTTTAGCCTGCATATCAATTTCTTTTTGTAATTCTATAATCTTCTGCTCGGCTGCTGAAATTTGCAGTTGAGCTTCATAAGCTTCCCTTTCTTCAGTAGACATATATCCAAAAGCATAATATTCAAAGTAATCAGTCATCAAACTAATATCAGCCTCTTGTTGTTCAATGTATGACTCCCAATGTGCCAACCTATTTAATTCTATTAACTCTTCTTTTGTTTGAACCATAATCACCTCAAAATAAATCGGACAATTAATACATTATTAACACTAACTATATATATTTATTATGTATTGTTCGGACATATATTTAATATTAGCATGTAATTAGTCACTAATTAGCAAATAAATGAATCAATATGCAAAGAAAATACAAACCAATTGACCCAAAAGAATTTACTGAAGCTGATGACATTAATAAGCCATCAATTAAAGGTGAAATGCGTAAAGTTTATCCAGAAATACATCGAAAAATTACTCAATGTGGTTGGTCTGCTAACGACGTGATTACATGGTTTAAGGAGCGCGGCATACCTATGACTGAAAACCTATTCAGGGTTTATTTGAATGATATTGATCGTGAAAATGGTTTTGTAAGAAGGCCCAAGAAATCAGCAGTTATTAAAACTGAATACGCAAATCTACCAGTAGCAAATAGCCTTGTTCAAACAGCACAAAGTTTGAATAGAAACCAATTTAAGGAAAATGAAAAAACAGACTCAGAACATGAAATTAAAAAAATGTTGCCAGATGGCAGCGTCAATCCTGAATACCTAAATGCCATGAGAAAAGAATCAAAGGAAAAATGATGAAAATTGTAATTAATAACAAATCAGGCAGCGTTGGAAAAACCACTTTGACTGCAAATTTAATATTTCCAAGAGTTCCAAATGCAAAAATTTATGCTGTTGATCCGAGCAATAAAAACGTGACGAGTCTTGGTCTGAATGCGACAGTCATAGACCCACTTCAGTTTCGTGAGATGTTTGAAGACATCTTTCAGATTGAAGATGCCATTTTAGATGTGGGTGGTTCAAAAATATGGGACGAGTTCTATTCTAAATTAACTGAGTCAGGCGCATCACATGCTGAGTTTGATTATTTTTTAGTGCCAAGCTATCCAACTGAAAAATCAGAAAAAGACGCGGCTGAGGTTTTAGTTAAGTTACTTGCTGCAAATGTTCCAGCTTCCAAGATCAGAGTAATTTACAACTGTGTAGATAAGATCTCAAAATTTTCCTTACTCCCAGGAATTGTAAAAAGTGAAAACATTAAAGTCGCCAATGTACATAAGTCAGATATTTATGAAATTTTGGCGAACCTTGGGAAAACCATAGAAGCAGTTAAAAATGATCCAAAGTCAGCCGATGACTACAAAAAGTTATTGCTCTCCTGTGAAAAAGACACAGAGGAATATAAAAATCACTTTAACAATTATTACGCTAAGGGCATGGTTGATGGTGCTGCTGCCGATCTTGATCGGGCATGGGCAGAATTGGATTTAGTGTGAACTCACAAGACAAATTAGATTTTCTTGCAAGTGAGGTTATGAAGGATATGACAGCGTTGGTTGCCAAAGTAGAGGCGGCAGCAAAGACGCTTGCAGACACCAAAAGTGCAATAACGAGCTCCACGGAATTCCAACTTGCAGAGTCAATCAAGAGAATTGAGATTCTTGCTACTACTATTTCAACTAGTAAATCCGGGATGGAAACTGCTGCCAGCTCTGTAGTGAAAGAACTTTTGCTAGGTGAAAATGGCCCTGTTAAAAAATTGAATGATCTTTTTCTGCTTTACCAACACCATTCTCGCCAAAGCTTAAGTTGGATGCAGACAGTAAATAATGCAACCAGCTCATTTTTTAAAACAACTTTAATTGCTGGTTTTTTATGCGGCATCACCGGCGGAGTTGTGGGTGGAGTGGTTGTAAGGCTTTTATAAATAATCAGTCGGTACCAAAAGTTGCGTCAACAACTCATGGCACCTAATCACAACATTTTTGAATTGGAAAAATATTATGACTACACAAATTTTAACATCCGCCAACGCGTACGGAAAATATGTATTACCTGAAGCGGAAAGACTAGCTTTGCTTCCATTGCCTAGAAAGCCGGGGGAGCCAAAGCCAAAACTAAAGCTGTCATTAACAAAGCAAGAGATAAAACAAGTTTTAAAGGATGTTAGCCGCTTCGTCGAGAATGATGGCCAACCCATTGTTAACCAAAGGAGTTTCAAATGATTAGTAAGCTGCAAGAGAAAGCTGTATTCACGCCATCTGAAAATAAAGAACGTGACCAGTTTTTTGGTTTAATTTTTGCAATTATCTTTTTTATAGCGAGCCACCTACTTAAAAAGGTAATTGGATTTGAGCTCATTTGGGGCGGTGTTTTGATGGCGTTGGTTACTTTATGCATTGCTGCATTTCTGGATGTAAAAAAGCCGTTCAAAAATAAACATGCTTGGAAAATGATTACTTTTGCAATTGTTTTTCCAATGTTGCTTGTAATGGGAGTTTAGGAATATGAAAAATACAAAATCAAAATTGATTGTGATCGCCCTGTCTTTTATGCCGCTGATCACTTTTTCAATCAAAGCTAATGCGGTCTATTGTAGTAACTGTGCGACAGAAGGCACACAGATCATGAATAAAATCCAATTGGTGGCGAGCTATGCTAAACAGGCTGCCTCCTACAGCACACAATTGCAGCAATATCAGGCTCAGCTTAGAAATATGATGTTGAATCCGGCTGCAATAATGCCGGATGATCTGAATAAATTGACGAAAGGCATCGGTGAGATCATGTCAGCAGGGAATTCCATTGGGAATACCTATGCCGAAGTGGATGCTAATTTTTCAAAAAGATATAACTCCCCGCTGGCAGGTGACTTTGCCGAACGTTTTAAAACCTGGACTACAAGTAGCCAGGACACCCTAGGTTCAGCGATGCGTGCAGCTGGCTTACAGCGTGATTCATATACTAGTGATACTGCTGCATTAAATGCTTTGTGGAACAAGTCTCAAAGCTCCCAAGGAACAGTAGCTGCCATTCAAACGCTAAGTGAAATTAATGTTGAGCAGATCCAACATACTCGCAAGCTAGAAGAGTTGCTTTCAAGCCAGAATTTGGCAACCAGTACTTTTATGGCCAGCCAAAATGCGAAACAACAAGCAAACGATGATGCGAACGAGAGAATTGGAAGTTACAAACTTGATACTTACCCAGCCGCATCACACTCTAAATTTTAAGGAATCTAAATATGAACACTAAATTAATTGCAATCCTTCTTCTGGCCTCTTTATTTTTAGCCGGCTGTGGAAAATCAGATGAAGAAAAGAAAAACGAAGCTGCGGCTGCTTTGGGATATGGAACTAAACCGGACCCATACCCAGAACCAAGTCACTCTAAATTTTAAGGATTAAAAATGAAATCAATCCATAAAATTGCCATATTTGCCATATTTGCCTTGTTGTTGTTTTTTACAACAATTGCTTTTGCTTATGATGGGCCTGTTGACATGGTGGGCGGTGCAATCACCAATGCCGCAAATCAAACCTTCACATCACTGAATGCAGTCGCCTATGAACTTTTCATGAGCCTAGCTCTACTCCAATTTGTGCTAAGAATGATTAAGTTGCTTTCCACTGGTGAAAGTGACATCGGAGTAGTTCTAAGCAAAGTGGCGATGACGGTCACCTGGATTGGCGTAGTTTTTTGGTTGTTAGCCCCTGTGGGCGCTGGGCACAATAATGGTAGCGACATTATCCAGAAGTTCGTTGATTATTTTATCGCTTGGGCGAGTAATTTTTCAGGTGGAAGCGGAGCAACAGCCTTTAGTGCCGCTGATATTTTTAATGTGGGTCTATTTGCAACTCACAATATCACTGCTTCGGTCGCTGCTGCCGCGACAGGGAGTGTTGCTAACACTATTACAACGGTGGTGATGCCATCAACAGCAATTTTTGCTGCACTCATGCTGGTTCTGATGAATTTCTTTGTTTTGGTGAGCTGTGCCTACATTGCCGTTAAAGTATTTATGGTGAAAGTTGAACTAGCAATCGTATTGGCTGTTTCTCCAATTTCTTTTGCTTTGTTGGGGTTAGACGCTCTGCGAGATCAGGGCATTGCACCTTTCAAATATGGCGTGGCAGTGATGTACAGAATTGTTATTCTTGGAACAATTGTAGGTGCCATGAAAATTGTGAGCGATAACTTAACCGCAGTTCTGGCTGAGAAGGTTGCAGCTGGGGGTATGACCGATATCTGGACACCAATTTTAGCTGCAATTTTTGGCTATGTTTTAATCGCATTCGTAGCACACAAGTCGGACTCCATTGCGTCAAGTTTAGCTTCCGGATCCGCGCAAATGGGTTCAGGCGATCTTGCAAGCGCAGTAGCAGCAGGCGTTGCGGCAGGTGCTGCTGTGGCTTCCGGTGGTATGGCCGCAGGTAGTGCAGTAGCAAAAACTGGGGGTTCAATGAGTGATTTCATGAAAAGCCTGAGAAATGCTGGTGGAGATGGCAGTGGTGCTTCAGACGCAGAAAAAGCACCTTACTCACTGACGGAAGTAGCTCCCCCTCCAAGTCCATCTTCTCAATCATCCAATTCTCCAGAAAAGCCACGCGATCCGAAAGCGGATCGTGCCCTGGTGGATAAATTATTGAAGGGACCTGAACCAAAAGGTGGTAAATCAACACCTAGTGGTACTGGGGAGTCTGCTGGTATTTCAGGCACAACACCAGCTGGACCAAACAGGCCTTCATTTGTGGATCGAATGTCTAACCTTAATCACCATGTCTCAAGAGAGTCGTCAGCCGTTAATGTTTCAATCAACTCACATCTAGATTAGTGAAGGAGTAGTTAATGGGCAATTTAGCAATGCTATTGCTCGCGAAAAATTCGCCGCCTTTATAGGGCGGTTTTTTGTTGTTTAACCGGCAGATTTTGTCAGCTCACGCTAATTAATAAGGGTATTCGTATTCTATGGTTGATGCCAACCGTAGAATACGATTTGCGTAGTATTTTCTAAGACCACGCCTTTATATTGCAAAATAAAATATGATCTATTGACTGGTAGTATGAAACTGAAAATTCAAAAGTGGGGCAATAGCGCAGCAATTCGGATACCAGCAGCGATGTTGACTCAAATCGGTGCAACTATCGGGGATGCGGTTGAGGTCGATCCTGCAGCGTTCCGGGTGGCAAAGCCGGAATACAAGCTTGCCGATCTGTTGGCGGAGATGCCTGATGGTCTGCCGATGGTCGAAGGCTGGGATACGATGGCTCCGGTTGGGAAAGAGGCTAATTGATGGCGTATGTGCCAAACCGAGGGGACATTGTTCACCTGCAATTCGATCCGGCATCTGGGCGAGAGATGAACGGCCCTCATTTTGGAAATGTCATGTAGGTGGAGATTTCTTATTAGCCTACAAGTTAGATAGCAGCAGCAAAACAGAACAAATCATCTTTGTTCGTGCTGGTACGCACGCTGATTTGTTTGAGTAAAATGCCATGGGCGACACTCAGTGACACCTTATCGCTATTTAGCGTAAATTCTCATTAATTTACGAGCGATTGAGTATTGTGTACAAATTTGGTTTTAATTGTGTACATTTATGGTAGGAAACGGCTATTTATTATTAAAAAAGTACAATAAACATTTATGAAAACCATTCAGACAGTTAAGCTTAGTGAAGCAGAGATCTTGCGTATAAAACGCGAAGGTCAGGATCGTTCACGCCAACTGGTTAAAGATGGTATTCGCACACAAGAAAGTATGTTCCTGATTCCTCCTGCAATTGCTAAGGCTTCCAAAGTTCGTTACAGGGGTTTATAACCTTGGTGGGATGCAAGTGATTGATTTTACTTGGCATCTCAAGAGTTCTTTAGCCTTTGCCTTATTGTAACAAAAGAGATAATCTTATCTTATAAGATAAGATTATTTAACCGCATGATGAATTAATAACCACTTTCCAGAATGCTAGGCAGGACAGCAGCTTAGAGCTGTTGCTACAAATGGATTAACAAGGTTGTCCACAGAAATTGTGTACATATTTGGTATTTTCACCAAATCTGTACACATTAAGAAATAGGATCATTGAATTAATCTGAACACCAGAAATAAAGTTGGAACGTGCTTATTAATGACTAATCCAATCAATGACCTTGAGTCCTAATACCCGATTAAATTCTTTGGTATTGTTGGTGACAAGGCTTACATTCAAGCTTAAAGCATGTGCGGCTATCATCATGTCTAGTGCGCCAATAGGCGTGCCTTGCTTTTCTAGCATTGCCCTAAGCGTTCCGTAATACAAAGTAGCTGGCTCATCAAAATCAACAACTTCTAGTGGCAAAATGAATTCATCGAGTGCTGTTCGGTTTTTCTCTTGGTATTGGCTTTTGGCAACACCATAACGCAGCTCAGCTAGCGTTACCGATGAAATGCAAATATCACCGACTTGATAGGCACTAAACTTTTGTAATATATCCTTTGGCTTTTGTTTAATAATTGCAATGCAAATGTTTGTGTCTAGCATCAGCTTCATACAAACAAATCCTCACGAGTCTGTTGGGCAGGCTGGTCACGATTATCCATAAAGTCAGCACTAAATTTATCCAGGCTGCTGGCTAGCACATCCCACGAGTGGTTGGCAGGAATCAATACTACAGCGTTACCAGAGCGTTTAATGATGACCTCATCACCTTCAAATCGAAATTCTTTAGGTAAGCGCACTGCTTGACTCTGGCCGTTTTGAAATAGTTTGGCTGTTTTCATGACGAATACTCAATTAAATATATATTATTAGTATATATTACAAAGCGGCGATGTCAAGAGCATTCAATCACGATGCAACTTTATTTTTCAGCATGATAATTTTCTCTTCATATATTTTTTCGCAGCCAGTTTAAATTCCCCAGATTATAAAAAGATTAAAGAGTATTAGGCACTTACCCACAACCTTGTAACATATTGATTTAATTTAACTAATTTATACGTTAAATAAAAAAACCGAGGGAGCTACGACGGTAAAAAGAGGGAGCCACGACGGTATTTTGGAGGGAGCTGCGACGGTACGCGAGGGAGCTACGACGGTAAATTGGAGGGAGCGCCGACGGTAAATTATCCACAGCATTATTTCTTTAGAAAGCGCCCCTGTGAAGTGCTGCAACTCTTAGTAACGTGAAGCTTCATATCAATTATTTTAGATTCAAATCGTTTACCAAACTTCCTGCTAACTTCGGAGACTTCGTTTAAGGCTTTCGCTAAAGTGTCGTTTTTAAAATCCTTTAATGACTTAGCCTCGCTGCCACATAACGAATAGATTGTTTCTACCTGATATGGAAACGGGTTGACATGTGTTGAATAAAATCTGAAAAGCCACTTAGCAAGCGGACTTTTTAACTGATTGCATAGATGAAAATCTATCTGAGTATATTGATCGTATTGAAATAGGGAAATTATTCTAGGGTTAAAAACAATTTTCATCTTCCCTGTTAATTCATCTCGCTCAGCCTCGTTCACTAAACCGCCTAAATAGCTATAACGGCCTTGCTTGAGCTCAATTGCCGTAGCCCTAAGTCGAGTAAGACATTTATATATAATTTTTCGGTTAGAGCCTGTGTCTGCAAGATCCAATAAATTTAATATCTCGTATGTAGATACATAACATACATTGCCAAGGTTCATTACTCTAGCAATATGTAGCAACGCTTCCCATACATCCAGGTCACCTTGATCAAGCTTCTGCCCAGTGTATTTAAGTTCGACACCAGCAAGCGAAGCTATGATTTCACCATCTATATATCGCCGCTTGCCAGGTCTTATTGCTCCAAACAATGCTGACCGCAATACCCCGTTAGGCACTGCACGTTGATCATCTGACCAGAAAGGTAGTTGTAACTGCTGTAAAAGCTTCTCTTCCTCACGCTGCTTAACTTTAGCATAAGTATTTTTAGCAATTTCAACACCTGATCTATGCGCATTATCAAAACTAGGTTGAGCTGCTTGCATCATGCTCTCCCCTGCTTTTTCATTTGCACAAGCTTTGGAGGGCGACCTTTTCTTACTCGCTCAGGCGCTGGTGATGCTGGCTTGTAAGTTGGGAGTGAATCAACAAAATCAGCTAAATCTGAAATGTGTATAAATCTACGTGATTCAACCAGTCGCGTTGGTATTGGGAATGTGCCATTAGACAGCCTGTTGCGCGCTGTTTGAGCTGATATTCCAACCGATTCAGAAGCTGATACGAGAGGTATTAAAACTTGGCCATTAAATCTGGCCAATAATATTTGGATAGTCGTAGTGACGTTTTGCATTTCTGTTCTCCAACCGGAGAACAGGTGAATCGCAATTGAATTGCGCAGACGACGTTCTCCAGTTTTAACTGGTCGAACGAGAATGCCCATGTGTATATCGGATTTTCAATCCTACTGTAATGCCTCGCGATTCCCGCAACCTGTCGCATATCCTCCATCCATCGAAGGCTCTAACCAGTGTCACTTACCGCTACTTATTTCAGAACACATGTATATTTCATTATAACGCCTGCATAGCAAACCTCTCGGTCAATTTGCCTCTCAGGCGAGACCCACTAAATCAGCAACGTTAGCACCTCAAAGAGGCTCCCCATTACCTTGTACTTGGCGTAGGATTGAAGGATGCCTTCAATCCATGGAGTGGTTATTTGAATATACCCAAACATACTTCCATTTGCAACTATCATTTAAGAAAACAAAGAGTCAACCAAGTTTCTTAGCCAAATCCTCAGGCTTTGGATGGTAGTAACGTGCCAACATCCTTGCATCACTGTGACCAGTAACTTTCATTAGTTCATGCATCTGCAATTTATCTGCCAGCCTGGTCGTAGCTTCATGTCGAAGATCATGATATGTAAAATCTTCCAAGAAGCCTTCAATACGCATATCAACTTCTGTATCTTTTTCGTAGAGCCGAATTGCTCTTTTAACCGCACGCCTGAAGGATTGAGTTAGAGCTGAATAGGTAGTATTAAACACCTTGCCGCGCTTAATTTTCACGACCTTATCATCGTCGTCGGTCTTTAGTATTTTGACTGCCTTGGTTGATAACGGCACTGCTCTAGGCTTACCATTCTTTGTATCACGCAAATATGCAACTCTTCCCTTCAAGTCAATATCTGGCCACTCCAACTTGAACGGTTCCGATTTGCGCATTCCAGTTTCAATTGCAAACAACACAATATCAATCACTACCTTGTTTGATCGATCACCTGCAGAGTTATCCATCAAGGCGCGTAGCAAATATTCTTCTTCTAAACTTGATAAGCGACGATCACGGCTATTCTGAACTTTGGGCTTGGCTATTTGCTTAACTGGATTGATGCAATTAATTCCCCAGTCCTTAAGCGCCACTTCGTACAAATGACTAATTACACTAAGTTCCTTATTGATGGTGCTGGCCGACAATCCGAGAGCAGCCATTTCATCACGATACTTGGCGCAATCAAATGACTTAAATGTAGCAAAAGTTTTACCGCTAATTTTTGTATTGGCGATAAGCTTGTTGATGCGGTTAGTTTCCTGGTACTTGCCCTTTTTATTTGGCGTTACCTCTTCTAAATATTTTTCAAGGCCTTTGGCAAGAGTTAGGCTTTCAGCCTCGCTCATATCACTAAAGGTACCACGATTCATTTTAGCTTCAACATCTGTAGCCCAATCTGTCGCATCTTTTTTACTGGTAAAAGTTTTAGACTTTTGTGGGTAACCTTTTTTGCGCACAATGGCCTGCCATAAACCTGATTCTGCTAATCGAATTGTGGCCATATTTGAACCTCAGTGTGATGGATTTGTGATGGAAATTGATTTTATAGATGCTAAGTTACGCTAGAATGCTTGTCAAATAAAGACTAATGCAAATTAAGATAATAGGATTGAAAATCCGCGTGTCGGCAGTTCGATTCTGCCCCCGGCCACCATCTTTTAAGATGAATTAAATCAACGACTTACGGATAATTTCCTAAGTCGTTTTTTTATGCCTAAATTTTCCTCGGGGTGAACTGTGGGATGTACTTTCAGTTTCTCTTACTATTTTTAAAAAAGCTGGTGCATGAATATAAAGCTTATGCTTTACGAATACCCGCCTTTTATTTCTATGCTATATTCTGCTCACAAAAAACAATAACTCGGGGTGCAATATGGCAGAACAACAACCTGGTCGCTTAAAGATGTCTATTCTGAACACAGATGATAATTTAAGCCCATTAAAATTTCGTGGCTGGTTACGTGGTGAAGCCGAAGATATTCAAGCAAGTGCTGTTGAATTTGATCTAATCATCATCAGGCTTTTTATGCCAGATAAGCTTCGCCTTCTGCTAACACAAAAAAAGTTGGATAGCATTCTGCAAGGGATCACAGATAAATTGCCGAATATCTACCGTATAGAACTTATTCGAGTCCCAAAATCCCTAGATCACAAGGAAATGTCTGAAGCAGCTGAGTTGGCCAAAAGCGATTTAAACGAGATTGCTAAAGAATTAAATGAGCAGAAGGACTCGGGAAGTATTCACTGATAACAAAAAAGGCGCTATAGGCGCCTTTTTTGTTTCTGTTCACTTGTTTTTTTACACCCTGACACCCAAGTGCTGCCGGACGGCTAACGCAAAACTTTTTGCGATTGGCTTAGCTTTTGCCAGGGATTCAACTTTCTTGTCGTTTGTGATCAAACGTAAGTTTTCTGAATAATTGATTGTGTAATCAAAGAGCCTGTTTTTCAGGTCGCCAAACTCTTCTTCCAATTCTGCATTTGCAATGGGTATACGCTTGTACTCGTATGGCCAAGCAGTCTTTAGCCCAAGTGAATCTGGCAGCCTTCTGAGATCAAGCACAGCTGCTTCATAATCCTCATAGGAGTCTTTAAATGGAATCAGAACGAGGTCTGATACCTTTGCTAGGGCTTCATCAAGCTGATGCTTGTTTGCGCCACCATCAAGCACAAGAAACAGCTCCTTACCTTCGATATCAGGAAATTTCGAGAATGATGCCACAACTGCTTTTAGTTCTTCATCCGTTTTGGCTGAATACGTGTTGTATGGGCGAACATTGGCATCTCGAACACTTCTTATGGAGTCCGTCGCAGCATGTATGACACCATGACCTAATTTACTGAGACCATAAGCCAGCAGATGACTTGTTGTCGTTTTACCGCCGCCACCTTTGTGACTTAATACGCTGATAATGTGCTTACCCATTATGCTCTCCTTGATAGTTTGATGATTTCTCGTTTTGCTAACCCTGTAATTGTCAC
>Ga0207975_100235_pt1 | contig 36669 bp, 21 predicted proteins | sample LakWasMe91_HOW11_2_FD_183913 | JGI IMG/M metagenome (GOLD analysis project Ga0207975, IMG submission 183913) | Freshwater sediment methanotrophic microbial communities from Lake Washington under simulated oxygen tension - Sediment Metagenome... | ecosystem: Environmental > Aquatic > Freshwater >...
GTTTGTTCGGCCGTGACCTGTTTTAGCCAGCGACGCACGGCTGTTTCACCCAAATTCATGTCCTGGCAAACTTGGCTAATGCTCAGGCCTTGGTCTTTAATCATTTGTACCACTTGCAACTTGAAGTTAGCATCAAACGCTCGTCGTTTTTGATTCATAGTTGGATTTTCCTTGCTTTGGTTGAGTTATTTTATCAACCTATCGGGCTGTCCGTTTTTATTAGACCACTACAGGTGCGCAAATTAAAGTCATTGGCAAAAGCTCCTCCAAAATTTAGAGCGGATGTTTGCAGCGTTGAGCAGTATGGCGGGCAGGTTGTGTTTTTCTGAGCCAATGGCGAAACTTGAGAATCGTGGTTTCGCCCGGCAAGACATCGATCGCTAACGCGGCCAAAGCCGCAAAACGGCAGACGCTGTCTATCTCATACAAGGCATCTTCTATTTGCCGACCGAGCAACTGAATCACTGTTACGTAGAGTGTATACGCAGAATGGTATTGGTTGTCGACCGCGGCGATCGGTGCCGGGATAGTGCGGTTCGATCTGTACCGATAACGAAGACCGGGCTCGACCTGTCAATGTTGACAGTTGTTTCTAGTAACCAAAATCAGTCAAATACGCCTTAAGAAACACTTTTTAGGAGGCATGATGATTCACGTTGTTACAGGTAGACAAGAAGAACTCCCACATGGGCTTTACTCGAAAGTCGCCCACTACCGCCACAAAGTGTTTGTGGAGCGACTTGGTTGGCAACTCCAAACATTTAATTATGCGGAACAAGACCAATTCGATCGTTTCGATACGGTCTACGTTATATCGCGCGACGAGCGGGGAAATATTTCCGGATGTGCTCGCCTACTGCCTACCACTCAACCTTATCTTCTTGGGGACGTTTTTCCACAACTCCTCAATGGAATGCCTCCGCCAAATTCACCGGATGTTTGGGAGTTATCACGTTTTGCCGCCGTGGATTTTAATGCGAAAACATCATGCGCACTCGGGCAATTTTCTTCGCCCATTACAGTAACGTTACTTCAGGAGGCTATCGCCTACGCTGCATCACAAGGCGCAAAGCGTGTAATCACGGTGTCACCGGTTGGTGTCGAGCGGTTGCTAAAGCGTACCGGGTTTCACTCACATCGAGCGGGGCCGCCAATGGTTGTTGATGGGCATCCGATTTTTGCGTGTTGGATTGATATTCCTTGAACACTCTTCACCACTTAAACACCCCATATCGAACTCAAGAGGCTATATAGTGTCTGAGCGAAAACTCGTATCATCATGATTACATAGTGAAAATAGCCAATTTAGGCAGCGGAAGAGTTTATGGGTAGTAATGCGATATAAGTCAATAATTTCTCAGTGATTTATCTAAAACATTAGCCTAGCTCTGAAAATCCACGTTTTCAAAAACAGGCTTAACCATTAGCATCAATAGAAAGTGCCGCAAGGCGGCTTGGGATGGTGCGTTTCGAGCTGGGTATTATTTGGTAAGTTTGCTCTGGGTAAAGTTTTTCCAATTGACAAGAGTGCAGGAACGGATTTGGGGGAACGACATGCCGTGTCTTTTTCTGAAGTGGCTTCGGAGTTGATGTCCATCAATCGGATAGTTGATGGGCAGAAGCCTTAAATCTGTCCGCAGTTTGAACCAACAATTTAACTTCCACCGCACATGCGGGGCGACTAAGGATAAACACTATATGAATGTCAGTGAAAGACGATTTAGAACAATGACTCAGCGCTGGGAAAATACCGATGCCTTGATGAGTTGGCCACTGTCGGCGGCGCAGCAAGGAGTGTGGGTCGCGCAACAATTGGATCCTGGCAATCCACGTTACAATTGTGGAGGTTATCTTGAGATTCATGGCGCGGTGGATCCAGCTATTCTTGAATGTGCAGTGCATCAGGCTGTGCTCGAAACCGAAGCGTTGCGGGTGCGCTTTGTCGACACTGATGAGGGTGTGCGGCAGTGTATCGAAGCGCCACCGCAGAAAGTTTTACATATGATTGATGTCAGCGGCGAGCTCGATCCGCAAGCGGCGGCTGATGCGTGGATGAAGAGTGATCTGGCATATGTGGTCGATTTGGCCAGCGAGCCGCTGTTTAATCATGTGCTGTTTATAATCACTCCGGAGCGCAGCTTTTTTTATCTGCGCTACCACCATATCGTGATGGATGGATTTGGACAGACGCGTTACTGGAGTCGGGTGGGAGAGATTTATTCGGCGCTGGCGACAGGAACTGAGTGCGTCGCTAGTCCGTTTGGCGCGCTGGATGCGGTGCTGAATGAGGATGCGACATATCGCGTTTCACCGCAGTTTTCGCGTGATCAAAAATATTGGCTGGAGGCTTTCGCCGACCGGCCTGAACCCGCGAGATTGTCGGGCGTCGCTTCTCTAGCATCACGCAATTTATTGCGGCGTACTATCAATCTCGAGCCTACGGTTACAGAACATTTGCGCGCCGCTGCCCAGCGTACAGCCAGTCGCTGGTCGGTGCTGGTGATTGCGGCAACGGCGGCTTATATGCAGCGCTTGACCGGAGTCGAAAATGTAGTACTCGGACTGCCGGTGACTAGCCGCATGACGCAGGTCGCCCGCGACACCCCGTGTATGATGGCCAACGAATTACCGCTACGACTGTCACTACAACCGACGATGAGCTTGGGTGACTTATTGCGCCAAGTGTCGGGGCAAGTCGGACGGGTGTTGATGCACCAGCGCTATCGTGGCGAAGATTTGCATCATGCGCTGAAGCTTTCCGGCAGTGACCAAAAGCTGATCGGTCCGGTGGTGAATGTGATTTCGTTCGATCATCACGTGCAGTTCGGTGCGCACGAAACCACTGCGCATTATCTTTCGTCCGGGCCGATTACAGATCTGTTGATTGGATTCTACGGTAAGTCAGACGGCTCCGAGCTACAGATCTTTTTCGATGCCAATCCTGAACTGTATTCCCACGATGACTTGGTAAGTCATCAGCAGCGCTTTTTGCACTTTTTGAATGAGTTCCTGCTCGCCGATGCCGATCTAGCTATTAGTCAGCTCGACCTTCTGCGGCCAGGCGAACGCGCACAACTGGATGGCTATAATGCGACGGAGCGGGTTTATGATTTATCGAAATGCCTGCATGAATTGATTGACGAGCAGGCGCAACGCACGCCGGATGCCACCGCCATTGCGGTGGCTGATGGATCTATGACGTATCGCGAAATGATCGATGCGAGCAATCGATTGGCTGCGTATTTACGACAGCTGGGCGTCGTGCCGGGACAACGCGTCGGCGTGTTCGAGGTGCGTTCGCTGGAGCTGGTAGTTGACTTGCTGGCGATCATGAAGGCTGGCGCGGCGTATGTGCCGCTCGACCCCGAATTGCCGATGCCGCGCCTCGAGTATCAATTGGACAACGCCGAGATCAAGGTTGTACTCAGCCGCTCAACGCTAATGGATCGCCTGGCTTCGTTTGGTGTTCAAACGGTGGCGGTTGATCATTTGCTGCCGGGTTTGCCGCAAACGTTGAATTTGTCGTCTGTTGTGGTGACGCCGGATAGTGCCGCCTATGTGATCTACACATCAGGTTCAACCGGGCAGCCGAAAGGCGTTGCGGTGCCGCATAAAGGCGTGGTCAATCGGCTGCTTTGGATGCAGGAAGCGTACTGCCTTGAGACTGACGATTGCGTGTTGCAAAAAACACCGTTCACGTTTGATGTGTCGGTCTGGGAATTTTTTTGGCCTTTGATGGCTGGGTGTAAGTTGTTCTTGGCAGCTCCCGAAGCGCATCGCGATCCACATTATGTGGCCGGAATTATCCGCGAACAAGCCGTCACAACGCTACATTTCGTGCCGCCAATGCTGGATCTGTTTCTGGGGGAATCAGGGCTTGTCGATATAAAGGGATTGCGTCGTGTGGTGTGCAGCGGGGAAGCGTTGCATCCAGAGACAGTGCAGGCATTCTTCGATATTTTTAAACCGGCAACGCATGGAACCGAGCTGTATAACCTGTATGGCCCGACCGAGGCGTCGATTGACGTGACGGCATGGCGCTGCCGCCCGGAAGATGCGCATGGATTGATCCCTATTGGTTATCCGGTTGCGAACACCCAGATTTATTTGCTGGATATCAGTGGCACACCAACCCCAGTCGGTGTGCCGGGCGAGATATATATTGGCGGTGCGCAAGTTGCGCTGGGCTATGTGAATCGGCCTGAGTTGAGCGCCGAGCGCTTTTTGTCCAACCCTTTTGCCGAGGGCATGATGTATCGAACCGGCGATCTTGCGCGCTATCGAAAGGATGGCGCGATAGAATTTTTGGGGCGGCTTGATCATCAGATTAAGTTGCGCGGATTTCGCATTGAGCTGGGTGAAATCGAAACGACGCTGCTGACGCATCCAGCCATCAAGCAGACGGTAGTTACGATTTGGGATCGCGATGAACGCGACCGTCGACTGGTTGCGTATGTGGTGCTGGCGCAGACGAATGCACCGGCGCAAGAGGAGCTGATGACGGCGCTTCCCGTTTTCCTGTCCGAACAATTGCCCGAGTATATGGTGCCGGCGCACATCGTGGTGCTGGAAGCGTTGCCCTTGCTGCTGAATGGTAAGATCGACCGTCGCGCGTTACCGGAACCGCAGGTCGAAACGGCTGGCGCGCTGGTATTGCCAAGCACGCCGAACGAGCGATTACTGCACAAGGTATGGCGGCAGGTGCTTGGAACCGATCAGTTTGGCGTGGAGCAATCGTTCTTTGCGTTGGGCGGCGATTCAATGCTTAGTATCCGAATGCGAACCGGGATGGAGCAACACGGGTATACGTTTTTGATTCAGGACTTGTTTAGTTTTTCAACGATTCGTACGCTAGCGAAGCATTTACATAGCCTCGAAAGTGCCGGACACAAGCGGGCACAGAGCAAACCATTCGACATGTTATGCGCCGCAGACCGGGCGCTGTTGCCAACCGGATTGGATGATGCCTATCCTCTGAGTGCAATGCAGGGCGGCATGTTATTTCATGCCGAATTCGATAATGATACAGCGGTCTATCGGGTGGTGACTAGTCTGCATATTGCCGCAGAATTCGACCCGCATGCTTTACAGCGTGCGATTGCCGACACTTTCCGGCGCCATCCGGCGCTACGCAGTTCGTATGACTTGTCAACTTACTCGGAGCCGCTGCAACTGGTGCATTCCGAGGTCGAGATTCCGTTCGAGATCGCTGAAGATTTGGGCGATCATGACGTTGACCTAGCGCAACGCGTGATCAAGGACTGGGTAGCTCGCGCCAAATTTCACCACTTTGATGTGGCTAAAGCACCGTTGCTCAGCTTCACGGTACATCGACGCGGTGCAGCTTCTTTCCAACTGTCGGTGGTCGAGCATCATGTGGTGTTGGATGGTTGGAGCGACGCGGCGATGTTGGAAGAAATTGTCAATCGCTATCACGCACAATTAAATGGTGAAGAACTCTGGTTGCAATCAATTCCGTCGAGCTATCGCGATTTTATAGCGGAAGAGCGGCGGGTGCTCGGGGACACTGCGTCGCGCCAATTCTGGAACAGCTTGTTACATGATGCCGAGCCGACGCTATTGCCGCGCAAAACCTTGCAGCATGGCGAACAGCAGCGTTCTGTGCAACAAGCGTTTGATGTGCAGCTGCCACCCGAAATCGGTGAGCGATTGCACCATCTGGCAAGGCGCGAAGGCTTACCGCTAAAAGCCCTGTTGGCCACTGCACATGTCGCCGTGTTGCGCCTGGTGTGTAATACGACCGATGTGGTGACCGGCATAGTCTCGAATGGCCGACTGGAGGAAGCGGGTGGTGATGAAGTGATTGGCGTGTTTTTGAACACCTTGCCACTGCGACTTGATACCACCAGCGGTAGCCTGCTGGCACTGGCACATCAAGTGTTTGCCGGCGAACGTGATGGTGCGCCGCATCGACGCTATCCGTTTGTGCAAATTCAACGTGATCTGGGCGGCCAGTTACAACTCGACAGTTATGTTAATTTTATGGATTTTCATTTGCAATGGCAAATGGGCCGGGCTGATGACGCCGCGATTGTTGATATTATCGGCGTCGCTGAAACTAATATCCCGTTAGCGGTCAACTTCTTGATGGATCCAATTCACAATCGGTTGCGCTTCTGGCTCGATTGCGATGTTTCTCTGCTGGATATCGAATTCTGCCAGCGCTTGATTGGCTATTATCAACGGGCGCTTCAAGCTGTCGTCGATCATCCTGAACAAGATATTGCGACGCTCGATTTACTCGGGGACGATGAACGACAGCTCATTGCTCGCTGGAATGACACCGCCGCCAACTATGATGCACACACTACCGTACATGAGCAAATCGCTTTGCAAGCAGCACGTAGTCCTGATGCGCCGGCACTGGCGTACCGGTGGCAAACACATAGCTATGCGCAACTCGATGCCCGTGCCAATCAGTTAGCACATCAGCTACGCCGGCTCGGTGTGCGGCGGGGCAGTCTGGTTGGCGTCTGTCTGCGCCGAAGCACCGAGCTGGTAGTGGCGCTGCTGGCGGTGATGAAAGCCGGAGGTGCATATGTGCCTCTTGACCCAACCTTCCCTAAAAACCGTCTCGATTTTATTGCCGGCGATGCCGCAATTGATTGCCTAGTTACCGATAGCGCCGGTCCTGTCGGGTTGGCTACGAAAAACGTGCTGTTGGTCGATCTGGAAGCAGGTCTTATTGACGGGCAACCCGGCACTGCCTTGATTGCTGATGCTGCATTGGATGCGAACGGCGATGACCCGGCCTATGTGATCTACACTTCCGGCTCGACTGGATTGCCAAAGGGCACTGTAATCAGACATCGTAATGTGATCAATTTCTTCGCGGGTATGGATGCTCGAATCGGTTGCACGGAGAGCGACACAGTACTGGCCTTGACTAGCGTCTCCTTCGACATTTCGGTGTTGGAATTGCTATGGCCATTGGTACGCGGAGCTAAGGTCGTGGTGGTGGGTGAGCACTTGATCAGTAATTTGATAAGCGATGGGAGTGAGTCGAAACGAGCGCTAACCAATTGCTTGCTGTTGCGGTCAACAGAAACCGAGTGGTGCGTGGCAGCGGAAAAATGGGCCGCTGACGAAGGTTGGCTGACGCTGCAGGACAGCATAACCAATGACATGCAATGGTTGGCCGGCAATAGTTCCAGTACCGCATTCGAACGCGCTGCAGCCAGCGGCATATCGGTGATCACACCGCTTCTCGGTCAAACGGTGGAAGAGTTAGGGCACAAGATTAGCGCTTATCGCTCGGCAGCTGTCGCAGATGCGGACGGATCGACAGGGCGGGTGACTGTCGTCCTGCCGTGCTTCATTTTGGAGGATGCCGATAGCGCCCAACAACAGGCATATACCGCCTTCCGAGAATATCTGTTTTCGCATGTCGATCTACATCCATTTCGCTACGCCGATGGCATTGATGAAAGCGAGGAGGGCTATTTCAGTCGCTCCGGCTTATTTGGCTCGCCGTCTGGGCTGGTCGATAGGTTGCGAGATTTGATACGAGTCGGGGTCGATGCAATCGCCTACCAACTCGATTTTGGTCTATCGGCTGAACAGATTAGTGCGGGCTTACCGGGATTGAAACGATTAGTGGCACTGCATCTGGATGAGGCCGCCGAAACCGAACATTCGTTTGCCGAAGTTTGTACCCGGCAGCGGATTTCAATCATGCAAAGCACCCCCTCTTTCCTGGCAGCAGTGGTGGCCGAACCATTGGCTCTGGCATCATTGCAACAGGCCCGCGCGGTACTGGTTGGCGGCGAAGTGTTCCCTGTCGGGTTAGCCGAACGCCTGCTAACTGCGCTGCCTTCAGTAAGGATTTTTAATATGTATGGGCCGACAGAAACCACGATCTGGTCCACCGTGCATGAACTTGATCGTACCTGCGATACCAAAGCAAATGTAATCCCGATCGGCACCCCAATTGCCAATACCGAAGTGCTGGTGCTTGATGCTGGGCGTAACCCAGTACCGATCGGTGTCGCTGGTGAATTATGGATAGGCGGCGATGGTGTTGCGGGTCTCTATCTGGGACGGCCTGATTTGACCGCCGAACGTTTTCCTCCGCACCCGAAAGGAAACGGGCTGGTGTACCGTACCGGCGATCGGGTACGGTGGCGACGCGATGGGGTGCTTGAATTTTTAGGCCGGGTCGACAGGCAAGTCAAAATCCTCGGTTATCGGGTTGAGCCGGATGAGGTGGAAAGTGTGTTGTCAACGCATCCGCAAGTGGCTGCGGTGGCCGTCGTGGCGGTGCAGAAGGAGTCTGGCAGCACCGAGCTGGTGGCCTTCGCTGCGCCGCATCATTCGATGGTTGATCGCGCCGCTGAAGAATCCCATGTGCTGCGTTGGGGGGAGGTATGGGAAGGCGCCTACTCCGACCCGGACAGCGGCGCTCAAGGCGATGATCCTGCACACGATTTTGCGGGTTGGATCAGCAGCTACGACGACCAGCCGATCCCAGAGCCGCAGATGCGTGAATGGCTAGCCTGCGCCGTTAAACGTGTCGATGCCTTGCAGCCGCATAGTGTGCTGGATGTTGGCGTTGGTGTCGGTTTGTTTATGCGCGAGTTTGCTCCGCGGGTCGATCATTATATAGGGCTTGATGTGTCCAAGGCTGCTCTATGCAATGCGGCGGCATCTTTGAAACTGGGGCCGACCTTGCCCGCCCATATCAAACTGATACATGGCGACGCTGGCTATTTGGAGGAGATAGCCAATGGCGCGGTCGATACCGTAATCTTGAATTCGGTGATTCAATATTTCCCCGGCACCGCGTATCTGGAGCGCGTACTGCTCGAGGCGTCCCGCGTGGTTGGTCAGGAGGGCGCGGTGTTTGTGGGGGATGTGCGTGATGTCAGTTTATTGGAGGCATTTCACGCTACAAGTCAACTGCAGCGGGCGCCTGCTTTAATGCTGGCACATGAGATTTCAGCCGTGCTGGAGCGGCAATTGGCAGCCGAAGGTGAGCTATGCCTGGCAACCGGCTTCTTCCGTCAGCTAGCAGCGCAAATCGAGACATTGGCCGAACCGAGGTTGGAAATCAAACGCGGGCACGCTGAAAACGAGCTAAGTTGCTTCCGTTTTGATGTCGTGTTATTGGGTCGCAGCCGCGCGGATACTGAGCCAACGGGAGAGGTATTGGATTGGGCCGGTATGGCCACTGCCAGCGCGGCGGTAGGCGTCGCTACGGGCTTGGCCGCGCTGGAGGCCAAGCTTCAAGCGCAGCCGGTCGGCCTGACCGTCAGCGGCATCCCTAACCAACGACTGGTTCGACCGTTGAAACTGGTGCAGCTATTGCGAGAAGCCGGTTCCGAGACCACCGCCTGGGATTTGGAAAAAGCCCTGTGGGAGATTGACGATGGCAGTGCGCTCGATCCTGAGCTGGTGGCTGAATTGGCCGAGCGCCACGGTTATCGGATTCGCTTGCTAGTTCCCGAACATGGGCATCTGGATCAATTCGATGCGGTCTTTGAGCGTTGTGCGTGATGATGAGACTGCCACCGATGATTGTCCGCTGCCGGGCAGTGTTTACCCCTTATTTAAATTGACGGAGCAGATGCGATGAATATGAATTTAGCGCGCGTAGCCAATGAGCCCTTGTTATCGGCATCGGCCACCCGCTTACGTGCGGATTTAAACGCCTTTGCACGACAGCACTTACCGGAAGCAATGATACCGGCGCGCTTTGTGATTTTAGAGCAATTACCCAAACTGCCCAATGGCAAAGTCGACCGCAGTCAATTGCCTGTGAAAGAAACGACTGAGTCTGTCGGAAGCAGCTATAGGCCGCCATCCACGGTAGAAGAAATACGGACCGCGCAAATTTGGTGCGATGTCCTCGGTTTGGCGCGAGTCGGCATCGAAGACAATTTCTTTGACTTAGGAGGCGATTCGCTGACTGCGGCACAAATGGCGGCACGAGTTAAAGAGGCTTTTGGCGTGGCTATTAGCCTGCGACGATTGTTTGAGCAGCCAACCATTACCGAGCTGATGAAAATGCTTGGAGTAAAGAGCGGAATGCTAGTGCAGAGCAGTGGCAATTCACGCAGTTTGAGTCACAAGGACTTATTCATCGAAGCCACCTTGCCTGCCGATGTCACGCCCGAACCGGGTGCGCTGCCGGTGTCCAATGGGCCATATCGGTGTATTTTGCTCACTGGCGCAACAGGTTACACGGGCGCGTATTTGCTACGCGAATTGCTGGATCGCTCTGAGGCGAAAATCTATGTTTTGGTGCGGGCCGATAATGCCGTCAATGCGTTAGCGCGCGTACAAAGCAATATGAACACTTACGGTTTGTGGCATGACACAGACATGGCGCGCCTGATTGGCGTGGTCGGCGATATTGGTCGCCCGTATTTTGGTGTGCCTCGGGCCCGTTATGAAAAAATGGCGCAGCAAGTTGAAATGATTGTGCATAACGGCGCACTGTCGAGCTATGCGCTGCCATATAAGCGCTTGAAAGCGGTCAACGTACTGGGCACGGTAGAAGTGTTGCGGCTTGCTTGTCGTCAACGCATCAAACCGGTGCATTTTATCTCATCATTGGCGGTCTATCCTGGTCACGACGGCCCACAAGATTTTGCTGAAGTGGCGTTGACTGATGCCGATGGCGTGGTCGGGGGCTATCGGCAAAGCAAATGGGTAGCCGATAAATTAACTACCCTGGCTGGGGCGCGCGGCCTACCAGTCTGCGTGTATCGCCCCGGTTTGATTACGGGCGCCCAGGATACCGGCGCATGCTCTGACGATACTTTTTTGAATGCGTCAATCAAGGGCTGTATTCAAATTGGCATGGCTCTTGATTTTAATGTTCGGCTGGAAATGGTGCCAGTTGATTTCTGTGCCAAGGCGGTTGCACATATCGCTCTCGGCGGCGGTTGGCATGGTACGCAATTTAATTTGCCGGCCGCCAATACGGTGCACTGGGAGCAATTGGTGGAAATGATGGCTGTCTGTGGTTATCCGTTGCAGCGGGTGCCGTATCAAACCTGGTATCGGACGCTAGCGGCGGCGGTTGAGCGTGGCGAAGATAATGCGCTGGCTAAGTTTCTGCCGTTATTTGGCGAGGAAATCCCATCCGCCGATGTTGGCTATCCAAACAGTGCGCCGCATTTTCGCACTGATAACCTACTGTCCGCTCTGGACGGATCGGGTGTCGTGTGCCGCCGGATCGACCCCGCATTTTTGAAGGTATATTTGGATTATTTTGTTGCTACCGGCTATTTGATGTCGGCGCCAACGCAAGCAGAGAACCAAGCATGAACGCATTTTTACAACAGAACAACATCATTGATGTGATTCGACAACATGCACTGGATAAGCCGCTTCAAGACGCGGTGACGCTGGTGGCTGACCCGAATAAACCGGAGGCTGCGGTTTCACTATCGTATCAACAGCTCGATACTGAAGCGCGCCGCATTGCGTCTTGGTTACAGCAGCGGGGCAAACTGGGCGACCGGGTCTTGTTGCTGTATGCACCGGGTGTTAATTTTGCCGCCGCTTTCATTGGCTGTATTTACGCAGGCATGATTGCGGTGCCTGCGCCGCTGCCGGGCCAACATCCACATCAACAGCGGCGGATATACCGCATCGCCACCGATGCCAGCGTAAGCGCATTACTGACTGATAGCTACAATCTGGATAGCGTGACCGTTTGGGCCGCTGGGCAAGAACTGGATCACATCACGCGGTTAGCAACCGATAGTGTCGATTTTGCCGACCCCGATGCCTGGCAGATGCCGCAAGTGGAGGGGGATAGTCTGGCGTTGTTACAATACACCTCCGGTTCGACCGGCAATCCAAAAGGCGTGATGGTGAGCCATCGTAATTTATTGCACAATGCCGATAGCCTGTGCCGGGCATATGGTCTGTCATCCGCAGTTCGCTTTGGCGGCTGGATTCCACTATTCCATGACATGGGCTTGATGGGTCTGTTATTGCCGGCCTTGTTTTTGGGCAGCACCTGTATTTTGATGACGCCGACCACGTTCCTGAAGCGTCCTTATCTGTGGTTGCGTATGATTGCACAGTTTCAGATCGGGTTTACGGCTGCGCCGAATTTCGCCTACGAACTCTGCCTGCGGCGCATCACCGATGATCAACTCGTGGGTGTCGATTTGTCGCATTGGCGGTTCGCCGCCAATGGCTCGGAACTGGTGCAGGCGGAGACTATCCGCGCATTCTCGCAACGTTTTGCCGACATTGGTTTTGGCGCGCATGTCATTTGCCCTTGCTACGGTATGGCTGAAACCACTCTGTTTGTCTCGGGTAGCGGCAGTCGGGCAGCCAAGATTTGCGAGGTCGATATCGATCTATTAGGACGGCATCAATTCGCACCGATAGCACATGGAGATGGGCGGGCGGTCGTCAGTTGCGGGGTCGTGCATGATTTCGATGTCTTGATCGTTGATCCCGACTCTTGTGCCGAGTTGTCTGCGGGGGCGATAGGCGAGATTTGGTTGCGTGGCCCGAGCGTGGCGCGTGGCTATTGGCAGAATGCCGAAGCTAGCGCCATTGCCTTTAATGCCAGCACTACCCTTGGTAACGGCGGCTATTTTCGTACCGGCGATTTGGGGGTATTGCATCATGGTGAGCTGTACATCACTGGACGGCTTAAGGAAATGTTGATCGTACATGGCCGCAACCTGTATCCGCAAGACATCGAACAAGAAGTGCGGGCCCATCATGCCGAACTCTCCAGTGGCGTGGGCGCAGTCTTTACCGTGACCACTCCTCAGGAAGAAGTGGTGGTTACGCACGAAATACGCAGTCAGTGTAGTGAGGAAGAGCTACATAAATTGGTGGTCGGGATTAAGACCACTGTTATGCGAGAATTAGAAGTACGTGTGGCGGCCGTGGTTTTGCTGAGGCCGGGCGGCGTATTACGTACCACTAGCGGCAAAATCCAGCGTGGCGCGATGCAAGCTGCGTTCATGCAGCAAAGCTTGATGCCGGTCTATGAAGAAGTCGATCCGCATCTGCAAGCATTACGTCGTGCCGTCATTCCTGCCCCACTGCCGGATGGGCAGGGAGCGATGGACATAAACGAGACTGACGTTTCTGCGCTGGCCGTACTGGAACGCATGCTGGTCGAAGCCGAGCAGGAGGGTAAGCCGTTTTCTGCGGCAGTCTGCGCCGAACATGATCGTCTGGAACAATTCCCGGCAGCGGCTTGTGACGTACTGGGCGAATTTGGCATCTACCGGTACTACGTGCCGCTACGTCACGGCGGAAAGATGACAAGTTTTACCGAATTGCTGCAATTGTGGCGCGCCGTAGCACGGCGCGACCTGACGGTAGCAATCGGGCACGGCAAGACCTTTCTGGGAGCCGCGTGTGTCTGGGTTGCCGACAATACCGAACAGGCGCGCGAAGTCGGGCATGATGTCAGTACGGGGGTGGTGATGTCCTGGGGATTGACCGAGCGCCATCACGGCAGCGATTTGCTGGCCGGGGAACTGACAGCAATGGCTAACGCCGATGGTTGGTTAGTCAATGGTGAAAAATGGCTGATCAATAATGCTACCCGGGGCCAAGTTTTGTGTGCGTTGGCGAGGACCGAACCGGCCGGCGGGCCACGTGGCTTTAGTCTGCTGTTGATGGATAAACGCACATTGGCTGAGGACAGTTACTGTTGTTTGCCGAAAGAGCTGACGCACGGCATTCGTGGTGCCGATATTAGCGGTATTGAGTACCGCAACGCTCAGGTTCCACACAGCGCATTGGTCGGAAAAGTTGGGCAAGGCATCGAAATTGTCTTGAAAGCCTTACAACTGAGCCGCACCACATGTGTCGCCTTATCGTTGGGCGCGGCCGATCATGCATTGCAACTGGCGCTCACTTTCACCGCCCAGCGCCAATTGTATGGACGACAGCTGCTTGATTTGCCGGTGATACGGCGAACCGTCGGCGAAGCGGCGGCCACACTTTTGGCTGCGGAAGCGGTTAGCGTGGTTTCTAGTCGTTGCATCGCGGCTTTGCCGGGAGAGATGAGTGTGGTGGCTGCATTGGCGAAAGCGTTTGTACCAAGCGCAGTCGATGAATTGATTGCCACGCTGGGCGAGGTGCTCGGCGCACGCGCATTTCTGACCGGGGTGTTTGCGCATGGCATGTTTCAAAAAATAGAACGGGATCATCGGCTTGTGGCCATATTTGACGGTAGTACCGTGGTTAATCGCAACAGTTTAATTAACCAGTTCCGCACCTTGGCACGGGCTTATGACAAGCAAAGCTGGGACAGCGAGGGCCTGGCACTGGCGGTTGACCTGAACGCGCCGCTACCCGAATTTGCGCCACAGAAATTACGCGTGATGTCCAGTAGCGGCTGTAGTGTGCTGCAAAGTTTGCCGCATGCGGTTATACAATTGGCCCAAGTGGATCAGGGACGCAGACCATCGGCGACAGTACTGCGACTGACCGAAGCGCTACGTGATGCGGCGGCTGGCGTGATGGAAGAATGTGCCGCCTATCAACCCTCGGCTCGTGAAGTACCGTCGAGCGCCTTTGATTTGGCGCGTCGTTATGAGCTCTGTTTCGCAGGGGCGGCGTGCATCCAACTATGGCTGGCCAACCATTGTACGGTATGCCGTGGCGAAGTATGGCCGAGCTTGTGGCGCAATGATTTATGGTTGCATGCGGCGTTGGTACGCATTTTGACGCAATTAACCCCGGCTGCGTCCCATTTGGCGGCGGATGTTGAGATCTATGACCGATTAACAGATTGCATCACTGCCAACGCCGGTATGCGGGTCTCGCTATTGCCGGCTAACAGCAATGGTGGATGGTTATGATGGAGCACGATATGAACAACGAAAGCGTTGCTGCGCTGGAACAACTATTTGGCGATCCTTGGGATAGCGCTAATCCTTGCAGTTTTAGCGAGATACTGGCGGCCGATGAGTGTGCGGAAATGCTGGTCGCCGGAGAACAGATACTGGATCACTTCGGTTTCGCTGCCGAGTTTGTGCCAGTTGCTCTCGGTGGGCGACTGCATAGCTTAACGGGCATGATCGAACTTGGGCGAGCTGTGTTTCGGCACGATCCTTGTCTCGGTCTCGGTTATGGCGCTAGCGCCTTGGTTGCTGCCGTCAATGTCTGGAGTGCAGGCACCCTGGCCCAGCAAGAAAAGGTGGCCGCACTATTACTGCACAATCGTAAACTGTCCTGCGGCTATCATGAGCTGGAGCACGGTAATGATTTGGCGCGGGTTGAGTTTGAAGCCCTGCTGCAAGACGATCATTGGGTGTTAAATGGAGGCAAACAAGTCATCGCCAATATCGAGCGCGCCGACGCCATCGTCATTTACGCCCGTACCGAGCATCACCAAGGTAGCCGCAGCCATTCCCAATTATTGCTGGAAAAATCCACACTTCCCCCCAGCCATATCAGTTATCCGCCACGTTTTGCCAGCATCGGCATGCGCGGTGTGCAATTGGGCGGCATCGCCGTGCATGACTGTCCGATAGCCTCCGATAGCATTATTGGCATACCAGGACACGGTTTAGAAACGGCGTTAAAGGTTTTTCAAGTTACCCGCGTCGCGTTGCCCGGCATGTTCATGGGGATTCTCGATACTGGGCTGCGCAGTACGCTACGCTATGCGCGACAACGCATGCTTTACGGGCGAGCAGTGCTTGATTTGCCGCAAACCCAAACCGTAATGGTCAATGCATTTGCCGATTTACTGCTGTGTGACTGCTTTACCACCGTGGTGGCACGCAGCCTGCATTTGACGCCGAACGCCGGCAGTATCTATAGCGCTGCGGTCAAGTATTTAATACCTAAGCTATTGATTGATGCGATGACGGGCTTATCGGCAATACTTGGGTCGCAATTTTACTTGCGTAATGGCGACCATGCGCTGTTTCAAAAGCTGTTGCGTGACTTGAAGCCAGCCAGTTTTGGCCATGCGGCGCGTACGACTTGCCAAATGACGATTTTGCCGCAATTGCCGCAATTGGCACGTCGGGCTTGGCTGCAACAGACGACAACGCCAGCACCGGCAGCTATGTTTCAATTCGAGCAGGATTTGCCGCCGTTTTCGTTCCAGGCACTGACAATCGGCGCGAACGGACAAGACCCATTGGCCGCCGCGCTCGTCGAAACTTGCGCCGCGCTACATGAGGAAAATAAGCATCCGCAACTGGCTGTGCTGGCGCAAGGCTTTGTCGATGAATTAGTGCAATTGCAACAATTATGCGCTGTATTGCCTCCGACCGAACTGAGCGTCATGGCCAGTCCGTGCAGCTATGCGCTGACAACACGCTATGTCATGGTGTTGGCCGCCTCGGCCTGTCTGAATCTATGGTGGCACAACAGGGCGCAAGGTGACCTTTTTTTACGTGACCCAATCTGGTTGGAACTGGTGCTACAACGATTGCAGTCAATGCTGACCAAAACCCCTCACTCGCTATCGGAGCAACACAGCGCGCATCTGTTAGCCGAATTACTGGAACGCTATCAACATGCGGTAAGTTTCGATTTGACCCGGCGCGCCTTACCGGGCTGGGCCGCATCATTATCATCAACATCTTGTTAACAAAGAAAATATTATGAATCAAGCCTCTACTATCACCCATACCGATGCCACCCTGAAAACCTGGTTGACCCAACGCGTCGCAAGTTATGTCCGACTTGCGCCGGATGCCGTCAAATCCGACGTCGCCCTGGCAGAATACGGACTCGACTCGGTGTATGCGCTTACTTTGACCGGCGACATCGAAGACTATCTTGATATGTCGCTCGACCCTACACTGATGTGGGATCATTCGGATATCGATGCATTGAGCAAAATCTTGCTGGAGATGCTGGCGAAAAATTAAGTCCGCCGCATCCATACCGCCAGCCCAATATCATCCACGACCCTGACAGAGTGAGAGACAGCATGATTGATACCAATACAGTACCGCCGTTACCGATGACCCGTACCTGTCCATTCGATCCGCCACCGGAATACAAACAATTACGGATCGACCAACCTATTTCTCGCGTCCGCACACCACGCGGCGACTTGGCTTGGCTGGTAACGCGGCATCAGGACATCCGCACGATATTGGCTGATAAGCGCTTTAGTTCCGATCCATTGGCTCCGGGTTATCCTACTTATCTATCGGGTAATGTGGCGCCGCCGCCCGGTTTTTTCATGCAAATGGATGCGCCCGAGCATAACCGCTTACGCGACATGGTGATCAATGAATTCAAAGTCAGCCACATCGAAACGTTGCGGCCACGCATACAAAACATCGTCGATAAGGTAATCGACGACATGTTAAAGCTGCCGCCGCCAGTCGATTTTGTCAGTGTGATGGCATTGCCGGTCGCATCCCTGATTATTTGCGAATTGCTCGGCGTACCCTATCAGGATAGCCCTTTTATCCAGAACCGCACAGACACCATGCTGGACCGCAGCCGTACAGCGGAAGAATCACAAGCCGCTGCAATTGAGCTGATGACGTATTTTGACCGCATCGTCACCGAAAAAGAAAACAATCCCAGTGACGACTTGCTAGGCCGTCTTCTGGCGAAGCCAATTAACGGCAATCCGGCTAGTCATCAGGAAGTGGTTGGCATTGCAGCCTTGCTGCTTCTCGGGGGCTACGACACGATGGCCCAAGTAATGGGGTTGGGCACATTGACGCTGATGCAACATCCCGACCAATTGGCGCAATTTCAGCAAGACCCGCAACTGGCCGAGACGCTGATCGATGAATTGGTGCGCTATCTGACGGTGAATCACGCCGGTCTGCCGCGCGCTGCCATAACTGACGTAGAAGTCGGCGGGCAATTAATCAAGGCTGGCGAAGGCGTGTTGGTGATGTTGAATTCAGGAAACCGTGACGAAACTGTGTTTCCAAATTCTGACACTTTCGATATCCATCGCAAGACTACCAATCATGTTGGTTTTGGCCACGGCTTGCACAAATGCATCGGTGCCGCGTTTGCCCGGGCCGAGCTGCAAATTGCATTCCTCACGCTGTTTAAACGCATTCCGGATCTGCAATTGGCGACAACGGTTGATGCACTACAGTTCCGGCATGAAATGGTGTTGTACGGCTTGAAGAACATGCCGGTCACTTGGTCATTTTCTGCACAAATGACACAGCATGATTAAGTTAGTCGCCATTTCCGGCAGTTTACGGCAGAGCTCGGCCAATACCACACTATTGCGCGCCGCAATTGCCCTGGCTCCAGCCGAAGTTGAAATTAGCTTGTATCAAGAAGTCGGCAATTTGCCACAATTTAATCCTGATATCGAGCATGCCCCGCCGCCGATTGTCGAAGCCTTGCGTACCTTGTTGAAGGACTGCGATGGCGTCGTCATAGCTTGCCCTGAGTATGCGCATGGAGTACCGGGAGCATTTAAAAACGCGCTTGATTGGGTGGTTGGCAGTACCGATCTCGCCGGCAAGCCAGTGGCTTTGATCAATGCCTCGGGACGGGCGGTGCATGGACAGGCCGCGCTGGCCGAAATCATCATGACGATGGGCTGGATTATCGTCGATGCTGCCTCGCCCACCATTCCGGTGGCCGGCATGAAATACGATGTGGCGACGATTATCGGCAATCCGGCGCTGGCAGGGCCGTTGCGGCTAGCGCTTAATGCGCTGGTGCAGGCGGGTAAGCAAGCGGATTAAATTTTTCTTTTATGGTTGGGCAGTAGAACAAAACACCGTGTCGGACTAAGGCACACCACACAGCCCTGAATTTTTAGGTTCAGTGAATTTTTACGCGAAAGTATTCTTAATAATTATGGCTTCTTCTCTATTTATCCGTTACGGTCAGTATATCGTCAAGCTGCGCTGGCTAGTGATGTTATTGGTGGTCTTAGTGACCTTGTTTTTGTTCAGTTTTCTGGGCAAATTGAAACTCGATATGGATCCCGATATGTGGGCGCCGCAATCGCACCCGTATGTGAAAACCACCAAGCAGTTGGAACACCTGTTTGGTGGCACCAACTTCACGGTGATCGGTATCATCCCGCTCAAAGGTGACGTCTACCAACCCGAAGTGTTAGCAAAAATTCAACGTATTCAGGCCGGCATCGAGAAGATCAAAGGTGTTATTAAGGGCAATACTATCAGTCTGGCGGCACGGAAGATGAAAGATATCCGGGGGGGTAACGATGGCATGGCGGTGCATCCGATAATGGAAAGCATTCCGGTCAATTCAGAACAACTGGCGCAACTCAAAGCCTCGGTGCTGGCCAATCCGCTCTATGTCAATACGTTAGTGTCACCGGCGGGCGATGCCGCCGCAGTGCTGACTGACTTTCAGATGGATAAGCTTAACCCGAGCTATAACGCGATTTATCAACAGATTCTGAATGTGATCGATAAAGAGCGCGATGCCAATGTCGACATTATCGCCGGTGGCTTGCTGGTCAATCTGGCGGCTACTGAGCGGCATGTGATGGAGTTGCCGATGTATCTCGGGGCTGCCTTTTTGGCCATCATGCTGGTGCAATATTTAGCGTTTCACAGCTTGCAGGGCATGTTGCTGCCACTGTTGACCGGACTTTTGAGCGTAATTTGGGCGCTTGGCTTTATGGGCTTGATCGGGGTTCACATGGATGTGATGAATACCAATACCCCCATTTTAATTATGGCGGTGGCGACCGGGCATGCGATACAGATTTTAAAACGCTATTATGAAGAATTTCATGATCTGACGGCACGCCGCCAAGATCCGTCATTGGCAGCTGATCTGGCTCTGGTTGGCAAGACGATACAGGATTTCAGCAACAAGGACTTGAATCGTGTCGCTGTCATCAAATCGCTGAGTTGGATCGCACCCATTATGATTACCGCCGGCTTGATCGCAAGTATCACTTTTTATTCGTTGACGATTGCTGAGGTGTCGGTTGTTCGCCATTTTGGTGTTTTTGCAGGTTCCGGCATTGTGGCGGTTTTATTGCTGGAAATGACCCTGATCCCTGCTCTACGGGCTGCATTGCCAGCGCCTAAAGTGCTTGAACAAGTGGCGGAGCGAACCCCCAGCTTGCTTGATCGCGGCTTATCCAAATTGGCCGACAATCTGGTTGTGGGTAACGCGCCACGCATCTTAATCGGCGGCTTGATCGTGGTCGTGCTGACGCTGGTCGGGGTGTCGCGGCTGTATGTCGACAATAGCCTGAGTCACGACCATCTGGCGGGTAGCGAGGTGCGTATCAATGATAATAAATTGAACCAGTACTTTGGCGGCACCAACTCAATGTTTTTCCTGGTAAAAGGTGATAAACACGACGCAATTAAAAATCCACGGATATTGCGCGCCATGACTGAATTGCAAGATTTCTTGAGCAAACAATCCGGAGTTGGTAAAACCACCTCTCTGGCTGACATGATCAAGAAAATGAATCAGGCGATGCATAATGACGATCCCGCTTATTACACCATTCCCGATAGCCAGGCAATGGTGGCGCAATATCTATTATTGTTTTCGCTCTCGGGTGAGCCGCAAGATCTCGATAACATGGTTGATACCGATTATCGGCAGGCTGTAATTCAGGTGTTGTTGAAAGAAGATAGTACTCAGCATGCGGAACAGCTGTACGAACTGGCCAAACCTATTATCGCCAAGTATTTTCCTGCCGATGTCGACATAGGCATCGGGGGCAGTTTGCCAGAGACCATCGCAATCAATGAATCGCTGACGCGCGACAAAGTGCAAAACATGATCCAGATGACGGTGATCGTGTTCTTACTAGCCAGTATCGCGCTACGCTCCTTGGTGGGTGGCTTATTTGTCGCTATCCCACTCGTGTTGATCATTCTCGCCAATCTGGGCTTGATGGGCTGGTTTGGCATCCCGCTTGATATGGGCACCTCAACTACCGCCTCAATGGCTATCGGGGTCGGGGCAGATTATGAGATTTACTTGCTGTTTCGTTTCCGCGAAGAATACCGGCGTCACGGTAATCTGGCGCAAGCGACCCGCACCTCGTTGATGACTTCCGGCAAGGCAATTATCTTGGTGGCGCTGTCGATTGCTGGGGGGTATTCGGTGTTATTGGGTACTGGCTTCGCGTTCTACATCCGTTTTGCGTTGATGGTGATCGTGACGATGGCAGTCAGCAGCATAAGTGCTCTGGTGTTCTTACGCTCGATGATGATTGTCTTCAGGCCTCGCTTCGTGTTCGGTGTAACACAAAATAAAGGAGTCTAAATTATGTTGAACCGATTGTTGAAACATAGCGTTCGCGTTGCTCTGCTGTTGTGCCTGGGTTTGCCGTTGGCGAACGCTGAAGAGACCGCGCAGCAACTGATGGAACGCAATTTCTTTGTCTCCAAAATCAGCGTGATGAAGTCGCAGATGACGATGAGCCTGATCAGCGCCGATGGACAAAAGCGCGACCGCAAAATAGAAACCATCTCGAAACTACAGTCAAATGGCATCGATTCGAATCTGATTGTGCGTTTCCAGTACCCGGCCGATATCAAGGGAACCGGGTTTCTTGAAATGGAGCGAGTCGATGCCGATGATGATCTGTGGATTTATTTACCTGCGCTGCACAAGGTTCGTCGATTAATTTCGAATAACAAAAAAGATAGTTTTATGGGATCCGACTTTAGTTATGGCGAAATGTTGCCGCCTCGGGTCGAGCTATACAAGCACACGCTGTTGCATTCCGAAACGGTGGAAAATCAGGAATGTTTCGTGATCGAGTCGACACCAACCTCGGACAAGGTGCGTGACGACAGCGGGTACAGCAAGAAGATCAGTTGGTTGCGCAAAGACAGTGCGTTAGAGGCGAAGGTTGAGTATTACGATTTGCTTGGGCAATTGTTGAAGGTGCAATGGACTCGCCAGCCCAAGCTTGTCGAAACGGACAAGAATCGATGGTTGGCGCAGAGTCGGGAAATGACCAATGTGCAGACGGGTCACAAGACTTTGATTTTACTTGATGAGATTGATACCGAGGTCGCTATTTCTGACGATATGTTTAGCACTCGCGCCCTAGAGAGTAGGTGAAGTTGGTTAAGTGTGTTGTAGCGGTATTGCTTGGGCTGGCTGCAGTTGGTTCAACCCAAGCGGATGACACAACGTCGGCGCACCAGTTCAATGCCAATTTGCGGCTCAACTACTATCAGGTATCGAAAGAGCTGCATCAGCACCATGATATCGTCGGCGCCACTGGCGACGTAAAAATCGAGTCCGATTGGAGCGAAAGTATCACTAGCAAGGCGGAAGTGCGGTGGCATAACCCGGAGCTTGACCAGTCGGTGGCAAAGCCTGAAGTATTGGAAGCTTTTGCGCTATGGCGTTCGGAGCAGTTCGATGTGAAACTGGGCAAACAAATCGTCGCGTGGGGGCGTGCCGACGGCATCAATCCGACAGATAACCTGACCCCGCGTAACTACAGTATTCAGTTACCTTTCGAAGAAGATCAACGGAGCGGAGTGTCGGCGCTTAAGGTGAATTATTTCCCGGATACGCAGAAAACCATAACGTTCTATCTTACCCCAAGTTTCCAGCCCAGCAAATTGCCGCAATCGCAGGCTAGAGACATTTATTTCTTGGATCGGCAACCAACACCTACGCGCAGTCGCTGGCCATTTGGATTGAAGTTTGACATGCGCGGTGATCAGGTTGACTGGTCGCTTAGTTATTTTCGAGGCTTTAAGCTGTTGCCGGAATGGCAGGCGAGTGACAGCGCTAATACTGTGATTTTGCATTATCCCAAAATTGCCGTGTTTGGTGCCGATGTTACCGTCAATCTCGGACGCTATGGCTGGCGTGCCGAATTGGCGCGCGTGGAGCGGGACGAACCGCAAACGGTCAGCGGTTTTCGTAGCAATTGGATGCTGGTGACTGGGGTAGATCGGAATTTTTACGATAATTTGAATGTCAATGTGCAATTAATTCTACAACAAAATGGAAATGTCGCTGATTTAGCAAGCATAGCCGGATCAAATGAACGCAATATGGCTTTGGTAAATGCGATTCGCTTTAATCAGGAGTCGGCGCGAAAATTAGGCTCAACCATGCGGGTCGGTAAGAAATGGCTGAATGATACACTGGAAACCGAGTTGCTGGTGTTTAGTTACTTTAAGCCGAATACCAGCTACTGGCGGCCACTATTAACCTATTCTTTCAAGGACGATATGAAAATAACAGTTGGCGCCGAGCTTTATTATGGCAAAGCTAATACTTACTTTGGGAGCAATAAACCAATACAAGGTCTGTTTACTGAGCTACGATATATTTTTTAGGTTCAGGCACATTAATTTTTTTTCATACGATATGTGGGACAGTTATCGTCCATTGACATAACCTTTTGATTAAAATTAATAAAATTTCACCAAATAGACCGTGTAACCTTAACGGTTTGTTGGGCGGCCGTCACTCCCTGAGGACTTGGTTGTTAACTGAGCCTGTCAGTAGCTTGGCGCCGCCCTTGTAGCCAAATTTTGAGTTTTTTGTTAATGCGGCAGAATGGGTTACATTCCCGATACAAAGAAAATTTTCCATCCTATTTTTAAAGTAATTCAGCAGTTTATGTCAATATTCATGTCACGGTCAGATTGGTCAACGAATCCGCATCAATGACTCTTGATCCAGAGCAAATTCATTTGTGGTGCGCCTTCTTTGATGAAATAAAGGATGAACGCCTTTTAGCTCAATATCGGAGCCTCTTGACTGAGCAAGAGCGGTGTCGGGAACGGAGCTTTTATTTTACCAGAGACCGACATCGCTATTTGGTTACTCGAGCGCTGGAGCGCACGGTGTTGTCGCGATATGCGCCGATAGCTCCTGAGCACTGGTCATTTCGCACGAATCCCTATGGGCGGCCAGAGATTGCTAATGACGATCATATCGCAAGAAAGATAGTTTTCAATATCTCTCATACACAAAGCCTCATCGTATTTGGAGTTACTTGCTGCAACGCGTTAGGGGTCGATACGGAGAATGTACGGATTCGCACTGCCCCTATCGAAATAGCGGGGAATTTTTTTTCATGTAGCGAGGTTGATGAACTACACACACATTCAGCAGAAGCAAGACAAGAGCGCTTTTTCCAGTACTGGACGCTTAAAGAATCCTATATCAAGGCGCGCGGCATGGGTCTGTCGATTCCATTGGATCAATTCGCCTTTCATATTCAAGAGGAGCGCCGGATCAGCGTCTCGATGCAACGCAACTTGAACGATTTTCCTGCTCGCTGGCGCTTTTGGCAATTGCGGCTTTCTGCGAATTACATAATAGCCGTTTGCGCTGACCGCTCTAATAGTTCAGACCAACAATTGGTTTTGAAAAAAGTTGTCCCTTTAGGAGAGGAGCAGGTGCTTAATTACTCTTTGCAGCTTAGCTCAGGATAGCATTTTTATGTTGTTGCTTTTCGAAGCACCCATTTCCCCGATTCCCAGATCATTTTTCTTCGCTGTTTTACACGATGATTAAAACAGCTCATATCCCTTGCGACCCGTATAGTACTCAGTATAGGCTTCGCCTAACCTCTGACAATACCCTAATGACCCCGTAATTTTTACGGGGTCATTATTCGGCGTCAAGCCAAACGCATGATCAGTTCCAAAATCCGTTATGACCTGTTGCAGGATGGTTGAGCAGCTTCAACCAAACATCTTGCCAGTAATCGGACGTCAAAAATTCCGAGGGTTCCGGCTTACCCCCTAATCAGGAAGATTTTTGAGTATGTCTTTTAAAGAAACAAGGTTCAGTGTCATTCTGAATAATACTTCATTATTCTGCAACAAACCGTAGCAATTATAAGTTCTTAGTATAATATTAGTTTGATTCAATGTGTTATCGTTGGATTCCGGGAGTTGTTCAACTAGAATATGCAGTTTTTCATTATTTTTAAGCTGACTTAAATAATGCCGATCTACTGAAATCTCATGAGAGGTGTAAACCATAGGATTAAGTTTAAAGTCATGCTTTTCTAATTGAGCCTTTTCTAGCAAGGCGCCGGAGCTAAGGCTGCAAGGAAATATTTCCGGATAATGTGCAATATGCGTTAACTCATCAAAATAGTCGGATTGCTCTGCGAAAGACCCGGACAGAAAGTTTTTAACCGAACCGTTATTCATATATTTCCGTTTGAGAAAATAATTGGTGCCGGGAATGGCGGTATGGTCAGGAATTTCGTTAAGATCGGGCAGATTATCTAGTTTGGTATCAGCCAAGAATAGTGGCGCTTGCGTTTCCTTTTTAAACCCCAGTAGCACGGTTTTGCCATCGGATTTCATGACGATGCGATTACCAAGTGTTAGGCTGGGAATGGTTTTAATCAGAGTCTTTTTAATATTCAGATAGACCGGTATTTGGGGGCGTACGGCGTTAACAAAAGTAATTTGATAATTACTGAAATATAGATTGTTTTTGGCAATAATCTCGTCTTCATGATGCGCTTCTCGATATAAGCGCATTTGATACTCGATGAGGGTGTTGAGTTGATAGCCCAGTACGATAGGGCCTTTGAACGGGTTATGAGTAATCTGTAACCATTTATGCTTATCATGAAACAAATTAAAGTCATCAGAAGCGTTACGCGCCACTTCTATATGAAATTGGTCGAAAGTAAATGATTGGTTGTTCATTGTTTTTTAACGATAGTTTAAATTTTTTTGTTTGACCGTGAAGTCGGCAACACCTTGTGCATGATGATTGCCGCTCAGTTGTGTTTGTTTCTGCTTGCCAGCGTTTAGTCATTTGCTCTACGACAGATTCCCCTATCCTTGTGTCAAGCATATTAACTTTGCTTTGCCAGTATGGATTTACAGGCGCGCCTTTTACTATCTCTTGCAAAAGGTTGTATCGCAAAATTTAACGCGCCTATTCTGTAGGCAAAGTTCTCCCGCTAAAGCCATAAGCTGTTAGCTGATATTGGGTTTTTAGGACATGCCTGCGAGTGTAACGGTGTATCCAGGAATGCCAGATCGCGCCGCCTAACGTTATGCGCAAATTCAAAAAACAGGTAAATCATCAGCTTTTCTTAGTGAATGCCCTTGTTCGGACATAACATAGATGAGAAACCTCAGGGTAATCGCGCTTAAATCATCCCGATGACAGGAAGTAAATGATCATTGTCCCATCCGGCCTTTAATCGTTTGATTTTGACGTCAACCTTAGATGTTTTTTGATTCAATACAATATGTCGGAGAACAGCCGGATTCGCGGCGCTATGTCCTTTGCTATGGCGATTCAAGAACCCAGTGAAGATTGTTTTCAATCATCCAATGCGTTCGCACCACGCGCTCTAACAGCTTCGGATCATTCGCATTTCTTTAGCAACTTTGTTATCGATTCCTCTTTTAGCAGTGACTGTGATAATGCTGTGTAGACTGTTCGGTTACGCTGTTCTTGCAGTCATGCTATATCACCTGTTGCATGAATTATGCGCGTTTCAATTCGACCATGATGGCCTTTCAAGCTAAATACATTGTCACCGCCTTGCTGTTTAATCTGTTCGGCTATTTTTTCTGGCAACTCATCGCATCGATAGTAATCACTGCTCCTGCTATATCAAGCCTTGAAAGTAACTTTGGAATGGCGGGATTTCATTCGATTTATCATTGACGTTTACCCAGCCTAAAGCCATGTTATTTGTTGCGCCCAAACGCTGACCATATAGATGGCTGCTTTTTTGAGGCCTTGTCTAAGCCACGCCTTAAGCACTTGCCATCTATCGTAATCACTTTCCCTTCTGTTATGCTGGCTAAATCAGCAACCGGGAGAAACAGACGCTAAAGTGGTCGGTATCAATGGCGGCATAAACTTCACCGGAGGTGTCGTGCGAGGTATACCATGCTCTAAACCAAGCAACCCAGTTATCAGCCCCACAAATCGTAGCGCATATGCCAATAAAGAAAATATCTTGTAGCTGATGTTTCTTTTTGCCTGTTTAGTCTGGGGGCTTTCAATGCTTGAAAAAGTGATGAGTAATAGAAGGTGTTGGCTTTGCTGTCGTTGGAAATCAAAATGATAGGCTGATTACCTTAGCTGAACTCTATAATTTCAAGTATTTTTAGCGCGATTGCCCTGCTAGAAACCCTCAATTGTGTTGATATGTGCTTCGTGGAAGCCGTCGTTATCTTCACCAGGGGATACTGTTCGCGACTGTGGCAAACGCACTTGTGCGTATATCCCATCCCCACCGAGGCAAGGCATCATAAATCACATATTCGTCGATATTGCCCACAGTGCTCGGTTCGATGGTTTTCTGTTGCACGTTCTCCATTATAATAATTCGTACCTTGCTCTCAAGCTCAATGGTGCCAAAGATCGGCGATTTTTTCCTTCTCAAGTATACTCCGTCCTCGCGCACCTTTGAGCTGACACGGCGGCTGTGTCTGACTTCATCGTAAATTTGTTTTCGTCTATAAGCTGAATTAACTCTAATTGTAATAGACGAAGAAAGTTGCCTTGGAGCATATGACTTTTTCGCATTAAAATTCATTGCAGAAAAATGTGATAACCCCCGGATATCCAGTGAATCTGGCGGGGTATCCCGTTGAGTAGCTGTGGGAAAGATAAGGTTGAGTGGTAGGCGGTAGGTGAGCACATCCGGAAATATTTCCCTGCTCGTCGCGTGATACCACGCAGACTGTGTCAAAATGGTCTTGTTCCGCATAATTAAATGCTTGAAGTTGCTAGTCAAGTCGGCTTTGTGGTGGTGGCCGGCAACTTTCGAGTATAGTTCTCATCCGTGAGGGCTTCTTGTCTACCTGTAACAACGCGCATCATCTCGCCTAAAAAATTTGTTTCTTAGGCCGCATTTAACTGGGTTTTGCTACTAGATGCAACTGTCAATATTGACAGTTTATGAAGCGTACAGTGCACTTATATAGTCTTGGGCTAGGACTTGCCAGACAATCCCCTCAACTGCTGTTTCAATCTGATCTTGCCCCGATCTAGCGGACACTCGGCTAAGGAAGTAATCTCTAAAACCGAGGACAGCAATGAAACAAAAGAATCAACAACTTCAGTTGTCCGCAACAAACACACTGTTTTCAGTTTAAAGAGCAGGCATTGGAACGTGCCGAGCGTGATGGTATTTCCAAGGTAGCCCAGGATTTGGGACTTACCGAATCAATGCTCTATTCATGGCGGTCAAAACACAGTCAGACAAGTCAGCCTTTTGAAGCAAAAAGCGCTAACAAGCTGGACTGGCGCCTCTTAAACGAGAAAATGCTCGTCTTGAGGAAGAGGAGGGCTTTTTAAAAATATTTTGCAAAAAATACCCAAGTCGACTGTATGGATGCAGGAGGTAGAGTAACGCAGGAGTAGTTGCTGAGAAGTGCGCCATGATTAAGGGCAACGAAGATCATTTTTCCGTGGGCATGATGTGCCGCATGCTATCGGTTTCACGCCGTGGTTACTACAGTTGGAAAAATCGGCCATTCTCCGGCAGGGATCAAGCCAACCAAAAGCTGGTGGTTGAAATCAAGCGTGTCTTTGATGACGAAAAAGGCCGGCCGGACTCATCCAGAATCACCAAGTGGCTTCAAGAAGAAAGCAATTCGACCAGTCGACACCGTATAGCTAAACTGATGGCGGACAATGGCTTGCGTGCGAAAGCGGCCAAAGCCACCTCCAACAGCAATCACTCCTTGCTTGCCGCGCCCAACCTGTGGAACAAAATTTTACTGCGGATATGTCTGACCCAAAGTGGGTGTCGGACATCACTTATATTTGGGCTGAAGAAGGTTGGTTGTATTTGTCGGTGGTGCTTGAGCTTTATTCCCGCCGGGTGATGGGGTGGACTATCGGAGAGCGCATGACCGACGCTTTGGTTTGTAAGTCATTTTTTTCTCCTGCCGATATAGCTCAGTTATCAAATGTTACTAAGGAGTCTATCGACGACTGAACCCACGTTGGCGCATCAGCTTTGCTTATGCTGGTCGTATTGCCCAGATTTAACTCTATAGACCCCAGTGTGGAAATCATCTTCAATTCTAAGTTTACTTGCTCCAACTGTTCCAGCGATTCCAACAAATTCGTTTGGTTAATATTTTTTTTAAACTTCCGCATGGTTTCGATCAGTCTATGATAAGGCGCTTGTCATGCGTTGATGCACCAACTCAGCGAGCTGATCAGAAGGGTAGTTGCGTTATTTTGAATCGGAAATTTGCTGTTAAGACAGCAGCGAAGCGTGAATTGAATCTTTTTGGTTTTCACTTGTCGCTGAATGGACCCTGTGTATGATCAAGGGGGCTCTTTCAAAGGTAGTAAAGGAGTGGTAATGGTTTTGCGTAGGCATAAAAAAAGGAGCCAATAACTTTATAAGTTATTGGCTCCTTTGGTATTCTTTGGAGCTGGCGATGGGAATCGAACCCGCGACCGGCTGATTACAAATCAGCTGCTCTACCGACTGAGCTACACCAGCAAAGAAGCGCGTATTATACACAACAAATCTTCTTTGGCTAGTGCTTTTGTGGATTATTTTGGCTTTCTTTTCGTTTTATTTTTGTTTGCAGAATACGGTTTGCTTTTTCCGGAACGGGGATTGTCCAGTCCGGTGTATTTGGTTTTAAAGCGCTGGATTTTTTCCGGCGTTTCAACCGTGCCTTTGGGCTGAAAGCTGGGGATCAAATGCTGTTTGCCGTTGCCGATTAAATCGCTACGCCCCATGTCTTTTAAAGCTTCGCGGAGCAACGGCCAGTTTTTGGGGTCGTGATAACGCAGGAAGGCTTTGTGCAGACGACGTTGTTTGAAGCTTTTAGGTATGGCAATGTCTTCAGCAGTTCGGCTGACTTTACGCAAAGTGTCTTTGCCGGAGTGATACATGGCGGTGGCGATGGACATCGGCGAAGGCAAAAATGCCTGCACCTGGTCGGCCCTGAAACCGTTGCGTTTTAGCCATAACGCCAGATTAAGCATGTCGTTATCGGTAGTGCCGGGATGGGCGGCGATAAAGTACGGGATCAAATATTGCTCTTTACCGGCTTCCTTTGAATACTTGTCAAACATGTCCTTGAAGCGGTCATAAGTGCCCATGCCCGGCTTCATCATTTTGGATAAAACGCCTTGCTCGGTATGTTCCGGGGCGATTTTAAGGTAGCCGCCGACATGGTGGGTAACCAGTTCCTTGACGTATTCCGGCGACTCCACGGCCAGATCGTAACGCAAACCGGAGGCGATAAAGATTTTCTTGATACCGGGCAAGGCGCGGGCTCTGCGGTAGAGCTTAATCAGCGGCGTATGATCGGTGTTCAGGTTAGGACAAATGCCGGGGTAAACGCAGGACGGTTTACGGCAGGCGGCCTCGATTTCCGGATCTTTGCAGGCCAGCCGGTACATGTTGGCGGTAGGCCCGCCCAGGTCGGAAATATGGCCGGTAAAAGCGGGTGAGGTATCGCGGATGGCTTCGATTTCCTTGATGATCGAATCTTCCGAGCGGCTTTGGATGATGCGGCCTTCATGCTCGGTGATTGAGCAGAAGGTGCAGCCGCCGAAACAGCCGCGCATGATGTTGACCGAATGCTGGATCATTTCAAAGGCGGGCACGTTGGCGTTGCCGTATTCCTTGTGCGGTACGCGGGAGTAGGGCAGGTCGAAGACGCCGTCCATTTCTTTGGTGGTCAGCGGAATCGGCGGCGGATTGATCCAGACCTGCCGCGTACCGTGCAGTTGAATCAATGCGCGCGCGTTGCCGGGGTTGGTTTCGCCATGCATGACGCGCGAGGCGTGAGCGTACAGTATCGGGTCGTCTTTTACTGTTTCATAAGCGGGCAGGCGGATGACGGTTTGTGAACGCTGGTTTCTGATCAGCAATTTGTCAAACTGAATGACTTTTTCTTCCGCATTACTCTGTTCCGGTTTTTTATCGCAGGCAGGCTGTTCCTGGTAGGGGTCGATAGGCACCATCGCCGCGCCCGGTTTATCTATATCGGTGGAATCTTTAACCGCCCAGCCTTCCGGTATTTGTTTAACGAAATGTACCGTGCCGCGTATGCCTTTCAGCTCCGATATGGCTTCGCCGTTAGCCAGGCGGTGGGCGATTTCGACGACCTGACGCTCGGCGTTGCCGTAAACCAGCAGGTCGGCTTTGGAGTCCAGCAGCACCGATTTTCTAACCTTGTCCGACCAATAATCGTAATGCGCGATGCGCCGCAAGCTGGCTTCGATGCCGCCGATGATGATAGGCACATCCTTGTAAGCTTCGCGGCAGCGGTGCGAGTAAACGTTGACGGCGCGATCAGGGCGTTTGCCCGCCGCGCCGTTCGGCGTGTAGGCATCGTTGGAGCGGATTTTTTTGTCCGAAGTGTAACGATTGACCATTGAATCCATATTGCCGCCGGTCACGCCGAAAAACAGGTTCGGGCGGCCGAGTTTCATGAAATCCTTGGCGCTGGTCCAGTCGGGCTGGGAGATGATGCCGACCCTGAATCCCTGCGCTTCAAGCAGTCGTCCAATCAGCGCCATGCCGAAACTCGGGTGATCGATATAGGCATCGCCGGTTACCAGGATCACATCGCAGGCATCCCAGCCCAGTTCGTCCATTTCCGCCTTGCTCATCGGCAAAACAGGGGCAACGCCAAAGCGCTGCGCCCAGTATAAGCGGTAACTAAAAAGGTTGGGTTCGGTTTGTAAGGCGCTAGACATTATTTTTGTATCGAGTTGCTGAGGACGCTGGCATTGTGTTTGGCAATCTCTTTTAAATAAGAGATAAATTCAATCTGGTAAATCTGTTCAAGGATGATGGCTCTGGTTCTCAAGTCTTTCATGGAATGGAGCGGGGCTTCTTCATTAAAGGCCAGGCCGATAATATTGCCGCGGTCCGGAACGGGAAGAAACAGGATTCTCCAGTCAAAAGTACGCCCCAGCCACAGGGCAACCTGCTTGAATAGGGGGTTGCCGGCACCGCCCCAAAGATTGATGACCAGCATGCCGTCTTTTTTTAACAGCATTTTGCAGGCATCGAAAAACGCATGGTTACTGATCGACGGCGCCATACCTTCATGGTCGAACGCATCAACAAACATCAGGCTGTATTGCTCGCTTTGGCTCTCGGTTCGTTGGCGTACATACTTCGCGCCGTCGTCGATAATAACCTTCAGGCGCGGGTCGAGCGGCAGGCCGAAATGACTGCGTGCGATTTTGACCACGCTTTCCCGGTATTCCACGACTTTCAAGCGGCAGTCCGGGAAATGATGCAGTAAATGCTTGGTTAATGAGCCGCCGCCCAAGCCGATAATCAAGGCCTCATCATCCAGCGTGGGCTTGAATAATAGCCAGCTGGTCATGGCCCGCACATAATTCAGGTACAGCTTGTCCGGCTCGGCCAGCAGCATACTGCTCTGCCGGGGAAACGAGCCGAAGTGCAGCGACCTTACGCCGTCATTCTCGACAACTTCTAAAATGCCGTCATCATCGTGGCTTTCGTGGATAACGCGGCCTTCATATCTATACATAAACGCGGTAAGTTCTTAAAAGATTGGCTAAACATTATACAGGAGAATAAGGTCTAACTTGTGAGTGTTGATTCGGTTACTGCGGGAAATCCGTAAATGTAGCGGAATGGAAAGAATTTATTGGCCGCAAAGTCGGATCGGTTTTTAAGCGGGAATACTGCTGAGCGAACGCAAAATATGCCCTTTTGACATAGGGCAGGATGACGATGTCGTCGCGGTCGTTAATATCGATAATGCTATTCTGGAGGAAGATAAGGCCGGGGTTCAAGAGATTGAACCCCGGCTTGAGGCTAAAACAATCCGGTTATTTTACCGTTATCATCAATGTCGATTCTTTCCGCCGCAGGAACCTTTGGCAAGCCGGGCATCGTCATCATGTCGCCGGCAATCGCGACGATAAAGCCCGCGCCGTTTGCCAGCCGGACATCGCTGATTTCAACGACATGCCCGGAAGGCGCGCCCTTGGCGTTCGGGTTGGTTGTAAACGACATTTGGGTTTTCGCCATGCAAATCGGGAACTTGCCGTAATCCGCATTCCATGCGGCCAGTTGCGCTTTGACTTTAGGATTTGCGGTGACGCTGCCGGCCCCGTATAGCTTGGTAGCGATGGCTTCGATTTTTTCCCAGAGACTCAGGTTTTCGTCGTAGACATAGTTAAACGTGGGTTCACGGTTGTCGACGATGTCGCTGACTGCGTGGGCTAATTCCTCAGCGCCCGCGCCGCCGTTCGCCCAATGCTTGGAAACCACGCATTGGGCGCCCAAGGCTTCGCATTTTTTCTTCAGCAAGGCGATTTCGGCATCGGTATCGAACGTGAAGTGGTTGATGCACACGACGCAAGGCAGGCCGTAATGATGGGTGATGTTGTGCAAGTGACGCTCAAGGTTTTCAAAACCTTGTTCCAGCGCGGCCAGATTCTCCTGGTTTAATTCTTCTTTAACCACGCCGCCATGGAATTTAAGCGCTCTTACCGTAGCCACCAGTACCACGGCAGACGGTTTGAGTCCGGCCATGCGGCATTTGATGTCGATAAACTTTTCAGCGCCCAAGTCGGCCCCGAAACCCGCTTCGGTGACCACATAATCGGCCAGTTTTAGCGCGGTTTTGGTGGCGCTTACAGTGTTGCAGCCGTGGGCGATATTGGCAAACGGCCCGCCGTGAATAATCGCGATATTGTTTTCCAGCGTTTGCACCAGGTTGGGTTTGATCGCGTCTTTTAACAGCGCTGCCATCGAGCCTTGGGCATTCAGGTCGCGGGCGTAAACCGGCGTGACCCGGTCTGACTTATAACCGATCACGATACGGCCCAGACGCTCTTTAAGATCCGCGCGGCTGGTCGCAAGGCATAAAATAGCCATGACTTCGGACGCGACCACGATGTCGTAACCGTCTTCACGCAAGTAGCCGTTGGCCGGGCCGCCCATGCCTACCACGATGTTGCGCAGGGCCCGGTCGTTCATATCGACAACGCGTTTCCATTGGATGCGCCGCGGATCTATGTTCAGATCGTTGCCGTGGTTGATATGGTTGTCGATCAACGCCGACAGCAGGTTATGCGCGACGCCTATCGCGTGAAAATCGCCGGTAAAATGCAGGTTGATGTCTTCCATCGGCACCACTTGCGAGTAACCGCCGCCCGCCGCGCCGCCTTTTACGCCGAAGCACGGGCCTAATGAAGGTTCGCGCAGGCACATCATGGTCTTTTTGCCGATGCGGTTCATCGCATCGCCCAAGCCGACTGTAGTCGTGGTTTTGCCTTCGCCGGCCGGAGTAGGGCTGATCGCGGTGACCAGAATCAGTTTGCCGTCTTCTTTATCGGACAGGCTGTTGACGTATTCCAGCGACATCTTGGCTTTGTAATGGCCATAAGGGTCAAGGTGCTCGGCGTCGATACCGTATTGTTCTTTAACCAAGCCGATGATCGGTTTCATGTTGGCTTGTTGGGCGATTTCTATGTCAGACATGTTTATCCTGAGTTGATGTTTGGTATTTGTTTAAAGATTGATGTGAGAATATTGGGGGTCGGCGGCTAGTTATGACCGAGCAAGCGCCCATCTAATTCGCGGTAGGCAGGAAAAGCTGAGTCGAAACTGAGTAAGCGGGCATCATAAAGCAGTGCGGTCGCTATAATAATTCTATCTTGCGGGTCTTTGTGATGCTCAGGCAAAGCAACTGCCTGGATACCGATTTGAGCCGTTACAGGTAGAATCCGAATATCTGTGCTTTGTTCTAGTTGACTAAACCAGTGCTCAAAGGGCATATTTAAATCGATTCGTCCGTGGCGCACTAACCAAGCCATTTCAAAACACGAAATAGCCGAGACACTCACTTCGTCCGCTTCCTCGATTAACGCAATAATTTCCGGCGACAATTTTCCCGGTATTTGATTAACCCACCAGTGCCAGATATGCGTATCCAGCACAATCATTCAAGTTGTCCCCAGTCTGCTGCCGAAACAGTAGACATTACATCGCCTAACTCCTTTACTTGACCGGCAAATTGCGGGGGAGGTGTACGACGTTTTTTAGCCGGTTTTGGCTCGGCCTCATCAATAGTCATCACTATGATTTCTACCCGTTGGTGGGCAAATGATGCAGGCAGATCGATAACAAGATGCGGCGTGTCCAGAGTTTGGATGGTGCGTTGAATTTGCATGGCTGCTCTCGGAATAAATACAAAATTTTGTGAAGTGATCGCTCTGTAGGTTGGGCATGCTGTTTATGCCCGACATCCCCAGGTTCCAATGTAACGGTTAATTTTTGGTTTGTTCGTCGTCGACTCATCACTAGCCAAAATGTCGGGCAACGAAAAGCAGTTGCCCGACCTACCCATTAACTATAAACCGGAAACCGCGCGCACAGATTGCTGACTTTTTCGCGCACTGCGGCAATTACGCTTTCGTCTTCCATGTTTTCCATCACATCGCACATCATATTGGCGATTTCGATCATTTCCGGCTCCTTGAAGCCGCGTGTAGTCGGAGCTGGCGTGCCGACACGAATGCCGCTGGTCACGAAGGGCGATTGCGGGTCGTTAGGCACGGCGTTTTTGTTGACGGTGATATGCGCTTTGCTCAATGCCGCATCGGCCGCTTTGCCGGTGATGCCTTTGGCAATCAGCGAAACCAGCATTAAATGATCGTCCGTGCCGCCGGAAACCACATCAAATCCGCGTTTCATGAATACTGCGGCCATGGCTTGAGCGTTTTTAATAACTTGTTGCTGATAAACGCGAAACTCCGGTTGCATGGCTTCTTTAAAGGCCACGGCTTTGGCCGCAATCACATGCATTAACGGGCCGCCCTGAATGCCGGGGAAGATGTTGGAGTCGAATTTCTTCTCCAGTTCCGGGTTGCTTTTGCACAAAATCAAGCCGCCGCGTGGGCCGCGCAATGATTTGTGCGTGGTGCTGGTGACCACGTCCGCAATCGGCACGGGGTTGGGGTATAAACCTGCGGCAACCAAACCGGCGACGTGCGCCATGTCGACAAACAGGTAAGCGCCTACTTTATCGGCGATGTCGCGGAATCGTTGCCAGTCCCAGATGCGCGAGTAGGCGGAAAACCCGGCAACCAGCACTTTAGGTTTGTGTTCCAGCGCCAAGGCTTCAACTTGTTCATAATCGATTTCGCCGGTTTCAGGGTGCAGGCCGTATTGGATAGCGTTGTAGATTTTGCCCGAGAAGTTGGGTTTTGCGCCGTGCGTTAAGTGTCCGCCATCGGCGAGGCTTAAGCCCAGAATGGTGTCGCCCGGTTGAATCAAGGCCATGAACACCGCCATGTTGGCTTGCGAGCCGGAATGCGGTTGGACGTTGGCGTAATCGGCACCGAACAATTCCTTGGCGCGGTCGATGGCTAATTGTTCGGCTTTATCGACGAATTCACAGCCGCCGTAGTAACGTTTGCCGGGGTAGCCCTCGGCGTATTTGTTGGTCAGCTGCGAGCCTTGCGCTTCCATAACCCGTGGGCTGCAATAGTTTTCAGAGGCGATCAGTTCGATATGATCTTCCTGGCGTTGACGTTCTTCTTCGATGGCCTGGAATAATTCGTCATCGAAGCCTTTGATGGTCATTGATTTTTTAAACATGGTGTTCTCCTGAATTAATATTTTTTGTTTAGGGTGCAGGCTGGATCAGCAATATTTGCAGATCGGCGACATTGGTGCCTGTCGCGCCGGTATTCACTAAGTCGTCAGACGTTTTTAAAGCGGTGTACGAATCGTTATTCTCAAGTAGTTCTGTCGGATTTAGGCCTGCTTGAGTCATG
>Ga0207975_100239_pt1 | contig 36047 bp, 27 predicted proteins | sample LakWasMe91_HOW11_2_FD_183913 | JGI IMG/M metagenome (GOLD analysis project Ga0207975, IMG submission 183913) | Freshwater sediment methanotrophic microbial communities from Lake Washington under simulated oxygen tension - Sediment Metagenome... | ecosystem: Environmental > Aquatic > Freshwater >...
TCAATGACCAACCTACAAATTTTCCAGCTCCATCAAAAATTACTGGATATAGATTAATGAATACAGAAAACAATTTTGTTCTTCCTGCAGCTGATATGACTATTGGAGCTCAATTGTTTGATGGTGTGAGAGTAAATCTTGATATTTATTTAGCTTCAAGACACCACAATGACACTTATGCAAGAGGTGGATATTTACAAATTGACAAGTTAGACTTCATCAAAAAAGACTTCTTGGCCGATATCATGAAATACGCTACAATTAAAATCGGACAAATGGAGAACAACTTTGGTGATGCCCACTTCAAAAGTTCTGACAACGGTGCTACCCTTAGAAATGCATTTGTTGGAAATAACATCATGAACGCTTTCACTACTGAGATGGGAATTGAAGTTTACTACAACAGAAATGGATTGGTAAGTATGTTGGGGGCTACAAATGGAAATTTAAATCAAGGTACTCAAGAAGTAATTTATCCAACGCTTTCTCCTGCAACTCCAGATGCTAATACAGCTGTAAGCCCTACGATCTTGGCTAAACTTGGATATGACAAACAATTGAACAAAGATTTGAGAGTAAGAATTACAGGTTCACTATACCATAATTCAAACTTAGGTAACTCAAACTTATATGCTTCTTCTAGATCAGGATTTGGTTTCTGGGGTGTATTAAACAATAGTGCTTATAAAAACAACGGTGTTGATGTTCCTACTAATTATAATTCAAATTCTACACCAGAGGCAACATACAACCCTAACTTCAAAAACTGGGCAACTTCATACATGTTCAACCCATTTGTAAAATACAAAGGTCTTGAATTCTTCGGAACTATTGAATTAGCTTCAGGAGGTGATAAAGCAGGTGTCGATGACAAACGTACTGCTAACCAATTTGCTGGAGACGTTGTTTACAGATTCGGTAAAAAAGAACAATTCTATTTAGCTGGAAAATACAACACTGTATCTGGAAAACAATCTAATGCTGATGCTGAAAAAGTTACTGTAGACAGATTTGAATCAAGTATTGGTTGGTTCATGACTAAAAACATTGTTGCGAAATTAGATTATGTTAGTCAAAACTATAAAAATTATACACAATTTGTTGGAGGGCCAACTTCTAATGCGAATAACTTTTATGGTGGTAAATTCAACGGTCTAGTATTTGAAGCAGCAATTTCATTCTAAAAAAAAAAATGTTGCAAAAAACAACAATACTAGTTATGGGTTTAGCACTTTCCTTATTAATGGGAAGCGCTAAGCCCATTTCAACAGTAATTGATCCCAACACTGTCATTATTGACAGGCTAGATATCGAAATACTTGGAAATTCCACAGTAGGGAAATACAATTGTGGAAACTCATTTTCTTTCAGGGATACCATTTTCTTTAACTCAAATACTAAAAACAGCTTAAAGTCGGAAATTTCAATGAACAATTTTGAGTGTGGAAACAGAATTATGAACAAAGACCTTAAAACAACTGTTAAGGCAACAAAATTCCCTAAAAGTACCGTAACTATTACCAACATAAAACCATTTGGAACCAATTACAAATGCAGTTTGAATTTTAAAATAACAGACAAAACCCTTTCCTATCAAAATCTAGTCCTAAAAAACACCAAAGAAACATTAGACGGAACCGTAGCGGTAAAATTCTCAGACATTGCCCTTGAACCACCTACAAAAATGGGAGGTATCATAAAAGTAAAAGATGAGTTTGTAATTCATTTTGTTCTTTTTAAATCATAATCTCTTTTCACACTCACATACACTATTCCTAATTTCTCAATTAGGATTTTTTATTTTTAACGCACCGCTTTCATGTCATATAAAATCAAATAGTATTTCTTTTTATAAATGTTAAATGAATAACTTTGTGGCAAATTTCAACAACTCACAAAATGCATTTCATTTCCCAGGAATTAGAAGATTATATCGAGCAACATTCTGAAAAAGAACCAGAATTACTGGCTGCTCTTAACAAGGAAACATACCAAAAAATATTGTTGCCAAGAATGCTAAGCGGTCATTTCCAAGGACGCGTTTTAAGTATGTTATCCAAATTGGTTCGTCCTGTAAATATTCTTGAAATTGGGACTTACACAGGCTATTCTGCTTTGTGTTTATGCGAAGGAATGCAGGAAAATGGACAATTACACACGATTGATATCAAAGAAGAATTGGTTGATTTCCAACGCAAGCATTTTGACAAATCTCCTTGGGGAAATCAAATTGTACAACATTTGGGAGAAGCCGTTGCTATTATTCCAACTTTACAACTGAAATTTGATTTGGTTTTCATTGATGCAGACAAAGAAAACTACCTGAACTATTTTGAAATAATTCTGCCAAAAATGAACAAAGGCGGTATCATTTTATCCGATAATGTTTTGTGGAGTGGTAAAGTTTTGGAACCGATACATCCAAATGACATTAGTACCAAAGTACTGGTTGAATACAATCAATTATTGAAAGAGGATCCAAGAGTAGAAACGGTTTTATTGCCTATAAGAGATGGATTGACAGTAAGTAGAGTACTTTAAAGATTGCAGATTTTAGATTAACAATTTCTGATTTACCAAAAAATCGTCAAATTACTAAAAAACATACGTAGTTTTTTTACTCTTCTTTTAAAACCTTAAATCTCCTAAGCGCCCATTGATAGACTTTATACATCAAATAGCCAGTTATTAACCCACACAAATATCCCGAAAGAATATCTAATGGGTAATGCAGCCCTAAATAAATTCGGCTGTAGGCAAAAATTAAAGGCCAGAGAAACAAGAATCCAAAATATTTGAATTGTTTCTTGAATAGTAGATATAAAAAAGTGGATACAGCCATTGTATTAGCAGCGTGACCCGAGAAGAAACTAAACGAATTACGAACCTGTACAACTCTTATAATTGATTTGATTTCCGGATTATTACATGGTCGCTCTCTTTGCACCATATATTTGAAAAGATTAGTGATTTGGTCAGTAGCCAAAACTAAAACAGCTACAAAAAGCAATAAGTAGCCCGTTTGCTTTACACCTATTTTTTTATAAATAAGATAAAGTAACAGTAAAAAAAAGGGAATCCAATTAACTTGTTTGGTTATGATAAGCCAAAGACCATCATAGGTTTCAGAACCTAAACCATTAAGATAAATAAATAATTGGGTATCTAGGGAAAGTAATTTTTCAAGCATTACATCTGACGTTTTATTGGCCCTGCAAGATCATCTAAAACACTCGTCCCATCAGGATTTTTTGTACCACTAACAACACTTTCAGCAGTTTTATTAACTTCGTTATTGAAACTTTCTGTAATACTATTTAATGAATTGGAAGTATCTCCTAAAAGATTTGACTTAACCTTATTGATTTCAGAATTGATTCCGCCAGTCAAATCATCCAAGGATTTTTGATCAAAACCATTAGCTTCAGCTCCTTTTTGAATTTCACTTTTGATATCGTTGGTTGCGTTTTTAAGTTGCGCCATTGCTTTCCCCATGGTTCTAGCAATTTCAGGCACTTTATCAGACCCAAAAAGCATCAACACGATGAACATAATAAAAACCAATTCACCTCCTCCTATTCCAAACATAATTTTTCAGTTTATTTAATGGACAAAGATATTAAAATTTAAAACTTTGTTTTTTAAAATTGTCTTAAAAAAAGATGCTAAGTCATTAAGGTTTCAAAGCTTATTCCGCTTAAAAAATCTTAGTGACTCAGCATCTTAGTATCTTCGTTACTTCTAAACTAATCGAATTTAGATTTTGTTTCTCCTTTTGGCCATGAATTATTGGTTACATCAATATCAGCAGTCTCTAGTTTTGGATCAATTTGAATCTGCTTAATAGCCTTTGTGGTAGCATATACTTTCTTGGCTATTTCATTATTTTGTCTCCAAATTTGCGCCGGATATTTATAATTATCAACTGTACCGTCTTCATAGGTAATTTGGACGATAATTGGCATTGGCATCCCACCAGGCTTATTGAATTCTACTTCGTAAAAGTATTTCGGATTTTTCAAATTCAGTTTGTCTTCTGGAGTCACATTTTGGGCAACATAATCTGATAATAATTTTACATCCTCTATTTGCAACGGTTTCTTTGAATCCTGATTTAATTCTGAATTATCCCCAGCGATTAAATATACAAACGGCCCTTTTTCAGTTCCAAAACGTTTTTTATTGATTTTAGAGTCTTTCAATGCTAAAGTTGGAGTTTCTGAAACGTAATATTGCTTTACATCATTAACACCAATATCCACGAAGTCAGTAGAATAAAACCACCCTCTAAAAAACCAGTCCAAATCTACTGCAGAAGCATCTTCCATTGTTCTAAAAAAATCTTCCGGAGTTGGATGCTTGAACTTCCATCTATTTGCATACATTTTGAACGCATAATCAAACAATTCACGTCCCATAATAGTTTCTCTCAGTATATTAAGTCCAGTTGCAGGTTTACCATAAGCGTTATTACCAAACTGAATAATATTTTCGGAATTAGACATTATCGGTTCCAAAAATTTTTGATCCCCGCTCATATAAGGAACAATATTCTTAGCGGGTCCACGTCTGGAAGGGAAATTCGGGTTTAACTCCTGTTCGGCCATATATTCCATAAATGAATTCAAACCTTCGTCCATCCATGTCCATTGACGCTCATCAGAATTTACAATCATAGGGAAAAAGTTATGCCCAACTTCGTGAATTATCACCCCTGTCATTCCGTTTTTAACTTGCTCGCTCACAAATCCATTCTCATCTGGGCGTCCGTAATTCCAGCAAATCATAGGATATTCCATACCTTGATCTTCAGCCGAAACAGAAACAGCTTTTGGATAAGGATAATCAAAAGTATGTGAAGAATAACTTTTTAACGTATGTGCAACTATCTTTGTCGATGATTCTCCCCAAAGCGGATTGGCTTCTTTTGGATAAACAGATTCAGCCATAACTACTCTATCTCCCATTTGTACTGCCATCGCATCATAAATGAATTTCCTTGAAGTAGCTATTCCAAAATCCCTAACGTTTTTGGCACTGAATTTCCATGTTTTCTTTTTATCCGAAAATCCTTTTTCGGCGGCTTCAGCTTCAGCTTGTGTTACGATAACCACAGGCTTGTCGAATGATTTTTGAGCCAATTGGTATCTTTTTACCTGTTCAGGTGTAAAAACTTCGCTTCTGTTCATTAATTCACCTGTCGCGTCAATTACATGATCCGCTGGCACTGTAATATTTACATCAAAATTCCCAAACGGTAAAGCAAATTCACCTCCACCCCAAAACTGCATGTTTTGCCATCCTTCAACATCATTATAGACAGCCATTCTTGGATAAAATTGAGCTATAACATATAATCGGTTTCCATCTTTAGGAAAAGATTCATAACCTGAACGCCCATTAATGGTTTCCTTTTGATAATTATTGATATTGTACCACCATTTTATCGAGAAAGTCATACTTGTTCCCGGTTTCATTGGAGTGGCCAAATTAATACGCATCATAGTTTGATTGATTGCATACGACATCGGATTGCCTTTAGCATCTTTTACATATTCAATATTAAAACCACGATCTAAATCTTGTTTTAAATATTCATTAGTAAATTTTTCCGGAGTTAAAACAGGAACTATCTTCTTGCTCTCGGCCAATGGTGTTTGAGAATTTTTAGCACCTTGGTTTTGATCCAATTGTATCCACAGATATTCTAAATTATCAGGCGAATTGTTGTAGTAAGTAATCGCTTCGGAACCGCTTAATTTAGCAATTTTATCATCCAGTTCTACATCAATTTTATAGTCAGCTTGTTGCTGATAATAAGCCGGACCTGGCGCCCCTGCTGCTGTACGAAACATGTTTGGCGTTGCCAATAAATCATACATCTGACTAAATTTATTGGTATCATATTTACCGGATTGTTTCGCAGTTGGTGTTACTGCTTTTTCCTGTGCCAATAAGATTGTTGGAAGAATAAATAATAGTGATAGTTTTTTCATAAACCCGAATTGAAATAATTTCAGGCGGTGAAAATAACAATTTTAAACAGAATTGTTGTTTTTTGTCAATATTTTAACACTTGTTTGATAGAAGTCTCTGTAAAAAGAAAACTTTTCTTAGTACCAAATGCCGTTACATGAACTATATTTTGCTGTTCGGGAAAACCATCGATCAAGACCGAATTATAAATTTCGAGTGAACTTATTTTTGAAATATCTTTTAAATTTAAATAACAAATCAATACGTCACCATCCATTTCTTTACTGAGGAAATTCATTGTTTTGTATTGTCCGTTTACTTTTAAGACAAACTTTTCTAAAAGGTATTTTTTAAACAACTCTACTGATTCGGGAGTTTCTTTATCAGTTCCTAAAAAAAACTTTTTGCTGTATTTTTTTTCCAAAGTTTTATTGAGATCATCAACAAATATGCGGGAAGTAACCTGAAGCATTTTTTTTTCGGAAGCATAGTTAATTTGGAAAATACCCATATAAAATTTATGCACGCCAAAACTGCTTATTGAAAACGCAAAAAACAATAAAAGGGTAACTACTAATCCTTTTTTCATATATGCAAAAGTTATTTGCCATAGGCCATACATGGTATGCTTTGCCAATTCGCTACCATTCGGGTCGCCTTTTATTTATTGGTATTTGTTTGCAACAAACCTGTTGGTTAATGGCGATTTCATTTTTCAAAAGTAGTAATATTTCTGAACTCCGTATTTTTTGTAATCAAAAAATCCATGATTTCAAATTCCTGACTTGTGGTATTGACAAATGTTTTTGATTTTGGATCGTTTTCACAAAACATCAAAAACAATCCAACTTGATCATCTTTCAATTTTAGTTGATCTGTAAAAAAGGAATAACTGATACGATTCATTGCAACAGTTGTAAATCCAACATCCGAAACTAAATCAGCTTTTTCAGGATTATTTTTAAACAAATTTTTAAAAATCTTTTTATAAACACGGATAACGTCCATGGCATTCGGATCGCCTGTACCTGTCGGCATCATTAAAATATTGTCTGGTGAAGCTTGATTATCATCAAAATATTGGGTGTCAACAATTTTTTGGGTGTTTCCAAAATCAGCATGTGGCCCATGTTTGGCATAAACAAGAACTGTCAATAATTGTTTGGCTACTGCATCTAATTTTACTCTAAAAAAAGAAGAATTTAGATCCGTTTGAGAGATTACTATTCTTTTGCTTTTAAAACCTAAACTGGAAAAAACCAAGGTATCTTTTACCTTAGCCATAATACTGAAATAGCCTTTGTTACTAATAATGACACCCGATTTTGCATTCAAATTAAACACCAAACCGCTTTCTATAGCAACCGAATCGTTTACCACCATTCCCTGCAAAGGTTTACGTGTCAAAATCTGACTAAAGCCAAGCTGGCAACTTAAAAACAAAATCAATATTCCTACCAGTGTTTTCATTTAAAATTAAATAAAGATTAGCAACCTCAAAAGCATTTTTAGTACCCAAATGATACTTTTACAACTATTAAAATTACAAATTTATTTTAATCCCACTGATATACACTTCTGTTATTTTTACTATAATTTTAGTCAAAGCAACTGCTTAACAAAGCAAAAGACAATCAATCAACACTTTCCAATCCTTTCACAGTAAAATCAAAACCAGATTTATTCACTTAATCTGTTCTGATTATATGCTATTGCTAAATTTGTCATCAAAAACATGGTTTTAGTTCTATTCTTTAAATTCAAAGATTCAACAAATTCAGAGTTTTCTACACAATAATACTGAAACCCTTTGATATATTCTTCGGGTATTTTCAACCTTTCGGTATAATATTTATTTCCAAAAAGATAGTCAAGTTTTTTTAGCATCGTCTCTTTCTTTTCGATCTCAACATTCATTTTTAGAAAACTCTTTTCACCTGACAAATAACCATAAAGCCCTTGAATCCCTCCAGAATTATCATACAATTTTCTTTGTTGCGGCGTGAGTCTAACCATTCCCTTCGGAATTATTCCTAAACTTTCAGCCGTTATATTTGCATACTTATTTATAATTACCTCATCCAATTCTATTGCCTTAGGATTCATATTTACCTCCATGGTTCCTGAACTGTATTCGAACATATAAACATATTTTCGAAGGTACTTATAGTCAATCCCTGAAAAGTTTAAAATATCTCCATCTTTTGCCTGAATAGAAAAACAGCCATCAACATCAGTAACTGCTATCATTTTATTGGAGCAATTAACAATGCTTATCCCCTCCAACTTAATACCGTTAGACGCAACAATTCCTGTTATCATTTTCTCTACATTGGTTTGAGCAATCAATAATTGATTTTGCCCCAACAAAACAAGCAGTACTATTAAACTATTCTTCACAATTCAAAATATTTTGGACTAACGTTTCTCTGAATTACTTTCTCTGTATTTATTAAAAGTGGAGGCTAAACCCACGATTAAAAACATACTCATTGTTTTATTTTTTTCATTCAAAGACCTAGCAAAATCTTGGTCTTCGACACAATAATATTGAAATCCCTTGATGTAATCTCCAGGTATTTTCAGGGTTTCCATGTAATATCTATCTTCAAACAAACCATCGAGTTTAGCTATCAAAAACTCTTTTTTCTCAATACTTAACTCTTTTTTGAGCATTTTGGTCCTGCCGTTTATAGCATTCAAAATAGGATCAATAGGCAACGCCCCGCCCAAAATCCCCAATAACTGAATCGGTTTAAAATCGCCTGCTGTTTGCAATCTTCGCTCTGCCGGAGTTAACTTAACTTGATTACGAGGAATTATTCCAAGATTTTCGGCACTTATTTCCGGATGTTCATTAATAATCACTTCCTTCAATTCGATACTTTTGGGTGTCAAATCGACTGCTATAATTCCCAACTTGAATTCCTGAATCTTAATGTATTTCCGTAAATCCTCATAATTCACTGATGAGAAATTCAATATATCACCTTCTTTTGCAAGAATTGTAAAAGCACCATTAGAATCGGACACAACCATTACTTTGGTAGAAGCATTTGTAATATTGATTCCTTCTACCGGAATTCCATCTGAACTCACCTGCCCTTTTAACCATTTTTCAATACCCGACTGAGCAACGATTAGCTGTGTCAAAAAAAAGGCAATAAATAAAAAAGTAAAATTCTTCTTCACACGCAATTTGGGAGTTGATTATTATTCTTTTAAATTATCCATCAGAAATATTTCTCTTTGACTACTAACCAATAAGTTCTTTAAGAGAAAAACTTCATCTCAACCTCATTTATAAAATGTAAAAGTATCCCAAAGCCATCCAAATTAATTATTAACTAGTTGGTAAAAGTTTGTTAATTAAAATCTTTAGCCAACACATTAAAAAACAATCATTTTATACCTTTATGCCAAATTTTACTCAAAACAAAAACAAAAAAAATGAAAAACTGTATCATAGCCAGTACTTCGACCTTACACGAAGGAGAATACTTGGAATACTTACTACCTGAATTACAATTACATTTCAAAGATTGCAAAACGATTCTGTTTATTCCATTTGCCAGACCAAGCGGAATATCACATGATGAGTACACTTCCAAAGTTGCTACGGCTTTCGCAAAAATAAACATAGCTGTAAAAGGCTTGCACGAATTTAAAAATCCAAAAGAAGCTGTTCAAAAAGCCGAAGGCATTTTCACAGGCGGAGGAAACACTTTTCTATTGGTTACTCAATTGTATAAAAACGACCTGATGACCATTCTTGCCGATACTGTTAAAAACGGCATTCCTTATCTTGGAACCAGTGCGGGAAGTAATATTTGCGGACTGACCATGCAAACGACGAACGATATGCCAATCATTTACCCACCAAGTTTTCAAACTTTGGGATTGATACCGTTTAATTTGAATCCGCATTATTTGGATCCAGATTTACAATCCAAACACATGGGAGAAACCAGAGAAACGAGAATCAAAGAGTTCCATGCTTTTAATACATTGCCGGTTTTGGGATTACGCGAAGGAAGTTGGTTAGATGTAAAAGGAAACAAAATTACTTTAAAAGGAAACTTACAGGCGCGTCTTTTTAGACAAAACCAATCACCTGAAGAACTGGAGAGCGGAGCAGATTTGAGTTTTTTAAACTAGTCGAAAACAAAAAAATACCGTTTTTTTTTATGATTTGACTATTTTAGAATAGCTAACGTAAACGAAATATTTCTATTCCAAAAAGTAAAAAACCTGCCCAGGCTCAAGAAAGGAATTTTTCCAAATCACTGCTAAATTCGGATTCCTGAATTTTCAAATTGAGCATGAGCATTGTCATATATTGGATTACTCTAATTAAATACATTTGTCACAAATACATAGTTTATGGGAAAACATGTCACTGCCGAAGAGGCTGTCAAAAGAATAAAATCAGGTAATCGAGTTTATCTCCAAGCCGCCGCAGCAACACCAACAATTCTGGCCAATGCACTGACCGAAAGAGCTCCGGAACTAAAAAATGTGGAAATATGTCATTTGCACACCGAAGGCGAAGCCCGATATGCAAATCCTGAGCTTGCCGAAAGTTTCCATGTGAATTCATTTTTTATTGGCGGAAATGTTCGACATACTTTAAAAGCTGGGAACGGTTCCTACACTCCTGTGTTTTTGAGCGAATTACCGCGCTTGTTCCGAAGAAATGTTTTACCAATCGATGTCGCTTTTATACATGTATCACCACCAGACAGCCACGGATATTGTTCTCTAGGAGTTTCGGTAGAAGCTTCGGTTGCAGCGATTGAAAATGCAAAAATTGTAATTGCACAAGTAAACCCTCAAATGCCCCGAACTTTTGGTGACGGAATTCTGCATGTTTCAGAAATAAATTATTTGGTAGATGTAGATATGCCTATTTATTCCCACGAAGTAGAACCTTTTACAACCGAGGAAGATAAAATAGGGCATTATATCGCCTCTTTGATTGAGGACAAAAGTACGCTGCAAATGGGGATTGGCTCAATTCCGAATGCCGCTTTGAGCAAATTAGGAAATCACAAAGACTTAGGATTGCATACCGAAATGTTTTCGGATGGCGTTATTGACCTGATTGAAAGCAATGTAATAAATTGTAATTATAAAGGTTCATTAAGAGGAAGAGTGCTGTCCACTTTTGTGCTAGGTTCTAAGCGTTTGTATGATTTTGTAAGCGACAATCCATTTATTGAATTACGGGAATCTTCAACAGTGAATGACACTGCCAGAATCCGTAAAAACCCAAAAATGATAGCTATTAATTCGGCAATAGAAGTCGATCTAACCGGACAAGTTTGTGCCGATTCTATAGGCCCAAGAATGTATTCGGGAGTTGGAGGGCAAATGGATTTTATTCGTGGCGCCTCTTTAAGTGATGGAGGAAAAGCGATTATTGCTTTGCCATCAACCACAAAAAACGGGGTAAGCAGGATTGTTCCATTTTTGAAACAAGGTGCTGGAGTGGTAACCACCAGAGGTCATATCCATTATGTCATCACCGAAAACGGAATTGCCGATTTATACGGTAAAACATTAAAACAACGTGCCGCCGAAATGGTCAGAATTGCCCATCCCGATCATCAGGAAAGTATCGAACGGGAGTATTTTTATTTATTGGATAAAATGTAAAGAAAATGGGTGCGAAAAATTAATTTCACACCCATTTTTATTTATTTCAAAAGTACCTATCGGCGTCTTTTTATAGCAAGGAATGACTAGTCATTGCAGCTGGTTGCTCGATTCCCATCAAAGCAAGAATTGTTGGAGCTATATCTCCTAAAACACCATTGTTGATGTTTTTCAATTCTTTATCTACCAAAATAATTGGCACTGGGTTAGTAGTGTGAGCCGTATTTGGAGTTCCGTCAGGATTAATCATCGTCTCACAATTACCGTGGTCAGCGATGATAATTGTTGTATAATCATTAGCCAGAGCCGCCTCAACAACTTCTTTTACACAAACATCAACAGCTTCACAAGCTTTAATTGCAGCCTCCATAACTCCTGTATGTCCAACCATATCTCCATTGGCAAAGTTCAAACAAACGAAATCAACTTCACCTTTGTTTAATTCTGGTACCAAAGCGTCTTTTAATTCATAAGCACTCATTTCTGGCTGCAAATCGTAAGTAGCAACTTTTGGAGAATTTCTCAAAATTCTGGTTTCACCCTCAAATGGAGTTTCACGACCTCCAGAGAAGAAAAATGTTACGTGTGGATATTTTTCTGTTTCGGCGATACGAATTTGTTTTTTATTGGCTTTTTCCAAAACTTCACCCAATGTTTCAGTGATGTTATCTTTGTTATAAACCACTTTTACATTTTCGTAAGTTTCATCATAGTTTGTAAGCGTCACATAGTACAACTGTAATTTGTGCATGTTTTGCTCGTGGAAGTCTTTTTGCGAAAGCGCTTCAGTCAATTCACGACCTCTGTCAGTTCTAAAGTTGAAGAAAATAACAACGTCATCCTCTTTAATTGTTGCAACAGGCTGGTTATTTCCATCAACCATAATAATTGGTTGGATAAACTCATCGGTTACATCTTTTTTGTAGCTTTCTTTAATACTTGCCTCGGCATCTGTTGAATAGATTCCTTCTCCATTAACCACTGCATCATAGGCCAATTTTACTCTTTCCCAACGTTTATCTCTGTCCATTGCATAGTAACGACCTGTTATCGATGCTAATTTCACAGTAGTAGGGTAAATATAGTTTTCTAAATCCTGAACGTATTTTTTCCCTGATTTAGGATCTACGTCACGACCATCCGTAAAAGCATGTACAAATACATTTTGTAATCCGTACTCTTGAGTGGCATCGATTAATCCTCTTAAGTGAGAAGTGTGTGAGTGAACACCTCCATCTGAAAGTAAACCTAAAAAGTGTACTTTTTTATTGTTTTGTTTGGCATATTCAAAAGCTTCAATTAATACTGGCTCTTTTGCCAATGTTTTGTGTTCAACGGCAAGATTGATTTTGGCCAAATCTTGATAAACAATTCTTCCAGCTCCAAGGTTCATGTGCCCCACTTCGCTGTTTCCCATTTGTCCTTCCGGAAGACCAACATTTAATCCGTCTGTACGAAGTTGTGCATTCGGATACTTTGTATAAAGACTATTTATAAACGGAACATTTGCATTATCAATTGCAGAAACTTTCGGGTCAGGTGATTTTCCCCAACCGTCTAAAATCATTAAAATTACTTTTTTGTTCATGATATGAAATTTTTTGCAAAGATAAAGCTTTCCCAAAAAATATAAGTTCGTCAAAACTACTATTGTACATAAAAAAGCGAAGTACAACAAATACCTAAAATTGTGTTGTAAAAAGCCTTTTTTTGTAAAAAAAACGCAAAAAAAATCCTCAAAAAACCAGTATAAAAATCGAGAATTTTGAAGAGAATTTTATCCTGTAAAAATACTTTTGCGTATAAAACGTTTTCGTAATTATTAACTAAAAAATATTTTTAACTCGATTATAATCGATGAAATACTTCACGCTTATGGACACAACATGACTTAAATCTTCGTTATTAAGCAAACTGGTATAATTATTCCCAAAATCCTTATTGATCAAATTATCATATTTTGCAGCATTGCTTCGGTACAAAATAGTCATTTGACTTCCTGGGGCAAACCACCAATTATAAGACACATCCAAATTCCAGGTAATCAGATTTTGATTTTTGTTCTCGGTATAACTATCATAAGAACTCAACCTACCATTGTTTTCAAGTTCATAAAAGTTTTTATTCTCGGTATATGACCAATAATAACGGGCAGAAAGATTAAAATTCATTTTACTGTTCAGTGAATATTTTCCATTGAGCGTATTGGTATAATTAATCACATCACGATTAGCATAAATTATCATGTCCGGAGGCAAAGTATCATTATTAGAGCTATTGTCAACATAACCTTTGTTATTGTTTTGGCGGAAAAAATTAAATTCATAGTTTACTGCCAAATGATCGCTAAAACGGTATCTCGGACTCAAATAAAATCCATACGAATCCCTGCCCGGTTCATTTAAATATGCAAAAGATGGATTAAAATCGAAAGCAAATTTTTTGTTATAATTTGTAGATATCGAAAACCAACCTCCAAAACGAGTAGGATCAATACTGTAACGCCCTTCAGATCTGGGTTCGTAATAATTGTAAGTTTCAACAGGACGATACTGCAACCCAAAACCGACATAGTGATTCTTCTTTGAAGTGGTATTCACATTCCAATTAATCTGATCTGATTGCAACTTTCCAGTTTCCTTTTGAAATTGGGTATAAGCATTGACATTGGTATTGAAAGAATTGAATCTTTTGGTTGGGTTAAGAATACGATAACTGGTATTCCCATAAAAACTATAATAATTGGTTTCAAAATTGATTCCCAAATCGTTGTTATCAAAATCCTTAGTAACCAAATTACTTTCAACATAATAACGATATTTGCCGCTTGTTTTAGAAAAACTCAATAAGGAATTGATCCCTTTTTTCTTATCTTCAATATCGTTGACATAACTGTATTTAAAATTTCCGGCTAAGTTATAAGTGTTTTTGGCCGTGTTTAAATCCCATACCAATCCTGTCACATTTCCATCTCTAAAAGATCCTTCTCGGGTAACATTTGTATTGATTAAGGTTGCCGAAGAATTTTTATGAAAACGCTGATCAAAAACCAAGACATTGTAATTGGTCAATGGCTCTACCAAAACACGTCGGGTTTCCTGAGTGATTGTGTCCTTAATAACGGCATATGTCTTTTGGGTAACCGCATTAAGATATCCAATTCCCAATCCGCTTTTTGTTCTTCCTGAAATTTTTGTAGCATTATAAAGATCTACAGTTGATGGACTTTCTATTACTTCTTCATTAGTTTTTGTCTCAGGACTAGAGGAAGGTGAACCACCTATTCTTCGGGAATAAAAAAGATTTCCTTTGCTGAATAAATCTGTTCCTTCAGTAAAAAAAGCACGGTTTTCATTAAATTGCTGTTCGAACGGACTCAAATTGAGTATTCGATCATCGTATTTGGTTTGTCCAAAATCCGGAATTAGCATCGCGTCAAGTGTGAAAGCATCATTTATTCCATATTTAATATCCAAACCGCCTTTTAATTCACAATAGGTTTTTTGGTCAGCGTTAGCATACGTATAAAAAGAAGCATATGGCAAAAAGAAAAGTCTCGTAGGTGTTTTTATATTTTCAATTCCCTCAACTGTTCCATTTTGTTGGGTAAATGTTCCAATTTTGTTATCGATTAAATTCCATGAATATTTTTGGCGATCCCTGCTTATTTCCCTGAAAAAGTTAACACCCCATTTTTGTTTGCTTTCGCTCGAAAATCGTAGTGCAGCATAAGGAATCCTCATTTCGACAACCCATCCAAAATCCGTAATAACCGCCTTACTGTCCCAAACAGCATCCCAGGAATAATCTTCTCCATTGTTATCTGTCGCCAAACAATCGGCTTGACCGTCACCGGCATTTACAAAAAATTCAAAATTTTGCTGTCCATCATTATAACCATTAATGAACACGCCAAAAAAATCGGAAGCACCAAAATCATCTCTTTTGGTTAATTCACGTAGAATTTTATTTGGTTCATCGTCATACATCAAAGCACCAACATAAATCGCTTCGTTATCAAACAAAACCCTAACCTCCGTTCTTTTGTTATGAGGAATTGCTTTACCGTTGTCTGGTTGAAACATAACAAAATCATTAGCAACAGGAACAGATTGCCAGGTTGCTTCATCCAGTTTCCCATCTAAAGTTATTTTTTCAGTAGTAAATTTTGTTTGCAAAGATTTCTTCTGGCTGTATATCAAAGTTGAGAATAAAAGAAAACAAAAGAAGAAATACTTTTTCATGAAATAGGGTAATTTTAGTCACTTAAAAAATAGTAAACCAAATTCTAATCGGGTTCTAAAATTTGAATTTAATATTTTGTGCTAGAATAGACTGTAGATTACCACTAATGTTACACTTTTGTAAAAAAAAGATTAGAATTTGTTTTTAACAACATTGTAATCAATATAATAACGAAGACTTAAAGAAATAATATTGATCAAATTGCTATTGAAAACATTTTTCAAGTTATTTGAAAGATCCTTCTCAATTTGATTAGTTTCTTCCAAAGCATAATTACGATACAAAACAATCATTTCGCTACCAGGAGCAAGCCACCATGAATACGATAAATCTAAGTTCCAGGAATTGAAGTTTCTGTTTTTATTAAGATTATAGCTTGGATTTGGAGTTAGATAGCCATCATCCTGCAACGTAAAAAACTCATGATTATCAGCATAAGACCAATAATAACGAACATCAAGATTTAGAGACATTCTATTGGTAATAGCAAATTTACCAGTAAGTGTATTCTGGAGAATTTCTCTATTTCTTTCGGCAAAAACAATGCCTGAATCATCATTGTCTATGCGTCCTCGATCATTTCTCTTATCTGTATAATCTAAAGCATACTCCAATGAAAATTGATTATTGAAACGATATTTCGGATTAATATAAATTCCATAAGTATCTCTGTCATCTTCATCAAATTTCGCAAATGATACTGTCGCATCAACTGTAAAAGCGTGATTCCTGTTTAACTCAAACCCAAAATAAGAAGATACTCTTTTTGGAACATAAACATAACGTCCATATACCCTTGGCTCGTAAAAATCGAAAGTCGGTTTTGGAGTATAAAGCAACGAAAATTCATAATAGGTATTTTTTAAAGAAGAAGCTCCTATAGTTACCTTTAAATAATCGTCCTGAACTTTTCCTGTTGTATTTTGGATTTCCAAACTAGCTTCCTGAACCACTTTAAAAGTATTGAAAACAGAGGTAGGATTCAAGATTCTATAACTCGCATTTCCATAAGCATTATGATAGTTTGTATAATAAATCAGTCCTAAATCATTAACATCATAATTTTCAGAAATGTATTTTCCCGAAACTTCATATCGAATTTTTCCGCTTGTCTTTTCAAAATTCAGAGCTGTTTTATAACCGTCATAATCATCAATCGTATTTACCGAACTGTATTTAAAATCCCCGTTCAGACTGTAACTGTTTTTCTTTGTATTCAAATCGAATAAAAGCCCGGCAACATTAGCATCCCTAAAACTACCATTTCGAATAGTATTGGTATTAATAAAAGTAACCGATGAATTTTGATTGAACCGCTGATCCAAAACAACAATATTATAGTTAGCAAGTGGCTCTATGACTTCTTTTCTGGTAGCCATAGCTACGGTATCCTTTATGGTTGCGTATGTTTTTTCGGTAAGGGCATTCAAAAAACCTATTCCCAAACCTTTTTTAGTGCGTCCTGATATTTTAATTGCGTTAAGCAAATCAACAGTACTTGGATAGTCGGTAATTTTTTCATTTTCCTTCAGTTCTGGCTCAGAACTTGGATAGCCGCCTATCCTTCTGGAATAAAACAAATTCCCTTTAGAAAACAGCTCTGTTCCTTCTGTAAAAAAAGGTCGGTTTTCATTCAATTGTTGTTCGAAAGGTTCTAGATTCAAAATAGCATTATCAAATTTGGTTTGACCAAAATCAGGAACCAAAATAGCATCCAGAGTAAATGCATCACTGATTCCGTATTTGATATCAACTCCTCCCTTGAATGTTTTATCCGATTGAAATTTGTCTTTTTGATAATAAACTGACGCATAAGGAATAAAGAATAATCGGGTTGGGGTCTTGATATTTTCAATTCCTTCCAACAATCCGTTTTGAGTCAATTCGGCACCAATCTTAGTATCAATCCGATTCCAGGAATACACTTGCACATCCCTTTGTATATTCCTAAGGAAGTTGATACCCCAAGTTTGTTTATTTGAATTTGGAAAACGTATAGCAGCATAAGGAATTTTCATTTCTACAACCCACCCTTTATCCGTTATCACAACCTTGCTGTCCCAAATAGCATCCCATGAAAAATCTTTATTATCTTCGGTCGCAATACAATCCAACTGAACTCCTGCAGAGGTTACATAAAACCGAAAATCCTGCTGCCCGTCATTAAATCCATTAATGAATATTGCAAAATAATCAGACACACCGAAAACATCCCTATTAGTGATTTCCTTTTTTATTTTGGCCGGGTTTTCGTCATATAATGTCGCAGCAATATAAATTGCGTCATTATCATAAACTACTCTTACCTCTGTTTTTTTATTCTCACTTATCAGCTTACCGTTATCAGGCTGATACATTACAAAATCCGTAGCAATTTCTGCCGAATTCCATGCATCTTCCGAAATCTTACCATCAATGGAAATCTTAGACGAAATCGATTTCACATTAAGTGTCTTTTTCTGACCGTAGAGTAAACTTGTACAAATAATTACAAAAAAAACAATACTGCTTCTAATTTTGGTCATAAAAAGATATTGATTTGTAACAAAAATAACGTAAAATTTTAAAAATATACTGACAGAGGTTGCAATTTTGTGACTAAAAATCGGCAAAAAATCAAAATTTATCGTTAAACTGCATTTTTATTTTTTCAACCTGAATTTGTTTGTATATTTGTAGCCCCAAAACAAATAAGCAACTAAATGAATTTCAATGGTTTATAAGATTTTTATAGCAACAATATTTCTATTCGCTTCTTTCTCGTTTAAAAGTGATACCGAAGTTTCCCCTAAAATAACAACAAAAAAATTAATTGTTTCAAATGTGCTGTCAAATATTGACAGTAAGATCCACTCAATTTATGATTCTCTGCAAACCAATCAGTTTCAGTTACCAAATGAAGAGTGTTTTGCCGAAGCCTTGAAAGGATTCTACGCATTAAAAGAAAAAGGTGCAATCAAGAAAGATATCTTAACATTAATTGATTTTAGTTTATCATCCAATTCAAAGCGTCTTTGGATCATTGATTTGGCAACCGATCAAATACTTTTTCAATCTTTAGTTGCTCACGGAAGAAACACAGGAGAGGAATTCGCTAATAACTTTTCCAATTCTCCAGAATCTTTCAAAAGCAGTTTAGGCTTCTATGTAACAGGAGAAGTGTATAATGGAAAACACGGCATCTCACTAAAACTGGATGGTTTAGAAAAAGGTATAAATGATTCTGCACGCAAAAGAGCCGTTGTCGTTCATGGCGCCGATTATGTTTCGGAATCATTTATAAAACAACACAACCGATTAGGAAGAAGTCAGGGATGCCCGGCAGTTCCTGTTGAATTTGCATCTGAAATTATTTCAATGATAAAAGACCAATCCTGTTTGTACATCTATCATCCTTCTTTAAACAACTTGAAACAACCCAGACTAATTTCGTAATTGGGCATATAAATCGGCGTCCAAATTGTAGATATCATCCACAAAAAACAATTCTCCGTTTTCACTCCATGCCGTCCAATACCATTGATATACAGCATAACGCTTAATTATTTTAATATAAAGTGTCTTCTTTTTGCCGATAATAGAATCCATTTTTTCTCTGGAATATTCATCAGGATTATCCAATAAAAGCTCGACCAATTCCAAAGGTTCTTCAATACGCACACAACCGGAACTCAGTGATCGAAAGTTTCGTTCAAACAAATCACGATGATTGGTATCGTGCATATAAACACTGAATCGGTTTGGAAAATTAATTTTAACGACTCCAAGCGCATTATTATAACCCGGTTTTTGAATGTAACGATAGCCTCTTGGCCTGGTCGAATCCCATTTTGACGGATTCACTTCATTACTATCAGAATCAAAAATTCCGATACCCATTTTTTTCAAATAGTTTCGGTCTTTGATCATTTCAGGAACAATATCTTCTTTCAAAATAGTCGGAGGAACTGTCCAGGTCGGATTAAAAACAACTGTCTGTAAAACTGAGGTCAATACCGGTGTTCTCCTTTTTCTTTTCCCTACAACTATGCGTTTAGTCATAGTAACATTTTGGTCTTCGACTACTTTCAGGCTATAATCAGGAATATTAATTAGAACATAATTGGGAGCAAATGATTTGGCATACCATCTCCATCGCTCTAAATTGGCAATGATCTGATGCTTCCTGTCTTCTTTGGTAAAATTTAGGGCTTTTATGGTGCTTTTACCAATAACTCCGTCAGACAATAATCCATGTCTGGTTTGGAATTTTTTCACTGCTTCAAATGTCTTATCGTCATAAAAAGCCGTCAGGCTGTCGTTAGTTTCTAAATCCTTCCAATAGATCAATTTCTTTTTGACGTCGATCATTCCCTTTTTTGAATGATTGTGCTTCATCACATAAGCCGTATCCAAAGACTGTGTCTTATCTTCTGGAAGCTTATTAATGATTTCCAATGCCTCTATCAATTTATTGTAAGTTATAGCTTGAGGCTTGCATTTCTCTATTACAGCAGCCAAAGAATCTTTTTCCAAAGCATTATTCAAAATCAATGTCACATCCGGATCTTCTATTCGCAAATCCCAATTATAATACAAATTCTTTGGATTCAATTTTCCTCGATGGAGCTGTTTCAAGAGTTTTTCAAAGTTATAGGAAAGCAATAAATCATATTGTATTTGTTGCTCTTCATCTAATTCATTGAAATTTTCCTCCAACTTTTCTAATTTTAAGACACTGTAATCCGAGGGGCTCAACCCTTCATTTTCACATTTCTTAATCGTTTCAAGAATTATTTTTCTGTTTTTTTCAGACTGCCATACGGTTTTATCCTCTCTGGACCTGTAAAAATCCATGAGCGATTTACTTTTAAAAGCAGCAATCAACATAGTGTCAATTTCAAGAACTTCTCCTTCTTTGTCTGTTTTGACTGTAGGTTCACCTCCTTTTGTAGAGTCCGAATTTAGGGCTGGCTCTTTTTTGCAACTTATTAAAAACGTAAAAACAATAAAAAAACAAATTTTATTCATTTCAAATGCTTTTTACCATTAAGTAATGTTCACCAACATCTTTTATTTCAAAGGCTTCCCCAACTTTGACGTAGCCTAATTTTTCATAAAAGCCAACAGCCGCTGTTCTGGCGTTAAACCAAATTAAATCGGCTTGTTGTTCATTGCAGTATATTTCACAATGTTTAACCAATGATTCTCCGATTCCTTTTTTTTGATATGATTCTAAAACGGCCATTCCTCGGATTTGGTATTGAATATCATCTGAAAAACTGTTATTATTTGTTTTGAAAACTGATATAATCCCAACCAAATCGTCATTTATATAATATCCAAAATGGCTCGTAGAAGGTAAATCATCCCCTTCAAATTTACAAGTTTCAATTGGTTTTCCCTTTCTAAGAACAACATGCCTTACGGAATAAGTCTCTAAATCGGTTATTTTTTCAATGTTTATCATAAATATTTAAAAAAAATAAAAGTATAACTTTTTAATTTTAAAACGGTTGTAAAACAGATACAGAAATATCGATTTATTTTTCAAAAAAAATTTGCAAATAAGTTTTTTAATTATTTATCTTTGCACCTCAGAAATGCGGAAGTAGCTCAGTTGGTAGAGCTCCAGCCTTCCAAGCTGGTTGTCGCGAGTTCGAGCCTCGTCTTCCGCTCTAAATCAATCTTTTTGATTGTAAAGGGTAAATTTTAATGATTAATGCGGAAGTAGCTCAGTTGGTAGAGCTCCAGCCTTCCAAGCTGGTTGTCGCGAGTTCGAGCCTCGTCTTCCGCTCCAAAAGCCTCAAATGAAAATTTGAGGCTTTTTTTATTTCAAAATTTTACACCACTAAACTATGCAGTACACATTCCACTGCATAAATCAAAAGCCCAACCAAACCTCCAACGAGAGTCCCGTTAATTCTGATATACTGAAGATCACTTCCTATTTCCAGCTCTAGCTTTTTCGAAACCTCATCGGTATCCCAGCTTTTCACAGTAGACGCTATTAGGTCACCAATCATTTTTTTATTATTGATAAGCACCGAAAGCACATCATTCTTAATAAAATTATTAATCTTATCGACCATCAATTGGTCTGCCTGTATTCCTTTTCCAAAACTCTGAATCATATTCGCAACACCTTTCTTTATCACCGATTTTTCTTTTTGAGCCAAATCATTGGCGATGGCCGTTTTAATTTCCAGCCAAATCCCATTAATATAATCCTGCACCTCTTTTTTATCGGCAAAGCCAAGAACCAACTCATTTACTTTTTGCTGCATTTCAGGAGATTCCTTCAAATCTTGTATAAACCGTATCAAATACTCGCTGATTTTTTTCCGAATTGAACTGTCTTTATGGCTTGCCTCCACCAAAAAATCATACAAGCCGTTAAAAACACCTTCAGTTATTTTCTTATCGGCTAAGCCAAAAGAAAGAAATGGAGTCGAACTTTTTACTTTTTCTTCAATCAGATGTTTGTTATTATTCAGCTCAACTATTAGTGTTTTCAAAATATTAGTTACTAATTCCTCTTGTTTTTCGCTTTTTACCAATGATTCTAAACCAAGGACAATCCATTCACTAAAGTTTATTTTTCGCAATTGACTATTGAACTGTCTATGAATAAAACCCTTTACTTCCTCGTCATCAACAGTTTTCAGAACTCCCGGAATTACATTTTCCACAATTAAATCGGCAACCAAATGAGCATTTTTATCATCAATCAACCAGTCCGAAGCTTTTATCGCCACGTTAAATTGTTCAATTTTTACTTCTAATTTCTCCCTTGTCAAAAACTCGTCAGAAACAAAATCCCCTAGATTCTCCCCTATTTTGTCCTTATTGCTCGGAATCAAAGCTGTATGCGGAATCGGAATCCCCAGCGGGTGCCTAAACAACGCTACCACAGCAAACCAATCGGCGATGCCTCCCACCATTGCTGCTTCGCTCAAAGCTTTCAGCCAATTAATTCTATACACATTGGCAATTACAAAAAGAACTACTGCAGCTCCCAAAAGAATTAAAGCACTTCTTTTCATTTTAACCAAATCCTTTTCCTTTTTACTGTTTTCCTGTTCTACCGTTGTATTCATAATGCAATAAAATTGATTTTTAGCTAATTTAAAACATTTTCACATACCATAAATTTGAAACACCTCTTTGCTATTTCCTTTAAGTTCTGTTAAAGCACATTAAAAGCTGTGATGTAATAAATACCATAGCAGCACAGCACATAAAAGAACTTAAATAAAAGTTAAAATTTCACAATTAAAAGTAATACTATTATATTTGCAGGCATAATTATCAACTTATGAACACTATACTATCAAACATAAAAATTCAAGTCAACGAAAAGCTGTACGTAAAGGATCCCGAGACTTCCGATTTAGGTAAAAAAATAATCGAGAACAGTATTCTTTTAATTGATGAAATCGGGATTGAACATTTCACTTTCAAAAAACTAGGTGAAAGAATTGGTTCCAACGAAAGTTCCATTTATAGGTATTTTGAAAACAAACACAAATTAGTAGTTTATTTATCATCTTGGTATTGGGGATGGATGGAATATAAATTGGTTTTTGTTACAACCAATATTTCAAATCCGGCTGAAAAACTGCAAAAAGCAATAACGATTGTCACGGAAAAAATTACTGATGATCTCAGCACAAAACATATTAATGAAGCTATTTTGAATAAAATAATAATTTCAGAATTTAGCAAAACACTTTACACGAAGGAAGTAGATGACGATAACAAAGAGGGGTATTTTTTGGTTTATAAAAGAGTAATAAACCGGCTTATCAGTATTATACAGGAAGTAAACCCAGATTACAGCTATGCCAAAAGTTTAGCATCAAGTATTGTGGAGGGAAGCTTACATCAGCATTTTTTGACCGAACATCTAAAAACAATCACGGATTGCAATACACCCGAAACTATAACTTCATTTTACTTAGATTTAGTGAACCGGATACTTTCTAAATAAAAAAATCATAAAAACCTCCTACCTATGACACCTTTAAAAAGATTTTATAATTTGCTTGAGCTAGATAAAAAGGATGTACTGCAAATTTTTTTCTACGCAATTTTCGCAGGACTTATCAGCTTGTCGCTGCCGTTAGGAATTCAAGCCATCATCAATTTTATCCAATCGGGGCGAGTGAGCGCTTCATGGATTGTTTTGACAATTATAGTAGTGGCTGGAGTCGCACTTGTTGGAATTTTGTCACTTATGCAGCTTAGAATCACAGAAAATTTACAGCAGAAGATATTTGTACGTTCTTCTTTTGAATTTGCAGCACGTTTACCAAAAATAAAATTTGATGCTCTTTACAGCACTTATCCTCCCGAATTAGCCAACCGCTTTTTCGACACATTAACAATACAAAAAGGAACCTCTAAATTATTAATAGATTTTTCGGCAGCCTTATTACAAATTGCTTTTGGACTGATACTGCTTTCATTGTATCATCCGTTTTTTATTGTTTTTGGCATAATGCTATTCTTTTTATTGTACTTCATTTTTAAATTTTCATACAAGACTGGTTTAGAAACAAGCCTAAAAGAATCTAAATTTAAATACAAAGTTGCTGGGTGGCTGCAGGAAGTTGCACGCAATAATTTCAGTTTCCGCAATCAGTTAAATTATGATTATGCATTACATAAAAATGACTTATTGGTTAATGACTATCTCAATTACAGAGAAAAACATTTCAATATAATTAAGAATCAATTTATACAATTAATACTTTTCAAAGTTTTAATAACGGCAAGTTTGCTAGCTATTGGCGGTTATTTAGTATTATCACAGGAAATGAATATCGGGCAATTTGTCGCTGCCGAAATCATCATCTTGCTTGTTATAAATTCTGTAGAAAAAATTGTGGTGGGCTTGGAAACTTTTTATGATATTTTAACTGCTCTCGAAAAAATTGGTCAAGTAACCGATTTGGATTTAGAAGACGAAACAGACGAACCATATGATAATTGCTATACCAATATCAGTTTGGAAACAGAGAATTTAACCTTTAAATTTCCTGATGCCAAACAAAACTCCTTGCGAACGATCAGTCTAAAAATCAATCAAGGTGAACGCATCTTTGTCGATGGGATCAATGGCTCCGGAAAAACAACTTTAATCCGCATTCTATCAGGGCTGTTGCAACCTACAACTGGTTCCTTTTACATTAATGACGACACCTTCAAGAAAATAAATTTAAAACAATATCGCTCCCAAATTGGCAGTATTATTTATGGTGAAACCTTATTTGAAGGAAGCATTTTTGACAATATTACTTTTAAAGATCCCGCAATCTCAACCGAAGATTTAAAATGGGCAATACACGGTGTACAACTTACCAATTATATAAAATCATTACCAAAAGGCTTAGACACTATCGTTTTTCCCGAAGGAAAACAATTATCATCATCCAACAGTCAAAAAATATTATTGGCAAGAAGTATCATCCATAAGCCAAAAATACTTTTTTACGAAGACCCAACTGACGCTATGGACGAAAGCATCACTAATGAAATTATCGATTTTATAACCGCCAAAGAACATTCATGGACCATTATAGTTTCATCCAAAAATCCATATTGGAGAACCAAATGCAATCGCATCATAACAATGCAAGACGGTAAAATTTTATTAGACTCTAAAAATTAAGAAGATGCTAAATATCTCTGAAAATAACAAGATAAATCAATCGCTTGATCGTTTTAAAACGATGCAAACGCTTAAAAACAAGAAGGATTATAAAATTTTAAATAAAATAATAATCGGTGTTTCAATACTTGCTTTTTGTATTTTATTTCTTCCATGGACCCAAAACATCTCGGGTTCCGGAGCAGTCACGACTTTGAAACCCAATCAAAGACCTCAATCAATACAAAGCGTCATTTCGGGAAGAATTGAAAAATGGTATGTTCAAGAGGGCGACTTTGTACAAAAAGGGGATACTATTTTATACATTTCAGAAATAAAAGAGGATTATATGGACCCCAATTTGGTTGCGAATACCAAAAACCAAGTAGAAGCTAAAAAACAATCCGTACAATCTTATGAATCGAAAGTAGAAAGCCTGAACAGTCAGTTAGTGGCAATTGAATCTGAAAAAAGGCTCAAACTCGAACAGGCTCAAAACAAAATCAAGCAGGCACGTTTGAAAATCAAAAGTGACAGTATTGATTTGATCGCCGCCAACACCCAGCTGAAAATTGCCACTACACAACTCAACCGTTCCTTACAATTAAACAAGGAAGGCTTAAAACCTTTGACAGATGTAGAAGAAAAAAGACTAAAACTGCAAGATGCAGAAGCCAAAATCATTAATCAGGAGAACAAATTATTAAGCAGCAAAAACGATTATATAAATACAAAAGTAGAAATAAGCCGCATCACAGCTGAATATTCTGAAAAAGCTGCCAAATCAGAGAGCGATCAGTTTACAGCCAAAAGCAGTCAATATGATGCTGCTGCACAGGTAAGCAAATTGGAAAATCAATACAACAATTACAGCATCCGTAATAATATGTATTACATCAGAGCGGCACAAAGCGGCTACATCAACAGAGCTTTGCAATCTGGAATTGGAGAAACCATAAAAGAAGGAACCGCTATTGCAACAATAATGCCTTCTGTATACGATATTGCTGTAGAAACCTATGTGAATCCTATTGACTTGCCGTTAATCCGCAAAGGTGAAAAAGTCAGAGTCTGGTTTGACGGATGGCCTACTATCGTTTTTTCAGGATGGCCCAATGCTTCTTACGGTACCTTTGGTGGTAAAGTGGTCGCTATCGAAAACTTCATCAGCGATAATGGAAAATACCGAGTGTTAATTGCTCCGGACAAAGACGAAGAAGCATGGCCAAAACAAGTAAGTATTGGTTCCGGAGCACAAACGTTGGCTTTATTGGATACCGTACCCATTTGGTTTGAAATATGGAGAACCTTAAACGGATTTCCTCCTAATTATTATAAAAAAGACGCAAAACCATCTAAAGAAAAGAAATAATGAAACGCCTTTTCTACCTATTATTATTTTTTTCAATTGTTACTCAAGGACAGGAAACCGCCTCGAAAGAACTGAGCTACAATGAGTTTTTGGGTTATGTAAAAAAATACCATCCATTGGTCAAAAACGCACAGCTTGAACTCAATAAAGCGCAAGCCGAATTAATGATGGCGCGTGGCAGCTTCGATCCAAAAATTGAAGTGGATTACGCCCAAAAACAATTTAAGGGCAAAGAATATTATTCGATTTTAAACAGCAGTTTTAAAATTCCAACTTGGTACGGAGTCGAAATAAAAGCTGGTTTTGACGACAACGAAGGATATTACCTGAATCCTCAGAACACAACTCCCGCACAAGGTCTAACCTCATTAGGAATAAGTGTTCCGCTAGGGCAAGGTTTATGGATTAATAAAAGAATGGCAGATTTGCGCAAGGCAAAAATGCAGATAGAATTAAGCACAGCTGAAGTAAAACTGGAAGCAATCGGCGTTTTATATGATGCGTCTTTGGCATATTTCAACTGGAAAAAAAACTATGAGGAAGTACAATTATATGAAAACTATACCAAAAATGCGAAGAAACGAAATGCCGGAATTCAGTCTTTGATACAGCAAGGAGATAAACCTGCTATTGATAGTGTGGAATCGGGAATCATTGTAAAAAACAGGATTTTGAGTTTGGAGGATTCTAAACTAAAACTAATCAAAGCGAAACTGGAATTATCCAATTTTTTATGGCTGGAGAATGCTGTCCCAATGGAAATATCGGATGAATTAATTCCGGAAACACAGCTCGAAAACACGATTCAGGAGACATTAAAAACCAACAATTTAGCCACTGACGGTTTTTCGATTGAAAATCATCCTAAAATAAATGCGCTGCAAAGCAAGATTGACATTCTGAATGTAGAACGAAAACTGAATGCCAATGAACTGCTGCCGAAAATAGATATTGGCTATTCATATCTATCGGAACCCAAATATTTTAATGAATTTGAAACGGATGATTATAAAATAGGTTTAGACTTTTCGTTTCCGTTGTTTTTAAGAAAAGAACGAGGCAAATTAAAATTGACAAAATTCAAAATTCAGGAAACCGAATATATTTTAGATGCAGAAAAAATACAGCTCGCTAATAAAATTGAAGCTCAAAAAACTGAAATCACTTCACTCGCTAAACAACTAAAATTAATTAAAGACTTGTCAAAAGACAACCAGACGATGCTGCAATCGGAGGAGCGTTTGTTCTCTTTTGGGGAAAGTTCATTGTTTTTAATCAACACCCGCGAAAACAATTTGGTCAGTGCACAACTAGCGCAAATCAATCTTGCTAATCGCTTTTACATATCCAATTCAGAACTTTTTAAAATTATGGCGAATCCAAATTAAATAATTTTAAAAGTGTATTTTTGCAAACTGAAAAATTTGAAAATATGATTATTCAAAAAACCCGTGAGGAAATAGAGTTAATGCGCGAAAGTGCGTTGATCGTATCAAAAACGTTAGGAATGATTGCTTCTGAAATAAAAGAAGGAGTTACAACATTATATTTGGACAAAAGAGCCGAAGAATTCATCAGGGATCACGGAGCTGTACCTAGCTTCCTTGGTCTTTACGGTTTCCCGAATTCATTATGCATGAGTCCAAATTCACAAGTAGTACACGGAATCCCAAACAACAAACCTCTGGAAAGCGGTGACGTTATTTCGGTGGACTGTGGCGCTTTCAAAAATGGATTTCATGGAGACCACGCCTATTCTTTTGAAATTGGAGAAGTCGCTCCCGAAACCAAAAAGCTACTTCAGGTAACCAAAGAATCGCTTTACGTAGGAATTCGCGAATTACGTGCCGGAAACCGAGTGGAAGATGTGGGGAATGCTATTCAAAAATATACCGAATCACATGGCTATGGCGTGGTTCGTGAACTTGTAGGTCATGGCGTGGGACAAAAAATGCACGAAGATCCGGAGATGCCTAACTACGGGAAAAAAGGCCGTGGTAAACTTTTGATTGAAGGTATGGTTGTCGCCATTGAACCAATGATCAATATGGGAACCAAAAATATAAAACAACACAAAGACGGTTGGACAATCACCACCGCCGACGGTAAACCATCTGCGCACTTTGAGCATGACGTAGCCATCATAGACGGAAAACCTGAGATTCTATCGACTTTCTATTATATCTACAAAGAATTGGGGATTGTGAGTAATGAAGAAGATGAATTTAGAAAAGTGCCTTTGGTTGTTTAAATAAGAATTTCGCGAATTAGCACGAATTTTAAATCCACTAAAATTTCACTAACTAAATTTGAAAAATACGAATTTGCTTCGCCTGTTCGCTGTTGCTCAAGCCACGAATTGGCACGAATTGTAAATTCTAAAAAATTTCGCTAACTAAAATTGAAAAACACTAATTTCACGAATTGGCACGAATTCTAAATCTATTAAATTTCACTAACTTCAAAAGATGCACGATTTATATTTAAAGGAAGAAGCTTATACAATTGTTGGTCTTTGTATGGAGGTTCATAAAATTCTTGGAAAAGGACATAGTGAAAAAGTTTATGGAGATGCTTTAGAATATGAGTTTAAGAAAAATAATATTCCTTATTCCAGAGAATCAAAATTCAACATCGAATATAAAGAGATTATTTTACCAACCTATTATTTTGCAGATTTTGTGATTTTTGATGAAATTATTTTAGAAATAAAAGCAATTCAAGAACTTTCAAACAGTGAAATAAAACAAACATTAAATTATCTTGCTGCATCACAAAACCGACTAGGATTACTAGTTAATTTTGGAGAGGACAGCCTAAAATACAAAAGAATAATTCTTTAACCATAATATTCGTGAAATTCTTTTTTTACACACTTTTAATTCGTGTAAATTCGTGAAATTCGTGTTTAAATTTTCATCAAATGAAATCTGCTTTTAAAAAAATTCTTAATATCGTTCCTCGTCCATTATTAATAAGACTTAGTTATGTTGTTCGTCCATTTATTGCTTTTTCATTAAAGGGAGACAAGTACACTGACCCAATCGACGGAAGAAGTTTCAAATCATTCCTGCCTTATGGATATGAAACACAGCGTAACAATGTACTTTCACCCAGCACGCTTTCGTTAGAGAGACACCGTTTGCTTTGGTTATATCTAAACGAACAAACTGACTTTTTCACTGCTCCAAAGAAAGTATTACATTTTGCACCGGAACAGGCTTTTTATAAAATGTTTCGCAAACAAAAAAACCTTGATTACACCACAACCGATTTATTTTCACCTTTGGCGGATATAAAAGCTGACATCTGTAATTTGCCTTTTCAGGACAACCAATATGACGTAATCCTTTGCAACCACGTATTGGAACACATTCCTGATGATACCAAAGCCATGCAGGAATTGTACCGCGTTTTGAAACCGGGCGGAATGGCAATTTTGCAAATTCCACAAGATTTATCAAGAGCCATAACCTTTGCCGATGATACCATTACCGACCAAAAAGAGCGCGCCAAAATATTTGGGCAGTACGACCACGTACGCATTTATGGCCGCGATTATTTTGACAAATTAAGAAGCATAGGTTTTACCGTTGTCGAAGAAGATTACACCAACAAAATTGCTCCCGAATTGGTTGAAAAATATTGTTTGGCAAAAGGCGAAATTATTCCCGTTTGCTTCAAGTAAAAAACACTGTAACTAATAAAAATAGCCACAGATTCACAGATTTCCATAGATTTCTTTGTTTGTATGTTTTTTAATCTGTGAATCTGTGGCTACAAAACTTTAGCCAACCGTTTTATTTAAAATAACCGCTTTTGAAAACCGAAGCCTCATTTCTGTTTTGTTTTGATATTAGTTTTGAAAAAAAACTGAACAGCCCTATTCCAACGGCATATATCATTGAACAAACCAACGAGATAAATTATTTAGATAAAAAAGCAAGCCCCGAAGTCTTAGAAAGTTTCGGAGTTATTTTTGACAATTTAGACAACAACACCAAAAAAGCGCTGACTATTTGCGAAGATTTAAAACCCGAAAAGGTCTTTAAAAAATTCAGCAAAAACAGTAAATCAGCCAAGACCATTGATGATTTGCTCAAAGATTCCAAATTAGCTTTTGGCATTAGCCAATTCATCAAAACCAACTTGGGTCAATTCTACACTTTGGTAAAACAAGAAAATTATCCGCTGTCACTGAATCTAAATCCTGAAAAAGATTTCATAAAAAGCAGGATTACAACCGATCATTCAGCATTGGAAACACAACTCCATTTTGACAAACACGAAAATGGAATCACCTATACATTGGCTCTAAAAGAAAACGAAACTGCTTTTTATCCATCAGATGTTGCTATCGAAATACTTTTGGACGAGCCCAGTTGGATTGTTTTAAACAAAAAGCTTTTTCATTTGCAACATATAAATTCCAAAAAAATCACTCCTTTTTTGACGAAAAAATCAATTGAGATTCCTTCAAAATTGGTTCCTGACTATTTTGAAAAATTCATCAAAGACATTGCAAAAAAAGCAAATATTACCGGAACGGGATTTGAAATTGAAACCCGAAACGAAATAATTTCCTGTGCGATTCATCCGGTTTTGGATTTTTTCAAAAACAGCTATTTTCTCAATTTAGTTTTTGATTATAATGAATATTCATTTGAACTAAATTCAAACAAAAAAACCAATTCTTCGATTGATTTAAGTGATTTGGACAACATCAAACTTATTCAATTCAAAAGATCTGAAACAGAATCTTCATTTGCAGATAAATTAATAGAATTGGGTTTGTCCAAAACCGAAAATGGCTTTTTTGGGCTTTCACCAAAAACTGAAAAACAAGATCCCTACGCAAGCATCCAATGGGCAATAGAAAACCAGGAAACACTTGAAACCAATGGTTTTTCGATTAAAAATTTAAAAATTGACAGCAAGAAAATTGATACCCACAAAGTAAGCATTCAATTTTCGAACGAAATCAAAAGCGATTGGTTTGACATCAAAATGAAGGTTGTTTGCGAAGCATTCGAATTCAATTTCTCAGAAATAATTCCAAACATAAAAAACCGAAACCGCCTTTTTCTTCTACCAAACGGCAATTATTTCCTGATTCCGCTAGAATGGATGACGCTTTACGGCCCGATGGTAAAATTCGCAAAAATCCAAAACGGAAACCTTAGTTTACCCAAAAGCAATTTCGCGGTTTTGGAAAACATTCCCGAGCTGAAAGATTCTGCAGGTTTACAGAGTGACATTGAATACCAAGCTTCGCCTTTGGTAAAAGCAACATTGAGACCCTATCAAATCGACGGTGTCAAATGGCTTTTGGAACATTACAACAACGGCCTTGGTGCTTGCCTTGCCGACGATATGGGATTGGGAAAAACATTGCAAACCCTAACCACACTAGTCGCCGTACAGGAACAATTGGATTTTGAAAGAGCCGAAAATATTCAACTAGATTTATTTGGAAACGAAATTCCGATGGCAAAGGAATACCTAAAAGCATTGATTGTTTTGCCATCTTCCTTAGTTTTCAATTGGTACACCGAAGCCCGAAAATTTACTCCGCATTTCCGCAGGGTGCAATACATTGGCAATGACCGAAAAATACTTTCGAAAAAACTCGAAAAATACGATTTGATTTTTACGAGCTACGCGATTGTTTCCAGAGACATTTCGATTTTGGAAAAATACAATTTCAGATATTTGATTTTGGACGAAAGCCAATACATCAAAAACAAAAACTCTAAAATTTTCAAGGCTATCAATCAGATAAAGGCGAGTTCCAAAATTTCGCTGAGCGGAACCCCGATAGAGAATTCGCTCGATGATTTATGGTCGCAAATGCAGTTTATCAATCCGAATATATTGGGAAGTTATTCTTTCTTTGCCGAAAATTACAAACTTCCAATCGAGAAAAAACAGGGCGAAAACAGCCTTCAGGAACTCAAAAACCTCATCGCACCTTTTATTTTGCGACGCACCAAAGAACAGGTTTTAAAAGACTTACCGGAACTGTCCGAACAGATTTTTTATTGTGAAATGGAACCGGAACAGGAAAAACTGTACGAAGAGGAAAAATCCAAGGCAAGAAACTTCCTTTTGAAAACCGAAGGTCCGAGCAAAGACAAAATCAGTATTATCAACACCTTGATGCGCTTGAGACAATTAAGCAATCACCCGAAAATGATCGATTCCAAATCCGAAATGGACTCGGGAAAATACATTGCCGTGACCCAATATTTAGAAACCTTGGTACAGTCTAACCAAAAAACGATTGTTTTCAGTTCGTTTGTATCCAACTTGGATTTCTACAAAACGTGGTGCAAAGAAAATAAGATCGATTTTTGCGAACTGACCGGCGAAACTCCTTTAAAAGAACGCGAATACCAAATCAACCGCTTTCAGGAGCAGGAAAAACCGTTACTGTTTTTCATTTCGTTAAAGGCTGGTGGTGTTGGACTTAATATCACCAAGGCTTCTTATGTCATTTTCTTAGATCCATGGTGGAATCCTTTTTCGGAAAAACAGGGAATTGGCCGAGCACATCGCATTGGACAGATGAACAAAGTCAATGTAGTTAGATTTATTGCTAAAAACACTGTCGAAGAAAAAATCATCCGCCTGCAGGAAAGCAAAAAGCTTTTATCCGATTCGCTTTTGGACGAAAATTTTATTGGTGATGAAATCGAGGAAAATTTAAATTTCATATTGGAATAACAAAAAAAACCTGCTAAATATAGTTTTAGCAGGTTTTTACAATTTAAATTACCAAATTCAATTAAATTTTCTCTGGCATCAGCATACCTATAACTTTATCTTTGGTAAGATACTTTTTAGCTACCTCTTGAATATCTTTTGCTGTGATAGCATTTATTTTTTCTTCATTTTGAAGTATTTCTTCAGGGCTAATTCCGTTCACATAAGATTTAGTAAAATTAGACAGCCAATAATTATTCTCCTTCATATTTTTTTTGTTCTCAAGCAATTCCGCCTCCTTGAATTTTACAAGATCTTTGGCCTCTGGTCCGTTGTCTATGATTTTTTGTAACTCTTTCAAGGCCGAAACAACTAATTTATCTGCATTCTCTGGTCCACACGGAAAACCTATAGTAAAATTATAGGCACCATTAGGAACTTTGTTCATACTTCCTCTTGCACTGATTCCATATACACCGCTTTCGTTTTCTCTTAATTGCTCTATCAATTTTATAGTCAAAACCTCTGCTAAAGCTTCCATAGCAAAAGCTTCTTTTGGAGAATAAACAGCATCGCCATAATACAAGATTGTCACTGTACTTTTAGGATCTTTTCCTTTATTAACCACTTTTTTCAAATCTCCTTTTATAAGTCTATAACCTAAATCAACAGCTTTTTCTTTCTTATCCGAAGACGGCAAAGACGCTAAATATTTAGTTGCATAGGCTTCCATTGTTTTGTCATCTACATTTCCAACGAAATAAAATTCAAAATCCCCAGCATTAGCAAAACGCTCTTTGTATTTATTATATGCTAAGGTATAATCTGTTTCTCCCCATGTTTTTTCATCTGGAATTAAACCATTAAACCTTGGATTTTCCTTATTCAAATAAGATTGAAACTCTTGTTGAAAATAGAAATTAGGTTGTGAAGTCAAATTTTTGAAAAAAGCAGATTGTTTTTGTTTATACCCTTCAAAAGCTTTAGGATCCAAGTTTAAATCGGTGAAATAAGCATGGGTCATTTGAAATAAATACTCTAAATCCTTAGGTGTAGCATTTCCTCTCAAACCTTCTGTTGCACCACTGATATATGGATTTACCCTAGCAATTTTACCGGTCATAAATTTATTGATGTCGTTCAACTTCAATCCTGAAAAACCAGCTTCAGTTAAAGCCCCATTAGCAAATTGGACTTTTTTCATTTCTTCATTTGAATACAAATTACTACCTCCAAAACTTACAGCCTCAAATAACACCTCATCGTTTTTAAAGTCGGTATTTTTATAGGTTACTTTAGCTCCATTAGACAAAAACAAAGTCTTCGTCCCAATTTTATCATCACTTTCACGCTTAACTATACTACCGGGTTTCAAATCATTTTTTAGCAAGCTTGTCGCTACAACCTCATCAACATAAGGTTTAATTTCATCAGAATTTACTTTTAAAGCATTCAAAACCTCTTGCTCTGAAGGTTTTTTAAGATTTTCTTTTTCGGGACCGGTAAGAATGATGACACGATTATCTTCTTTAATAAAATCTTTAATCAAACCATTAACATCTTTTAAATCAATTAAAGGTAAAATTTGTTTCATAGTATTAAATGTCCATTCAATTCCTGGCGCTGGTTCTTTGTCCAAGAAGTGAGATTGGTATTCACTAACGAATCTATCAGAATTGGTTTTATTTCTATCATTATATGATTTTTCGATAGAAGCCAAAAATTCCGCTTTTGATCGGTCTAACTCTCCTTGGGTAAATCCAAATTTTCGCGCTCTTTCGTTTTCTGTGACCAACACTTTCAAAGCAGCCAATTGCTTATCTTCTTGCGACATGGCTACAGATTGAAAAGCTTCTTTATTTCTAGCCCAAGTTTTCCCATGATAAGAATATCCATAGGTAAAAGGTGGTGTAGCCGAATTTTTCAATTCATCCAACCTGTTGTTTAACATTGTTGTGAACAATCCTTCGATCAAATAATCTTTAAAATCCTTTACGGTTACAATAGTTTTAGGCGTATCATAATCTTTATAAACCAATTGCACTTGAGCGCTTGTGGCTTCTTTATCGCTTTCCACGGCTACGAAAGTCTCTTTGTGATTCGGAACTTCAAAAACTTTTCTTACCCTTTCATTTTTTGGATTTTGATAGTTGGAAAAATGAGCAATAACTTTTTTCTCCATTTCAGCTACATCAATATCCCCAACCACGATAACACTCATCAAATCCGGACGATACCAGTCTTTATAAAAGCTTACAATTTTGTTATATTTAACCCGTTGGGTGTAATTATTTGAAGTAAAATAAATGGATTAGACATTGGTCAAGATACTGAAATTCAGTATCTTGAAGTCGCTAAACAAACCAATATCCATGTCAAATATAGTAAAAAAATATTTTAGAGTTTTAGAAGTTATAAGTTCTTTGAATTGTCATTTAGAATATAAATCAGATGTTG